>JACCDG010501897.1_pt1 | contig 11361 bp, 12 predicted proteins | sample 7442471 | NCBI WGS metagenome assembly JACCDG01 (sample SAMN15323444, study PRJNA562643) | freshwater metagenome | isolation source: river surface water | place: USA:Blue River Watershed | collected 2017-08-17
GTCTCTCAGTACTTGAGTACTTCATCTCCACACACGGTGCACGTAAGGGTCTTGCAGATACCGCGCTTCGTACCGCTGATGCTGGTTACCTCACACGTCGTCTCTGCGACGTTGCACAAGATGTCATCATCCGTGAGGAAGATTGCGGTACAGATCGCGGTCTCACTCTCAAGATCGGCAATATTGTCAACGGCAAATTGACTCGTGATGATTATGTCGAGACTTCAATTTATGGTCGCACACTTGCTGACGAAGTAACTGTTGATGGCAAGACCATCGCAGCTGCAGGTTCAGACCTCGGAGATCGCGTCATCAATGAACTTATTGATGCAGGCGTCTCTGAAGTGAAGGTTCGCTCAATCCTTACTTGCGATAGCAAGGTCGGACAGTGCGCCAAGTGCTACGGCCGTTCAATGGCTTCCGGCAAGCTTGTTGATGTGGGCGAAGCGGTTGGAATTATCGCTGCTCAATCAATTGGTGAGCCAGGAACACAGCTCACGATGCGTACCTTCCACACAGGTGGAGCGGCTACTGCATCGGGCGATATCACCCATGGTCTACCTCGCGTTGTCGAGCTTTTCGAAGCGCGTACTCCAAAGGGTGTTGCACCAATCGCTGAAGCAGCTGGTGTTGTGAGCTTCCTTGAAGACGCAAAGGGTAAGAAGATCATCGTTACTCCAGAAGATGGAAGCGAAGCGGTTGCTTATCCAATTACACGTCGTCAGAAACTTCTCGTAGAAGAAGGACATAAAGTCAGTGTTGGACAACAGATGGTTGTCGGTGCGATTGATCCGAAGCAAGTACTTCGTATTCTCGGGCCACGTGCAACGCAGACTCACCTCGTCCACGAGATTCAAGAGGTTTACCGTTCACAGGGCGTAGGAATTCACGATAAGCACATTGAAATCGTCGTGAAGCAGATGCTCCGTCGCATTACTGTCCTCGAACCAGGCGATACTGATTTGCTACCAGGCGAATTGGTCGATCACCTACGTTTCCAGGCAGCAAACCGCGAAGCGGTACAGAAGAGTGGCAAGGCTGCATCAGGTCGCCCAGAACTTATGGGTATTACCAAGGCTTCTCTTGCAACCGAATCATGGCTATCAGCAGCATCGTTCCAGGAAACAACTCGTGTCCTTACCGATGCAGCGCTTTCAGAGAAGAGCGATCCATTGCTCGGTCTCAAAGAGAACGTCATCATCGGAAAACTCATCCCAGCAGGTACAGGTCTTGCTCGTTATCGCAACGTGCGTGTTGAACCTACTGAGGAAGCAAAGGCAGCGGTTTACGCAGCCTATGAAGAGTATGACTACGCGCCATTCGAAACTACAGGTTCCGGCGAAGCAGTTCGCTTGGATGATTACCAAGTAGGCGAAAACCGCTAGTTAGAAGAAGTAAAAAATCCCCGGCTAGAAATAGTCGGGGATTTTTGTTTGATTACGCTGCTGAAACTCCCGCTTTATTCATCTTCTTTTGGCTTGAGTAACCAACGAAGCCAAGCACAATGCTTGGAATTAGGAAAATCGCGTAGAGGAAAAATAGAACTGCTGCAACGGAATATAGGATTGCTGCAGTGAGAAGGAATCCTGTTTTTCTAGAGAAGTATCCAATCAATCCAAACAAGATGCCGACCCAAGTAGTTAATACGTGTGGAAGAACTAAGAAAGTGGCGATTCCTGCACCTATAGCTTCAGCATCGTCACTTGTTGAGGTGTTTGCATCAGTCCAGTATGTAATTGAATAAACTCCATAAAGCAATGCTATTAGCACTGCAAAAAAGGCTGCTTTACTTCGATTTTGGAACATCTTTACTCCTTTAATGGTTGAGGTTAGTTGGTCAAATTGTAAAACCAAATCCCCCTTTCGCTTTTGAGTGAAGGTTTAAAAATCAACATGTACTCGCCACTTTCTCCTGGATCGTTGAAACAAACTCTTCCTGTTGCATACCCACCTGATGACAAAGGTGCTGAATCCAGAGTTCCCGATGTTGAAAAGTCCGTCCACAAGTCTCTAACCTGACCACTTGGCCATCGAAGTCTAAAGTCAGATTCAGCAAACGTTCGGGCGCTTTCATCAAGGTTTTCTAGTTTCACTTTAAAACACAATTCACGACCCATAAATCCGTTAATTCTCGAGACGTTTAACGCCGATACGCGCCATTCAATTACTTCGACCGTACTATTCTTGGCACAGTAATCATTACTGTTCTTATCAAGATACGATTCCGGACATTTGTATTTTTGCGATATAGAAGCAATCTTTGGAGCGACAACTTTTTTACTGTTTTCGGGGAAGTCTTCATTCAGTGCGAAGCTTGTTAACCATCCCATTAAAAGCAATAGTGACACTGTCCAGACCAAGAAATCTTTTCGCTGACGTTTCTTTCGATAAGCTACTAAAAGAGATTCCTCCACAAAGAGCCTCCTCTGGAGCCTTGCATAGCTCTATTGTTCAATGAACTCCTTATTTTTGTAGCTTGCTCGAGGCGTGTGTCCGGTCATAACCTAAGGCTTAAGAACGATACGGATTGGATTGCCAATCTTCTTCTCAAGTTTTTCTAAAGCGAGAGCTGCTTGATCAAGTGGCAATACTTCAGAGATAGAACCTTTAAGGTTGAGTTTTCCAGCTCTGACGAATTCAACGAGTTCTTTGGTGTGAACTGGTTCAGATCCATAATGACCGAGAATTTGAGTACGCATGTATGTGAATGCCATGTCATTGGGGATAGTGATGGGTTCATTTGCGATTCCGACGATTACTAGTCGGCCTTGTTCACCAAGAAGTGAGAGCGCTTGTTTACGTACTGGGGTTACTCCGGCAAAATCGAAAGCGGCGTTGAGGCCGCGGTGTTTCTTGAGCTCTTCATCGCTGGGGTCAAAAGCGAAATCTGCGCCTATTTCTAGGGCTTTTGCGCGGGCATCTGGGCGAGGATCGATAGCAATAACTTTGTTGCAGCCCAGCATCTTCAAGAGTTGTACCGCGTGAATTCCGAGCCCGCCAACTCCGAATACTGCAGCGCTCTCACCTGGTTGCATCTTTGCAGTTGATGAAATTGCAGCCCATGGGGTGGAGACCGCATCAGGGATGATTGCGGCTTCTTCGAAAGGTAAGTCATCAGGAATCTTTACGATGAGCGCAGCTTTGGTGACCACATATTCGGCATAACCACCGTCATAGTCAAAACCAAGAGTAGTGATCTGATTCTTCTCATTACGCTCGCCAGCAATCACAAGTACTCGATCGCCAACTTGATAAGTATGAACACCTTCACCAAGTTGATCAATGGTGCCGGCAACTTCGTGGCCGAGAGTTACTTCATCACCTATGAGATAACCTGGGGAGAGAGTGCTATCAAGCAAGTGAACATCCGAGAGACACACACCAGCGGCACCAACTTTGATTCGAACCTGGCCAGGGCCGGCGCTCGGAGTCGGAACCTCTGTGACTGCAAATTTTCTGGTGGAGATAGTTATGCGTCCGGCTTTCATGAGATTAATCCTTGCGCACGGTTGATGAGAATGTTGACTCCCATGCCGAAACCTTTGAAAGCAGGATTCGTTGTCTGTCCTGCTTTATAGCGCGCCCAGATCTGTTGGATGATAACCGTCAATCGAAATAATCCGAATACTTCATAAAAAGTAAAGTCATCGCATTTACGATTACTGAGTTCGAGATATGTAGCGATGAATTCTTTTCTCGTTGGCATACCCTCAAGATGACTTGGCTGGCGGCGTAGAGATGCAAACATCGGCTCATCGTCGCGATCTACCCAATATGCCAGAGCTGAACCAAGATCCATCAAGGGATCGCCCACGGTAGCAAGCTCCCAATCAAGCACACCGGCTAGCTTTTTATGGGCTAGATCGAAGACCATGTTGTCGATCCGCCAGTCGCCATGAATGATGCATGAGCCAACATCGTCAGGCCTGTTGGCATCAAGCCAGCGCATAACATCTTCACCGTCAGGTACATCATCAGTAAGTGCGTTGCGATAACGCTTGGACCAACCCTCAACTTGGCGCTGAACATATCCTGCGCCTTTATTGAGTTCCTGCAAGATTGATGGATCAACAGCATGAAGTTGTACCAATCCAGAAACCAGAGAGGTAGCCATGATGGAGATATCTTCTTTAGTGAGAGTTTCTGGAACATCGCGCCGAAAAATCTCTCCTGGAATCCGATCCATAACATAGAAATCAGAACCAAGAATTGAATGATCCTCACAGAGCGCCACAACATTAGGTACTAAGTCGTAGACCGGTTTAAGTCGAGATTGGATGAGGAATTCTCGTTTCATATCGTGGGCTGATACAGCCTTAGTGCCAACTGGCGGACGGCGTAAAACTAATTCGCGATCTGGGTATTTAAGAAGATAAGTAAGATTTGAAGCTCCACTGCGGAACTGTTGGACGTCGGGAAGAGCTCTCTGATTTATGTATGGCTCAAGCCAGGCATGAACTTTCGCGATGTCGAAAGAATCTTCGTCACGAACAGGCGTGAGATCACTCATGAGATATAAGGCTTGAGCTCTAACCGTGCGATATCGCGTAGATGTACTTCATCAGGGCCATCAACAATCCGAAGCGTTCGAACACCTGCATACATCGCAGCCAGCGGCGTATCTTGGCTAACGCCGGCGCCACCATGGGCTTGGATCGCGTTATTGATGATCTGTTCTGCCATCCGAGGGATAGCAACTTTGATGGCAGCAATCTCTTTTCTGGCAGCTTTAGCCCCGTGATTATCAATAATCCACGCTGCTTTGAGGACAAGAAGACGGGATTGCTCGATATCGATGCGGGCTTGAGCGATCCATTCTTGGATGACTCCTTGGCGCGCTAACTCTTTGCCGAATGTGGTGCGAGTAAGGCTTCGCTTGATCATCAAAGAAAGTGCACGTTCTGCCATTCCGATAGCGCGCATGCAGTGATGGATTCGTCCAGGACCAAGGCGAGCCTGTGCGAGTGCAAAACCTTCGCCTTCACTGCCAATCAAATGCGAGGCAGGAACTCGAACTTTGTCGAATCTGACTTCTGCGTGACCGTGTTGATCTATGAACCCTAGAACACTGAGATTGCGAACAACGGTGACACCAGGTGTATCGATAGGAACCAGAATCAACGATTGTTGTTTGTGATCTTCTGCATCAGGATTGGTTTTGCCCATCACGATGAGAATCTTGCAACGCTCATCCATTGCACCGGTAGTCCACCACTTGGTGCCGTTGATGATGTAATGATCGCCATCTTTGGTGATGCTGGTCTTGATATTGCGCGCATCACTTGAAGCGACATCAGGTTCAGTCATCGCAAATCCAGAACGAATCTCACTTGCAAGAAGAGGCTCGAGCCAATTCTTTTTTTGTTCGGGCGTGCCGAACATGTCAAGAAGTTCCATATTGCCGGTATCAGGAGCTGCACAGTTAATTGCTTCCGGTGCGATATCGGGCGACCATCCAGTGATCTCTGCCAAAGTTGCGTAATCAGTAACAGTCAATCCATGATCAAGATGCGGCAAGAAGAGATTCCAGAGCCCTTGCGCCTTTGCTTTCTTCTTTAACTCTTCGACAACTGGTGGAAGCTTGTGAGGCGTGCCGGCTGCAAAGAACTCTTCACGCTGGCGGTGATAAGTAGATTCAGCCGGAAATACCTCGGTATCCATGAAGGCTTGAAGTTTTGCGGCATATTCGGTTGCCTTAGGGCTGAGACTGAACTCCATACGACTACCGTACGCATAGTTCAGCGATTTTAGGAGAGGGAAAATGAGTGTTCTTGACCGCTTTCGTTTAGATGGAAAGGTCGCAGTCGTAACGGGAGCCTCATCAGGCCTCGGAGTCGCCTTTGCGAAAGCTCTGGCAGAAGCCGGCGCTGATGTTGTCCTTGGTGCGCGCCGCGAAGATCGCTTACCCGAAACCGGAAAGTTGGTTGAAGCCGCGGGAAGAAAATATGCGGCGAAGAAAACAGATGTCACAAAGCCCGAAGAGTGCGATGCGCTTATTGCATTTGCGATTGAGAAGTTCGGTAAAGCAGATATTTTGATCAATAACGCTGGCGTCGGCACCGCAGTTCCCGCAACGCGTGAAACCCCAGAACAATTCAGAAGCGTGCTCGATGTAAATCTGATGGGCGCATATTGGATGGCACAAGCATTTGCGAAAGCCAACATAGATGGTGGAGTAATCGTCAATATCTCAAGCATCCTTGGCATCAAACCACAAGGTTTGCCGCAGGCTGCTTATGCTGCAAGCAAAGCAGGTCTTATTGGCTTAACGCGCGACTTGGCAGCGCAATGGACTGGACGTAAAAAAATCCGCGTCAATGCGTTAGCGCCAGGATTCTTTCCATCAGAGATGAGCGATGAACTGCCAAAAGATATGGTCGAGATGCTCAAGATGTTTGCACCTGCCGGGCGTTTAGGAGATCCAGAAGAACTCGCAGCAACACTTATCTGGTTAGCAAGTGATGCTTCAAGCTACGTCACCGGAATCACTGTTCCGGTTGATGGCGGCTTGGTGATGCCTTAAAGGATTTCCGAATTAGCCATTGATGGCGGCATGTAGCGCGACTTCAACCATATCGTTGAGTGTGCGCTCGCGAGCTGCAGAATCCATCGCTTCATGAGTGAAGACATGGTCTGAGATCGTCATGATTGCTAGTGCGCGGCGGCCTTTTCGGGCAGCGATCGAATAGAGCTGATTGGCTTCCATTTCGAGGGCTAGAACGCCGTGCGCTTGAAGTTTCTTGGCCGAATCTGTTTCGTCATAGAAGAAATCCATTGATGAAACGCCACCAACATGTACGCGTTCGAACTTCTTTGATGCTTCGTAGGCAGCCTGGAGAAGATGGAAATCGCAATGTGGAGCAAAATCAAGTCCATTTGTCATACGGCGATTGATATTTGAATCAGTCGATGCGGTCATTGCAAGAACAAGATCGCCAACTTTTGTCTTATCTTGAATTCCACCGGCGGTGCCAATGCGGATTGCGACTTGAACGTCGTATTCGTTAAAGAGTTCGGTTACATAAATCGATGCAGACGGAAGTCCCATGCCAGTACCTTGAACAGAGATGCGTTCACCTTTGTAGGTACCAGTGAATCCGAACATGTTGCGGACTGAGTTGTATTGCTTGACGTTCTCTAGGTAATTGTCTGCGACCCATTTTGCACGAAGTGGATCACCAGGAAGAAGGATACGTTCGGCGATATCGCCTTTTTCTGCTCCGATATGTACGCTCATAGTTAGCGAACTATAACCAGTACCGCAGCAATAAAGTGCGAAATGAATGCTGCGGCGGTCATGGCGTGGAATAGCTCGTGGAAGCCGAACCAATTGATAGAGAAGTTAGGTTTCTTGATGGCATAAATGATGGCGCCAGCTGAGTAGAGAAAACCACCGAATGCAATCAAAACCAGAACCAGCAATCCACCGTTGCGATAGAAATCCGGCAGATAGATCAATGCCGCCCAACCCAGCGCAAGATAAATCGGCACATAGAGCCAGCGCGGAGCATTGAGCCAGAAAACGCGGAAGAAGCCCGAAAGTAGCGCACCACCCCACACGATAGAAAGCAGCACTATGGCTTGGTTTTTATTGAGTAAATAGATGGCAAAAGGCGTATATGTACCCGCAATAAGAAGGGGGATATTGGCGTGATCAATACGGCGCCAGATTGCTTTAGCAGATGGACCCCACGGAACGCGGTGATAGATAGCGCTACAGGTGAAGAGTGAGACTGCGGTGAGTGTAAATATGGTCAGAGTTACGCGGCCACGAAGTTCTGAGGTGATCGTGACGAGAGTAAGACCTGCGACGAGCGCCAGAGGTGACATCACCAGATGAATGATGCCGCGAAGCTTGGGTCTACTTAACACGTTCATAGATTCCCATCATCTTGCGATCGAAAGAAACTAACAGTCGATTATCAATGATAGATGTTGCCATAATCATAGAGTCCACAAAAGATATCTTGTGCTTTGCTCTTATCACAGCTGCTAATTGCGCATGGTCTTGCTGAAAAGGAATTACTTTCGTAACTAAATTATTCAGGCCTTTTAAAAATAGGTTTACCGACTCTTCACCAGCGACCGATGGCCGAATTAGGACTTCACCAATGGAAATAGTGCTAATTGCACATTGGGAACGTGTTGTGGTAGCAAACAATTCTTGAGCTTTCTTATGATGAGTGTCCGAAGCACTCAAAGCTGCAATAATTACAGTTGAGTCTAGGAGTATTTGCTGTCCCACTCTTCTCTTTCTTTCCTCAGATCGAATCCATCCCACATACCAGTCATACTGCCGAGAACTTCATCAAGAGTTTTTAACCACTCGCTATCAATAGGCGTTATTACTAAACGGTTATTTTTGTCGAGGTGAAACTCAACGCGGTCACCTGGTTTGAGCGACATCTCTCGAAGTACCTCCACAGGGATTGTGATTTGGTTTTTGGAACTTACCCGAGAAGATGTTGCACGACCGCGACGGGGGCGCACAGTTGTGGATTTCTTGGGGGCTTTCTTAGCCTTTACTTTGGTAGCCATAAGTAAAGGGTAGTCGCGTTTTGGTCGGCGTGTCGGGGGATAAAAAGCGGCGTGTTTTACTGCTTTAGCCGTTTTGACCGTCACGCGGGGCTTCAGATAGCCTCGCGCCCTTGTGTCCACAGGAGCGACACACCCGACCGCGTGGGTCGGACGAATGAGATGGAGAACAGTAGTGCCAACAATTCAGCAGTTGGTCCGTAAGGGTCGTGTTGATAAGTCTGGAAAGACAACAACACCAGGTCTTAAAGGAAGTCCACAACGTCGTGGCGTATGCACACGCGTTTACACAACAACACCTAAGAAACCGAACTCAGCGCTTCGCAAAGTTGCACGTGTTCGTCTCACAAGTGGAATGGAAGTAACTGCATACATTCCTGGTGAAGGTCATAACTTGCAAGAGCACTCCATCGTTCTTGTTCGTGGTGGTCGCGTTAAGGATCTTCCTGGCGTTCGTTACAAAGTTGTTCGTGGATCTCTCGATACTCAAGGCGTGAAGGATCGTAAGCAAGCACGTTCACGCTACGGTGCAAAGAAGGAGAAGAAGTAATGCCACGTAAAGGTCCCGCTCCCAAAACTCCGGTCATTGCTGATCCGGTTTATAACTCTCCAGTCGTCACTGCACTCATCAACAAAGTGCTTCTGCATGGCAAGCGCTCAACCGCTGAAGCGATTGTCTACAAAGCTCTTGAAGCATGCCGCGCAAAGACCGAAGTTGATCCAGTTATCACTTTGAAGCGCGCGCTCGATAACGTAAAGCCAGCCGTTGAAGTTCGCTCACGTCGTGTTGGTGGAGCTACATACCAAGTTCCAGTTGAAGTGAAAGCTGCACGTTCCATGACTCTCGGCCTTCGTTGGTTGGTAGACAACTCACGTCTACGTCGCGAAAAGTCGATGGCAGAACGTCTTGCAAACGAAATGATTGATGCATCAAACGGCCTAGGCGCTGCTGTTAAGAAGCGCGAAGACACTCACAAGATGGCAGAAGCTAACAAGGCTTTTGCTCACTATCGGTGGTAAGGAATTATGGCGACCACAACTGCAATTAACCTCGCAAAGGTGCGCAATATCGGCATCATGGCTCACATTGATGCTGGTAAGACAACCACCACAGAGCGCATCCTTTTCTACACCGGTATCAACTACAAGATCGGTGAAGTTCATGAGGGCGCAGCCACTATGGACTGGATGGAGCAAGAGCAAGAGCGCGGTATCACCATTACCTCTGCTGCTACTACTTGCGAGTGGAAAGACCACACCATCAACATCATCGATACACCAGGCCACGTTGACTTCACAGTTGAAGTAGAGCGTTCACTCCGTGTTCTCGATGGCGCTGTCACAGTCTTCGATGGCGTCGCAGGTGTTGAGCCACAATCAGAGACCGTCTGGCGTCAAGCTGACAAGTACAGCGTTCCTCGTATCTGTTTCGTAAATAAGTTGGACCGTACCGGCGCTAACTTTGATCGTTGCGTTGAAATGATTGGTTCACGTCTTGGTGCAACCGCTCTCGTACTCCAGGTCCCAATCGGAGCTGAAAGCGATTTCATCGGCGTTGTCGATCTCATTGCAATGAAGGCGCTTACATGGCGCGGTGAAACCCAAAAGGGTGAAGATTACAAAGTTGAAGAAATTCCTGCAGATCTCAAAGAAAAGTGCGACGCAGCTCGTCATGCGCTTCTTGAGACTCTCGCAGAAAACGATGACACGATCATGGAGAAGTACCTCGCTGGTGAATCACTCTCTGAAGAAGAGCTCATCGCAGGTATCCGTCGTGCAACTCTTTCTTACAAGTTGACCCCAGTTCTTACAGGTTCTGCTTTCAAGAACAAGGGCGTCCAGCCAATGCTTGATGCAGTTACTCGTTACCTTCCATCACCACTCGATGTTGATGCGATCACAGGTACCAAGATGGGTGACAAGAGCGTTGAAATCGCTCGTAAGCCAGATGCTGCCGAACCATATTCATCACTTGCATTCAAGATCATGAGCGATCCGCACCTTGGAAAGCTCACTTTCGTACGTATCTATTCCGGCGTTCTCGAAGCAGGTACCGGAATCCTTAACTCCACCAAGGACCGTAAAGAACGTATCGGCAAGATTTATCGCATGCACGCTAACAAGCGCGAAGAAATCCCAACCGCCTCAGCCGGTGACATCATCGCTGTGATGGGTCTTAAGGACACCACCACCGGTGACACTCTCTGTGATCCAGAGAAGCCAGTCATCCTCGAGTCGATGGATTTCCCAGCTCCAGTTATTCACGTTGCTATCGAGCCAAAGACCAAGGGCGACCAAGAGAAACTTGGCGTCGCTATCCAACGTCTTGCTGAAGAAGATCCAACATTCCACGTTCGTACTGACGAAGAGACCGCCCAGACAATCATCGGCGGTATGGGTGAGCTTCACCTTGAAATCCTCGTCGATCGTATGAAGCGCGAATTCAAAGTCGAAGCTAACGTCGGTAAGCCACAGGTTGCTTATCGCGAAACTCTTCGTAAGCCAGTTGATCGTTATGACTACACACATAAGAAGCAGACCGGTGGTTCTGGACAGTTCGCAAAGATCCAGATCGCACTCGAGCCACTTCCTGTTGGTGCAGTCGAAGGTGGATACGAGTTCGTAAATAAAGTTACGGGCGGACGTATTCCTCGCGAGTACATCCCATCAGTAGATGATGGTTGCCAAGATGCAATGCAGAGCGGACCACTTGCTGGTTATCCACTCACAGATGTACGTGTCACTCTTCTTGATGGCGCTTACCACGATGTTGACTCATCGGAGTTGGCCTTCAAGATTGCTGGAATCGCGGCGTTCAAGGAAGCA
>JACCDG010691401.1_pt1 | contig 11358 bp, 8 predicted proteins | sample 7442471 | NCBI WGS metagenome assembly JACCDG01 (sample SAMN15323444, study PRJNA562643) | freshwater metagenome | isolation source: river surface water | place: USA:Blue River Watershed | collected 2017-08-17
AATCCCCTGTAAACGGAAAATTGCGCAATTTTCCGCCTCCAAACCGCTTTGCCCACCTATTTTTCATTTGTATAGAATCGCAAAAAGCCCTAAGTCATGACAGGGATTTTTAAATCATTCGCGCACAAAATCAGGTAAAACGCCATGCAGCAAAATTGGGAAATATTGGGGATCGGCAATGCTTTGGTCGATGTTTTGGCCAAGGTTGAAGACGGTTTTTTGAACCGGCACAATCTGCGCAAAGGCGCTATGACGCTGATGAGCCAAGCCGAGGCTGAAAAGCTTTACGCCGCCATCGATAATCCGGCGCAGGTTTCGGGCGGGTCTGTCGCCAACAGCATGGCCGGGATCGCGGCGATGGGCGGCAAGGCGGCTTTTATCGGCAAGCTTGCGGGCGACGGGCTGGGCCATGTTTTCCGTAACGACATGGCGGAAACCGGCGTGCATTTTGAGACCGCGCCGACGCAAAGCGGCGCTTTGACCGGAAGATCGCTGATCCTGGTCACGCCCGACGGACAGCGCACCATGAACACCTATTTGGGCGCGGCGCTGGAGCTGGCCAAAGAAGATTTTACGCCGAAATTGCTGGCGCATGGAAAAATTATTTTCATCGAAGGCTATTTATACGACACCGCGCATTTGCGCCCGCATTTGGAATTGGCGGCGGGGCTTGCCCATGCGGCGGGCAACCGGGTGGCGATGACGCTTTGCGACGCTTGGCTGGTCGACCGTCACCGCGAAGATATGCGCCGATTCGTGCATGATCATGTCGATATTCTTTTCGCCAATGAATCCGAAATCACGTCATTCTATCAAACCGGCGATATCGACGCCGCCATTTCCAGCATCCGCAAGGATTGTCATCTGGCTGCAATCACCCGCAGCGAACAGGGGTCTGTGATCGTGACCGACAAAGAAGTGATCGAAATAAAAGCTTTCCCCGCCGAGGTGATCGACACCACCGGCGCGGGCGATCAGTACGCCGCCGGGGTCTTATTCGGCCTGTCGCGCAATTACCCCTTGCCGCTTTGCGGCGAGCTGGGCAGCATTTTGGCGTCCGAAGTCATCAGCCATATCGGCGCAAGACCGGGCAAGGATATCGTATCTTATGTGCAAAGCAGGGCGGCCTTGCCCAGTTTCGGCGGCTAGGCGATGGGCAAAGCCATAGCCCAGGCTTTAGGTTTATTTGAATCGCAAGCAGAGCATGCCGCGACAACGCCGCTGATGGCGCAATATCTTGCGATCAAAAAGCAATATGCCGAATATCTTTTGCTGTTCCGCCTCGGCGATTTTTACGAGCTTTTTTTCGAGGACGCGGTCAAGGCGGCCTCGGCGCTTGACATCGCGCTGACCAAGCGCGGCAAGCATCAGGGCGAAGACATCCCGATGTGCGGCGTGCCCTGGCATCAGGCGGAAATTTACTTGTCGCGCCTGATCCGCGCGGGATTTCGCGTTGCGATCTGCGAGCAGGACGAATCCGCGCCCAAGCCGTCAAAGGGGAAAACGCTGATCGAGCGCAAGGTCGTGCGCGTGATCACGCCGGGGACTTTGACCGAAGACGCGCTTTTGGACGCAAAGCGCAACAATTTTATCGTCTGCGTCGCCGAATTTTCCGGCCTTTTGGGATTCGCCGCGATCGATATTTCAACCGGCGCGTTTTTCACCGAAGAATGCGCCGGCGAAGATTTATCTGGCCTGCTGGCGAAAACGGAACCAGGCGAAATTCTGATTCCCGAAAGCCTCGCCAAAAAATTCGCGGCCGCGCTCTTGCCCTATCAAGCGGCATTAAGCATTCAGCCCGATGCGCGCTTTAACGCCGACAACGCAAGGGATGCTTTGCTGCGCGCCTATGGGATTGAAAGTTTGGACGGCATCGCGCTTCTTCCCCGCCATGCGGTTACGGCTTGCGGCGCGCTGTTGGATTATATCCGCCTGACGCAGCAAGGCGGGATATTGAATCTAGAGCGGCCGCAATGGCGCGCGCCCGCCGATTACATGGCCATCGACGCCGCCACCGCGCGCAATCTGGAATTGCGCCGCAAATTGAACGGCGATTATGCGGGAAGCCTTTTGTCCTGCATCGACCGCACGGTGACCAACCCCGGCGCGCGGCTTTTGGACGCTTGGCTTGCGGCGCCGCTTGCAGACGCAGAAAAAATAAACGCGCGGTTTGACGCGGTCGGATATTTCCTGGCGCAATCCCTGGCACGAGAAAAACTGCGCGGCGTTTTAAAATCCTGCCCGGATATGGAACGCGCCTTGTCGCGCCTCGCACTGCAACGCGGCGGGCCGCGCGATTTGGCCTCGCTTGCGGGATCGTTGAAATCCGCGCGCGATTTGCGCCGCGATCTTTTGGAATTGCAGGGCAGGGGCGGAAATTTTCCGCTGCCGCTGCAAGAAATTTCACAAAATCTGGGCAATCACGACGCGCTGATAGAAAATTTCTCCCGCGCGTTGGCGGACGATTTGCCGCATCTTTTGCGCGACGGCGGGTTCGTACGCAAGGGCTATGCGCATGACCTCGATCATTTGCGCGAATTGCGCGACGAAAGCCAGCGTTTGGTCGCCGCGCTGCAAAGCCGTTACGCCATCGAAAGTGGGATTTCCAATTTAAAGGTCAAGCACAATAATATTTTGGGCTATTTCATCGAAGTGCCGCCGAAATCTGGCGACAAGATGCCGCCGCATTTCATCCACCGCCAATCGCTGGCGACAGGACACAGGTTCGTAACGCAGGAACTTTTGGATCTCGAGCAAAAAATATCCAAAGCCGCGGATCAAGCGCTGGCGATGGAGCTGGAAATTTTCGAAAAACTCCGCCAAAGCGCGGTGGATGCCGCGCCCGCGATCCGGCTAGCTGCTGGGGCGCTTTCCGCGCTCGATGTTTTTTCCGCGCTGGCGCAGCTTGCGGCAGAAGAAAATTATTGCCGCCCGGATTTAAACGATTCTCTGTCGCTTGAAATTTCAGGCGGGCGGCATCCCGTGGTCGAACAGGCTTTAAGACGGAGCAAATCGCGATTTGCGCCGAACGACTGCCATTTGGGATGCGAAAAAAATCCGGCGCGGCTGTATCTGATGACCGGGCCGAACATGGCCGGAAAATCCACCTTCTTGCGGCAAAACGCGATCATCGCGATCCTGGCGCAGATGGGAAGTTTCGTGCCCGCCGATTCCTGCCGCATCGGCCTTGTCGATAAAATATTTTCCCGCGTCGGCGCGGGCGACGATCTGGCGCGGGGGCAATCGACCTTCATGGTGGAAATGACCGAAACCGCAATGATTTTGAATCAGGCAAGCCCGCGTTCGCTTGTGATTCTGGATGAAATCGGGCGGGGGACGTCTACCCATGACGGGCTTTCGATCGCCTGGGCGGTTTTGGAATATCTGCACAATAAATTGCAATGCCGGGGATTGTTCGCGACGCATTATCACGAGCTGACCGCGCTGGCCAAGGATCTGCCGGGCCTCGATTGCCTGACCATGCGCGTCGCCGAACAAGACGGCGGCATCGTTTTCCTGCACGAGGCGGCACGCGGCGTGGCCGAGCGTTCTTATGGGTTGCATGTCGCGAAATTGGCGGGCTTGCCGCAAGAGGTTTTGGCGCGGGCGGGCGATATATTGCGGCATTTGGAAAAAAAACCGGAACGACGTCCCCTGCCGCAAGCCGGCCCGCCCCAACAGTCACCGATGGATCAAAATCAGCGCGGCATACTAACCGCCTTGCGGAATCTGAATTTGGACGAACTTAGCCCCAAAGCCGCTTGGGACACCTTGGATCAATTGCGCAAAAAGGCGGCAAAGGATTAGCCTATCCTTTGCCGCGCCCAGTATGCTTAATAAGCGTCGTTTTGGCGGCCGGATTTCCCGCCTTTTCGGGCTTTGACGGCGGCGCGGCGGGTTTTTAATGCGGGATATCCTTTATGACCTTTGATGTGTTGTCGCGCGTTGCAAGCCGGCGGCGCGGGATTTTTGCCCTTTGTCATATTGCCGCAACGCTTCGGCGTGTGGAAGCAATATGTTCCAAAGCTCGACCGATTCCAACAGCATCATCCTATTGCTGATGTGGCGCGGCAAAACCGGCGGACGCGCGGCAAGTTCCGCTAGTTCGCCCTGATCGAACGATCCTTGGTTGCAGATACTGGGGCTGCTATGCAGAAACCAGCGGCAATCCAAAAGTCTGGCGTTGCCAAGCTTGGGATGGCCCTTTTGGGAAAGGTGGTCCAAAACCCAACAGGCCTGGTTCATGACGGTCAGCGGATGGGGGCTTGCTATTTGATACAAATGGATGTCGGGGCGGTCGTCATGCGGTCCCGGCGCGATGCGCAGGCCGCAATGGGAAAAAGGCGGGCACTCTTGCCTTTCCGCCCTTTCAAGATTCGGTATCGCCAGCAATTCGACCCGCGGCGCTTTATCCATTTGCGGCACAAAAGCGCGCAGGAAAACGCCGCCCGGCAATTTCGCGTCCGGCTGGTCCATTGTTTTCATATGATGATCCCAAGACTCAAATCCCCTTGGCGGGGTTATCCGCCAATCTTCTTCACAAAAAGATACGGCGTGGGTTACGGTATCCAGTATTTTGCGCAAGGCGCTTGCGCCTTTTTCTTCGAGCGTGCCGAAATGTTCGTACAACGTAAGGGCGCGCAATGTATCAGGATTCTCGGCGCAAGCAATCGCATCCCGCGCCTTGTGATCTGCCGCCATATACGAGGCGACAGGGATCAGATGCTGCAAATCCGCATCGATATGGTCGCGCATTCTGACGGCTTCCATTTCCGGCACGTTCAAATCGCTATCATTCCAATGTGCCTTTTCCCAAATCGAAACTTGCCTTTGAAATTCGGCAAGGCGCTTCAGCTTCGCCGCCGTTTTTTGTTCCAGTAGTTGCAAACTCATTGTCATCCAACCCCAAATTTTTCTTTTGAGGATACAAAAATTCTATGGGTTTGGCAAGGGGTTTCAGAAAACAGTAATGACTTATTTTAATTCTAAACCATCATATCACCCGTCATTCCCGCGAAAGCGGGAATCCAGAGCTACAGAAACGGTGTTTACCTGCCCCTGGATCCCCGCTTTCGCGGGGATGACGGTCAAATTGAGACACTGCTAAAAAACGATAATGGGCTCATTTGATTTATCCTCCTGGCTCATCCTGAGCGGTCTGTCCTGCGAAGCCCAAAGGGCGAAGCGGGAAGCGAAGGATCTCCGCAACAAATGCCGTGCTTGCTTCGGAGATTCCCCACTTCGTTCGGAATGACATTCCGGTCCAGTATAATTTGTCATTCCGAGTAAAGCCGTAGGCTGACAAGGAATCGCCAGACATAAATTTTGGGGCTGGTCTAGATTATTTGATATTGGTCCACCGGCTCATGGTGAGCCAGTCGAACCATGAGCCGCAAAAACGGTGTTCGATTCCCATCTTTCGACAGGCTCAAGATGAGCTTCGCAACGCGGACAGGAAAATATCGCGGTGGTTAGGCCGCCCTGTCCGGGATGACAGGCGATTAAGTCAAAAATTAATGCTGATATCGTGCCGCTTGTAAAAACCTTATCTTTCGTTCCGGCCGGAATCCCGCACCCGCAGGGTGGTGGGATGGATGCCGCCGGATTTGCCGGGCGAGGGGGATTTTTTTGTGGGTTTTTTACCCAGCTTGTTACTGCCTGGTTTATTGCTGTTTGCGGGTTTGGGAGGCGTCGTTTTTTGCGCCTTTTGTTTTTTGGAACTTGCCATGCCTTCGGTTAAAACTACTTCCCACACATTCATAAGGGGGGTGCCTTGGTACATTTCTAAAAGCGCCTTTTCCGGGATCATGCCCAAGGGGCGGAAAATCAGGACGGATTTGTGAAGCCTTTGCAAATTGCCCGCCAGCATGCCCTGGAAATCATTGTCCATCGGGCTGTCTTCTTGCATTATACGGACCAACGCCTCATGCCCAACCGCCATAAGGGTCAGGTGATGCGGCGCTATGGCGCGGATATCATAATCCCTTGCCGCCTGGGTCAGTTGCGCGGTGTGATAATCCAAAAGCGCTTGCAGCTGATTAAAGCTTGCCTTTGAAAGCCTCATTCTCGCCTGGATAAAAGGCTGTAATTTTTTTTCTTCTGCCCTTTGTGGGATGAAATATTCCGGTAAAATCGTAACATCAAGATCCCCGCGGCCCGCATTCTTGGCGGCGACAGGGGCCCCAAGAAAATCCCGCACCCGTTCCCATCCATCCCGGGTAAAAAACGGTTTGGCGAAGGTTTGAAGATTTACGCCACGCGCCATTTTCCTCTCACGGATAAAAAAGGAAAGCTCGCCATCTTCGCCCTTAACAACGCCAGTTCCCATCGGGGATTTTCGCAGAAAATTGCCGGATCTATTAAGCCGTTCCTGCAATTCCGTTTGCGCCGTATAAATTTCGTGGCAAGTCATACCCTGAAAGCGCCTTAAATCGGCTGTCATCGCCGCCGCCCAATCTTCGGCGCTTCTTTGCGGCCAGCCATCGGTTTCTGGCAGAAAGGAAATAAAATCCACCCTCGCGTAAAAAGCGCCATGCAAAAATCTCAACCAGGCGGTGTAAAAACCTATCGCTTCCTGCCGCGTTTTTTGCTGCGGCTTGCTGTTTTCACAAAAAGGGCTTTGCCCCATTTTTTCTGCAAGCACCGCCTTGGCCAAAAGTCCCGACACAATCACCGATTTGTCATTGGGAAAAAACAAAGTCGGCTGAAACGGATCGGCATCGTCCTTGCCAAGCACTTTTTGCAGCATTTTATCCGCGACCCCGGCATCATGGCAAAGCTGCGCCACACTCAAGCCGCGCAATTTTTCGATATGTTCCGTCATTTGTTCCAAAAATATACCGGGATCAAGCAGCCCGCCCAAATTGATCTTTGCGTCCATACCGCCTTCTTCCGGCACATCGGTGTCTGGCCGCACCAAAAAATGGTTGAGCCGCAAGGGAAGCACATACGGGCTGCCGTTAAGAGGACTGACAGGGTCGATCATCCCCGTTTGCGCCGCGAGCTTGGCTTCATTCAAAATGCCGGGCTTGAAAATATTATAAGGTATAAAAGGCGGCGGGGGCGGGGGCGAATCCGCGTCGGGGTTGATATGGTCCGTATTGTCTGTCACCGCACACCCTCTTACTTATAGCTTTTAGCTTTGGCCGTAAATTATGTTTTTAAAAGATACAAAACTATACGTTACCCCAAGCGCGCGGTCAATGTGGCAAATGAGATCGGGGCGGGCTTGTGCCCTTTTTTATTTTGCATTCTAAATGATAGAAAAATCCCCGTTTTTACCGTATGAGAGGGGGGTATGAATCTTTCCCGTTCCGTATTCACCATTGGCGGCTGGACCCTGTTAAGCCGGGTCTTGGGCATGGCGCGCGATATGGTCACGGCGGCCTATTTGGGCGCGGGGCCGATCGCCGACGCGTTCTTCGTGGCGTTCCGCCTGCCCAATATGTTCCGCGCGCTTTTTGCCGAGGGCGCTTTTTCTTTGGTGTTCGTGCCGCGATTCGCCGCGAAATTGACGCAGCAAGGCCGGGCGGCGGCGTTGCAATTCGCCGAAGAATCCATGGCGCTGTTATTGCTGGGCCTGGTGCTGCTTGTGGTTATGGGCGAAGGGCTGATGGATTATTTGCTGCCCGTGATCGCGCCGGGATTCAAACAAGACCCCGCGCAATTCGCGTTGGCGGTCGATTTCGCGCGCATCACCTTTCCTTATATATTGCTGATTTCGATGACGGCGTTTTACGGCGGGATATTGAACGCGCTGGATAAATTTTACGCTTTTGCCATCGCGCCTTGCATTATGAATGTGGTGATGATGCTGTCTTTGGTTTTGCTGTCGGGCTTTACCGAAACGCCGGGGCACGCGCTTGCTGTCGGGGTAATTTTGGCAGGCATCGCGCAATTCGCCTTTTTGCGCCATGAAGCGGCGCGGGAAAATATCGCGCTGCGTTTTAGGGTTCCGAAACTGACGCCGGAATCCAAGGCGTTGGTCTTTGCGATCTTGCCCGTCGCGCTGGGGTCTAGCGCCTATCAAATCAATCTTTTGGTCGGAACCATGCTGGGGTCGCTTTTGCCGGACGGCGCGATTTCGCATTTATATTATGCCGACCGCGTCGCGCAATTGCCGCTTGGCATCGTCGGCATCGCCGTCGGGACGGCTTTGTTGCCGATTCTGGCCAAGATCGTGGCGCAAGGCGACGATGCCGGCGCGATAGATCAGCAAAACCGCGCTATCGGCATTACTTGGGCCTTGACGCTTCCCGCCGCAATCGCCTTGTTTTTGATCCCCGGCCCCGTCATTCAAGTATTGTTCGAGCGCGGCGAGTTTTCGCAGCACTCCACCCATGAAACCGCCATCGCGTTGATGGGGTTTGCGGCGGGCATTCCCGCATTTGTTTTAATCAAGGCGTTGAATCCCGGATTTTTTGCGCGCGGCGACGCGAAAACGCCGGTCAAAATCGCTTTTCTGTGCGTCGCCATCAATGCCGCGTTGAATTTGTTTTTGATCGGGCCATTCGGCCATGTCGGCATCGCGCTTGGAACCTCGATTTCATCTTGGGTCAATTTTTTCATCCTCGCGCAAATTTTAAATAAACGGGGCCATTTGAAAATCGACGCCAATTTAAAAGCGATATTGATCAAGGCCGCAATCGCGGCAGCAATCATGGGCGCGGTGTTGATCGCGCTGAAATTCGCGCTCGCCCCGTGGTTTTGGGGCGGAAGCTTTAAGGCGTTTTTGGCGCTCGCAATTCTGGTAACCTGCGGCATGGCGGCCTATTTCGCCCTTGTCTTTTTGCTGGGGGCGGTGAAAATACAGGACTTTAGGCAATTATTGCGGCGGGAGCCATAAGATGAAACGAATTCTATCGGGCGTGCAGCCAACCGGAAATTTGCATCTGGGCAATTATTTGGGCGCGATCAAAAATTGGGTCGCCATGCAAAAAGGCGCGGAATGTTATTTCTGTATCGTCGATTTGCACGCGATCACAACGCCGCAAGATCCAGCAGCGCTGCGCCAAGCGACGCTCGAGGTCGCGGCCGCCTATATCGCCTGCGGCGTCGACCCCAAGCAATCGTCCATTTTCGTGCAAAGCCATGTGCCGGCCCATGCCGAGCTGGCTTGGGTGTTTTCTTGTTTCGCGCCGCTCGGCTGGTTGAACCGCATGACCCAATTCAAGGAAAAATCCGGCAAGCACAAGGATCAGGCGGTGTTGGGGCTTTACGCCTACCCCGTGCTGATGGCATCCGATATTTTATTGTACAAGCCGACCCATGTTCCGGTCGGCGAGGATCAAAAACAACATCTGGAATTGGCGCGCGATATCGCGGGCGCGTTCAACAGGCAATATGACAAGGAAATTTTCCCGCTGCCGGAACCCCATATCCAGGGCGTCGCGGCAAGGGTGATGAGCCTGCGCGACGGCGCGAAAAAGATGAGCAAGTCGGACGAATCGGATTACAGCCGCATCAATTTGACCGACGATGCCGATACCATAAAATTGAAAATCCAAAAGGCGAAAACTGATCCCAATCCCTTGCCCGATTCGGCAAAGGGGCTGGAAGGCAGGGCAGAGGCGGAAAATCTGCTATCGCTTTACGCCGCACTGTCGGATGCGGATTTGGAAAAAATTATTCCCCAATTCGCGGGCCAGCAATTTTCGGCTTTCAAAACAAGCCTAACCGATTTGATGGTCGCGAAATTAGGGCCGATCACAAGCGAGATGCGGAAATTGATGGGCGATGAGGCGCATTTGCGATCCATCTTGCGCAGCGGTGCGGACAAGGCGCGCGAAAGGGCGGATAAAACCCTGGCCGAGGTGTACGAGACGGTCGGGTTTCTGAAACATGGTTAACGGCCGCCGCGCATCAAAGCATCGCGCGCGGCAAACACGACATCTTCGGCAACAACATCCCGGCGGGATAAATTCACTTGATTTGAGGCGGGCAAATTCTCATTGAGAATTTGCATCATGCCCGACAGGATGGCGTCGGTTTCTGCGCGGGTCTGCCCCTGCAATGCGCCGCCTGCGGAACATCTGCTGGCTTCGACAAGGGATGCAAATTGATCCAGCTCTGTGATTTTTTCACGCGGAGAAAGATCGCGGAACTTATTAAGAGCATTTTCTACAATGGCTGAAATAACGGCGGTCATGATCGTACCTTTCTGTAATTGACTCTGTATCGAAGCCTGTATACCTAAAAGAATTATTGGTCAAGCTGATTAAACTGTTAACCCAGGTTAACATTAACGCAATCAAATTACTCACTGTTCTGTTGCGGCGCAATAAACCTATATTCTATGCGATAAATAGGCCGATGGCCGGAGACAAAACTGGGAATTAACCCATCTTTATGCTAGGATAAAAGTTAATTAATGGTAAAAAAAGCCACTTCCCCCCTGATCGGGATGACTTAGATAAGGCTTACCGGCAAGACCGGTCCAATAACAAAGCGGGAGTATAATGTTTATTCAAACCGAATCCACGCCGAACCCGGCGACCATGAAATTTCTGCCCGAATGCGCGGTGCTGCCTTCGGGAACCGCCGATTTCACCTCCGTAGAAGCGGCGAAAAACTCGCCCCTGGCGATGACGTTGTTCCAAGTCCAGGGCGTCAAGGCGGTGTTTTTCGGCACCGATTTCGTAACCGTGACCAAGGACGACAAGTCCGACTGGGTCGTACTCAAGCCTTTGGTGCTGGCGTCGTTGATGGAACATCTTAGCCAGAATAAGCCGGTGATGCTGGACGGCGCCGTTGCCGCGACAGCAGAGGCATCGGACGAGATTTCGGCGCAAATTATTGAATTGATCGAAACCCGCGTCCGCCCGGCCGTTGCCATGGACGGGGGCGATATCACTTTTGACAGGTTCGAAGACGGGATCGTGTATCTGCAATTGCGCGGTTCTTGCGCCGGATGTCCCAGCTCGACCCTGACATTGAAATCGGGCATTGAAAACATGCTCAAACATTACGTTCCAGAAGTCGTCGAAGTGCGCGCGGTACTGTAATTAAAAAAAACAAGGGGTGCGGTAATGAGACGGATTAAGATACTGCAAAGATATTATAAGCGCCGTTATATGACAGCCTATTCCATGGCGGCGCATAATTTCATGACGCAAAACGCCGCCATTTTGGGGCTTTGCTTTTTGTTCGGATTCACCTGGTCGTTATGCGCGCCGTCGCCCACCGCGCGCCTTGTCGAACAGGCGACCGCGCAGCTTGGCCACAACATCGTCCGCAATTTTCTGATCGAAGCCGACAGCCACGAGGATTTGAACGATATTTTCGCCCAGCAAAGCTATGAGCTGCAAGCGGTCGCCGGCGGCGACGCCGTGCCGCCGGTTTTCCTGTCGCGCCTGCCTA
>JACCDG011494647.1_pt1 | contig 11358 bp, 10 predicted proteins | sample 7442471 | NCBI WGS metagenome assembly JACCDG01 (sample SAMN15323444, study PRJNA562643) | freshwater metagenome | isolation source: river surface water | place: USA:Blue River Watershed | collected 2017-08-17
CGAGGGTATTATAGACTTCTTTAGTTTTTTTGTAGATTGATTGGCTCATGTGAGGTAAGTATAGCAAAATTCGAATCCTGAATAGTAGGATTTTAAAAAGTAATACCACTATGTGGTAAAAATGGGTGCCTACTGGGATTTGAACCCAGACTGAGAGTTCCACAAACTCTAGTGCTAACCATTACACTATAGGCACCATGTGATTGCCCGTTTCTACGCAGCATCAGGCGGCAAAAAACGAACAGAGCTAGTCTATCAAAAAAAGCCTATAAAATCTAGTTCCGGCGGGTTTTGTTCCATTTCTTTATTTTTACTTCAAAAAACCTTCATATGTAGGGAGTAGGGTAGTATAAAGCAATTCAATTGCACCATTACAAACCTAAAACCATATACTATGAGCATTTCAGAAGTACACGACACTATTAATAAGCTTTCGCTTGATCAGGATCGCAAATATCGATTAACATTCCTTGTTGGACAAGCGTATACGCTTGAAGTTTTGCACGAGGCTTTTGTTAAAAATGGCATGAATCAAAATTCAAGCATTTTTTACCTAGCAGCTAAAGAATTGCAGGAAAAATATTTACTAATTGCGAGCGAGAGTAAAGACTTCGGGGTCTTCGATGAATATTTTGAGGATCTGCATACGATTTTTAGTAATCAAATGAATCCAAAAGAGGCGAGGGTTTCATATTTGGATTAAGAGTCGAATGTAAAAAAGAATCATGCGGGACGGGCGAAGCCCGTCCCGCATTTTTGTATGTACTACTTTAAAACTCATTTACCATTTCTTCATTTCAACTTCGTACAATCAATTAATATGACAACAATTAAAATGTTTAAATCAGAGTTCGATCCATTATTTATCTCGTATCTCGAAGAACGTCTGTATGGGAAACTATTCGCTTGTGGCGCTGATACCAGATTCTCGGAGGAATTGAGACACATACTTTCTTTGGCAAAAGGAGGGAAAAGGATACGAGCCTATATTGCCTATACAGCATATGAGAGTGTTCGGCAAACCATATTTGATATTCTGCCATTACTTTTTGCATTGGAATTATTTCATCTCTTCGCTTTGATTCATGACGATGTACTTGATGAATCTCCGATGCGCCATGGGATGCAGTCTTTCCATGTACGATTCAGTAAAGGCCAGGCAATACTTTGGGGCGACCTTGTTCTTTCCCTTGCAGCAGAAACAATAGGTAAATCTGATTTTTCAAAAGAAACACGTGAGTTATTTGCAACAATGAGCCAAGAAACGATTATCGGCCAAATGCTGGATGTTGCTGGTCCAGAGAGTTCTTTTGGTGCCGATGTTTTTCTAGATCATGTTATTCAACTTAAAACATCGCGATACACATTTATTTATCCAATACTTCTGGGACGCTCACTTACAGGGATAGTCAAACCAGATCCCGCGTACATTGCGCTTGGTACGGCATTGGGTAGGGCATTTCAGAGACTAGATGATTTGTCGGACATTCTTTCACCGCAGGAGGAGCTTGGTAAAAAACCTGGATCTGATATAGAAACAGGGAAAAGTACTCATATTTCAAATTACATACAGATGTTCTGTTCAAAAGAAACTCGCGTACGTTTTCAAACATATACTGCTCGGCCACTTTCAAAAGGAGAAATGGAAACGGTGAGGGGATTGGCATGGGCTACAGGAGCAATTGAAAATCAAAAGGAAAGTATCGCTGCAGATTTGTCTGAGGCATGCAGGATTATCCGTACGCTTAAAATAAAAAAAGACCACCGAGATATGTGGCTTTCATTTGTTGATTCACTCTTTGAAAAACTTTCAGCTTTTTAATTAACTATCTCAAACCACAAATATGGATAGCATCTCGATGAGAATATGCGTTAGCACCTAGAAGCTATCCATACACGGTTCGCCGCTTTTGACGCAAAGCGGAAGCGGTACTCATATCGTGAAGCTTGGCCTATCGACCAATGGCCGCTTCGGTATCAGTATGCCAATCTTGTCTAAAGTAAAAATCAATTTTGTATAAACTATCCTCTCGTGTCGAATTTATATCCTCGTCCCGGAACAGTATGAATCAATTTCTGCTTGCGCACGCCGAGTTTCTTTCGAAGATTGAGAATGTGCGCTTCAATAGTATTGGAAAACGGATCACTTCCGAGATCCCAGACATGTTCCATAATCTGTCCTCTGGAAACAACGCGGCCTTTGTTTCTCGCTAAATATTCAAGCAAACTGAATTCTTTGCGTGTCAGGTAGAGTTCTTTATTTCCTCTACTAACTGACTGTCTGTCGGCATCGATGGTGATATCTGCTGCAACAATGATAGGGTTCTTTACCAGAGCTGGACGTCTGAGTACTGCTTTGATTCGCGCATGCAATTCTTCAAATGAGAATGGCTTTGCAAGATAGTCATCAGCACCTGAATTAAGCATGTCTATTTTGTCGTCGACTGCTCCGCGTACGGAAAGCATGATTATCGGCGTGCTCTTTTGGCTTTCGCGAATATCGCGGCAAACACGGTGGCCATCTTTCTTTGGAAGCATGTAGTCGAGAATAATAAGATCGTATTCGTTTGCGCGAGCCAGGTAAGACCCCTGTTCACCGCAGTCCGTTGCATCAACGGCGAATGATGCAGATTTTAAATTTGCCACTAATGCCTGTCGTATTTCCGTATCATCTTCTATAACAAGTATTCGCATGGGTAAAAACTGTTAATTGATAAGCCTAATATGAGGATATAGATAGTATACAAGATTGAGATAAAGAATTTATAAATTTTTCAGCATGCATTTACCTTTCGTGATGTATACTGTTTCCATGACACAGGCTGAAGCCCTGACAATTTTAAAGACGGGAGCAAACGTATACCTAACAGGGGAGCCGGGTGCGGGTAAAAGCTATACCATAGGGATGTATGTGGAATATTTGCGCGAGCATGGAATTGAGCCCGCGATTACGGCTTCTACTGGTATTGCAGCAACGCATATCCACGGCATGACCATTCATTCGTGGAGCGGGATCGGTATAAAAAAAACTTTGACTGACCATGATGTCGATGCTATTGCATCTAATGAATATGCAGTAAAACGCATTGGCAAAACAAAAGTGCTTATCATTGATGAAATTTCCATGCTTGATAGCACAACGCTCGACATGGTTGATCGTGTCTGCCGCGAGATAAAGAGAAGTGATGAAGCCTTCGGTGGAATTCAGACTATTCTCGTAGGTGATTTCTTTCAACTGCCACCGATTAATCGAGAAGAGAATAACAAAACGAAATTTGCATTCACTTCAAACGCCTGGAAATCACTCAAACCAGTGATTTGTTATTTGCACGAACAGCATCGCCAGGAAGATCCAAAATTCTTGAATTTTCTTTCTGCGCTCCGGACAAGCACACTTTCCGAAGAACATTTTGATGTACTGACTGCACGTATTTCGCACTATGATGATTTGCCCGCTGATATTCCGAAACTATTTCCTCATAACGCTAACGTTGATCTTTTGAATGATCAAGCGCTCGGACAGCTCTCGACTGACAGCCATACATATGAGATGGAAGGGGAAGGGAATCCTGTTCTTGTGGCGTCATTGGTTCGTAGCTGCCTTTCTCCGGAAAAACTTACGCTCAAAATCGGAGCTGCTGTTATGTTTACAAAAAATAATCCGCAAGTTGGATACGCAAATGGAACATTAGGAGTTGTTGTTGGGTTTGATCCGTACTCAAGTAATCCTGTCGTTGCAACACGAGATGGCCGGGATATTGTGGCAGAACCTATGGAATGGGCGATAGAGGAAAATGGAAAAGTTCGCGCGAAAATTATCCAAGTTCCGCTTCGTCTCGCTTGGGCAATGACTGTGCATAAAAGCCAAGGCATGAGCTTGGATGCTGCGGTGATGGATCTTTCTGCTTCTTTTGAATTTGGGCAAGGATATGTGGCACTCTCGCGCGTACGGAAGCTCAGTGGTTTATATTTGCTCGGCTGGAATGAGAAGTCTCTCCAGGTGCATCCAGAAATTCTCGAGGTAGATAGTTCCTTTAAAGAACAGTCAGAAGTAGCACGCGAAGGATTCAATGCACTTACACAACCTGAACTCGAAACTATGCATGAGAATTTTATCCTTGTAAGCGGTGGAACACTCAAAAAGAAAATCAAAAAAATACAGAAAGAAAAAAAAGTAAAACCACTCGGATCACAGAAATCAAAAAAAGGAAGCACATATGAGGAAACGCTCTCTCTCATACAAGAAGGTAAAACAATTGAAGAAATAGGTAAGCTTCGCAATTTTGCTCCGCAAACAGTTTTTGGTCATATCGAACGCCTGTATGATACCGGTAAAATCACCAAAGAGGAGGTATTACAGTATGTACCTAAAAAACTGCAGCAAGACCTAGGTATTATTCAGAAAGCTTTTGTTCAGTTAAGTACGCTCTGGCTCGCCCCGGTGCACGAGCATTTTAAAGGCGAATATACTTATAACGATATTCGTATGGCAAAAATTCTCTTTGAAGGTAAAGGTGAAATAATAGAAGTAAATAAGAAGGAAGAATAGTCTAGGTTTCTCAGATAAAGAGGTATGCTATACTCATTTGTATATGAATCCCCAAGCTGATGTGCGTACAACGTCTACGGTAGGTCTTACAACCGAAGAAATTAAAAAAATCTGTCGCGGTATTGCTCCCGCTGATCGTGAAAAACAGATGCTCTGTGTTGTTGAAGAGGAACTCGAGCAGGGATTTAACTTTATTAAAGAATATCCAAATATGGTAACTGTCCTGGGTTCAGCACGAACTCCAGAAGGGGATTTCTATTATGAAAAGGCGCGCGAGCTCGGCTATCGCTTTGCGAAAGAGTATGGCATGGCAGTCACTACTGGCGGAGGTCCTGGAATCATGGAAGCTGCGAATCGTGGAGCACGCGAGGCTGACGGCGTTTCTATCGGTATAGGCATTAAGCTTCCATCCGAACAGCATTTCAATGAATACGTTACTGGTTCGATGAATTTTCATTTCTTTTTTACTCGAAAAGTTATCATGACATACTCCGCGCGCGCTTTTGTGTACTTCCCGGGTGGGTATGGAACGCTCGATGAATTTTTTGAATTCCTTACTCTCATTCAGACAAAAAAAGTTCCAGCTGCGCCAATGTATCTTTTTGGAAGCGAATACTGGAATCCTATTCTCCAATTTATAAAAACACATATCGAACCATACGAGTATATTGATTCATGGGATGAAGAGTTATTTGTGATTACAGATAGTATTGATGATATCCTCAACGGAGTGAATCATTTTATTAAAGGATAAAACTATACCAAGAAAAAAGAGCGACGGTTATGCCGTCGCTCTTTTGTTTATATATCGAAATCTGTTATTTCCACGAGTGTTTTGTTGCACTAAGAAAGAGTTCCGTTTCAATACGGAGTACTATCTGGCTACAAAGTCCAAGCCAGATTGAAAGTAGTAATGACGGAATCCAATGTATGCAAAGAACATCGTCAAATAAAACCAGTAAAAGTGCAATCATACACACAGATAATAGAGAGACAATAACTAGTGCGGTATTTTGTGCAGTTTTTGTCCCGCAGTAATTTGTTTTAGGATTGCAGGCTTCTGTGTTTGAAGCGTAGTGGTATATAAAGGAAAGTGCTCCCGTTAGAGTTATGCTTACAATCCTAATTGAGAGTTGGGATGCGTGAGATATGTCTGATATCCATTCTGGAAAGAAGACATACAGCAGTAGTAATGGTAGTACAAACTTAAACATAAGATGAAGTTTCGCAAGCGGCATACTGCGAATCTTCCGTAGTGGATAGTCCCATATATATCCAAAAAACACCCAGAGACCAATAACAAGGAGAACTCCTATCGAGAAAGCTATACCCATATGTTAAAGATTTAGTTAAGTTCAGAATACTACTTGTGGGGAGCCTGTCAACAGCAGAAATAGCCTTATATTTTCGTTCAATTTGCCACCTATTTTTTCTCCTAATTGACCCTCACTTTGTGTCGTGTTCTTTGCCTGAAATTGGCACCTATCCACAGGGTATTTGATATTTTTTTTATGCTAAAATAAGGGAACGAAATCGGTTGTGCGGCTGCTTCAAGGTCTAACGGAACTTCCAAAGGGAGTGCCGTCTTTGACGCCCCGACGACAGGCGTCGTTATGTTTTCATTGAGGCACATTTATCAATAGTTTATCAACGTAGTTTATCGAGAAGTCGTATGACAACATCCATCACTAAGCGCGACGGAACGCGCGAACCATTTAATGCAGATCGTATCAATCGTTCGATTGAAAATGCCTGTTACGGTATTCCAAATCCGATCGAAAAAGTAACGCAGATCGCATCAGAAACAAATCTTACTCTGTACGATGGTATTACGACGGAAGAAATGGATGAAGCGACGATCAATGCTGCACTTCAGAATGCGCAGTATGACCTCGACTATGACAAGATCGCAACTCGACTTCTCATAAAGACAATCTACAAAAAAGTTCTTGGTTCATACGACACCAAGGAAGAATTGGTGACGCTTCATCGTGGCCATTTCCAGCACTACATCCGCCTCGGTGTAGAGCTCGGTCTTCTCGACAAGCGACTCAATGAAAAATTCGATCTCGAAGAACTTTCAAAAGCTCTCAAAATCGAGCGTGACGACCTCTACAAATATTCTGGTCTCTCAACAATGCGAGATCGATATCTCACTAAAGATTCACGACAGCAGCCGCTTGAAACTCCACAGTATTTTTGGATGCGTGTTGCTATGGGAATGTCATTCAAGGAAAAAAATCCAACTGAATGGGCAATTAAGTTTTATGACAAAATGTCACGACTTGAATATCTTTCAGCTGGTTCAACAAACATTGGAGCGGGAACAACTCGTCCATCACTTTCAAACTGTTTTTTGATGCAGCTCGAAGATGACATGGAACACATCGGCAAAACTGTTTCAGACGTTCTCATGCTTTCAAAAGCAACAGGAGGAATTGGACTCTCAGTTACCAAACTCCGCGCTAGTGGTTCAGTTCTCAAATCAAACAACACTGTTTCTTCTGGACCAATTCCATTCATGCACATTATTGACTCAGCTGTTCGTGCTGTTCAGCGTGGGGGAAAGAAAAAAGGCGCCCTCTGTTTCTATATGGAAAACTGGCACCTCGACTTCCAGGACTTCATCGACCTCAAGCAAAACGCTGGTGATGACTATCGCCGAACCCGAACTGCAAACATCGCTGTATATCTTTCTGATGAATTCATGAATCGCGTTCGTGAAGACAAGGACTGGTATCTTTTCGATCCGAAAGAAGTTATCGACCTTGTTGAGCTCTATGGAACTGCTTTCTCAAAGCGCTATCAGGAATACTGCGACATGGCAGAACGGGGGGAAATCAAGATGTGGAAGAAATTGCCTGCACGACAGCAGTACAAGAACATTCTCGTTTCTTTGGAAACAACATCACACCCATGGCTCACTTGGAAGGATGCAATCAACGTACGAGCATTAAATAACAACACTGGAACAATTCACGCATCAAACCTTTGTACTGAAGTCACACTTCCACAGAACCGCGAAAACGTTGCCGTTTGTAACCTTATTTCTATCAACCTCGCGAAGCACATTATTTCAAAGCAAATTGATTGGCGTCGTCTCGAAGAGTCTGCTCGTCTTTCAATTCGTCAGCTCGACAACTTGATCGACGTGAACAAGCTTCCGATTCCTGAAGCTATCAAGGCTGACTCAGAAAACCGTGCAGTTGGTCTCGGTCTCATGGGACTTTCAGATGCAATTGAACAGCTCGGACTTTCGTATGAAGATGAAGCAGCACATGATCTCACTGACAAAGTGTTTGAATTCATTAGCTACATGGCTATCGACGAGAGCACTATCCTTGCATCAGAACGCGGTAGCTACAAAAACTTCGAAGGGTCAGGCTGGTCAAAAGGACAGGTGCCAATCGACACTATCAAGAAACTCGAAGCAGAACGAAACATCAAGCTCACTGTTCCAACTGAAAGCGTCAAAGGTATTCCTGAACTCGATTGGGATCTTCTCCGCAAAAAGGTTCGCAAGGGTGTTCGAAATGCAACAGTGCTTGCTATCGCTCCGAATGCAAACATCGGTCTCGTAGCAGGAACTTCTCCTGGTATCGACCCACGATTCGCTCAGATGTTTTCACGAAACAAAATTTCAGGAAAATATCTTGAAATTAATCCAAACCTCGTCGCCGATCTCCGGGCACTTGATCTCTGGGACAAATGCCGTGAACAGATTCTTGAAAACCACGGTAACCTCGAAGACATCGCAGAGATTCCTGAGCACGTCAAAAATATCTACAAGACATCATTCTCAACTTCTCCATACGCATTCATCGAAATCGCTGCTCGTGCTCAGAAATGGGTTGACCAGGCGATCTCACGAAACATGTACCTCGAAACTCGAGACATCAATGATGTGATGAAGATTTACTCAACTGCGTGGGAAAAGGGACTCAAGACTACCTACTACCTTCACATGAAACCAAAGCACACAGCTGAGCAGTCAACAACAAGCGTTAACAAGTCAGCAGCGATGGGACAGAAAGGATTCTCTGGGCTGTTCCAGGCAAAGCAGACAGCAGTTGAAATTGATATCACCACTCCAACTGCAGTTGAAAAGATTGAAATAGAAGAAACTGTTATTAGCCCTATTCAGAATTTCAGCACATTGTTTGAGGAAAAGAAGGTTGAAGAAAAGGCAGAGGCAAAACCGGAAGTAAAACCGGCAGCAGCTGCAGCCGCGCAACAGCCAACCAAGACTAAGGCTTCGTATATGCCGCTCTCAGAAATGGCTAAAGCAAAACCGGTCGCACCACCCCCGACGCGCGCTAAAGTAGTTGTCCATGGTCCTGAGGACCCAATGGATGCATTGCTTTGCGATGGATGTCAGTAATTATTTAAATCATTAATTGAACGAGTTACCTTATGCTTATCGGAAAAGCCACACCTGAAGATACAAGTCTGCACCCAATGCATTACAAGTGGGCGTACGAGCTCTATAACCAAGCAGTGCGAAACACTTGGTTTCCGCATGAAATCCCACTTGGAGAAGATTTGAAGGACTGGGAGGACATGACTGAAGACGAACGACATGCAGTTAAATTCTTGATGTCATTCTTTAATCCGGGAGAATTGATCGTTAACCGATCACTCGCACTCGGCGTTTATCCATACATCAAGTCACCGGAATGCCACCTCTATCTCGCAAAACAAATGTGGGAAGAAGCGAACCACTGCGTCGCGTTTGAATATGTTCTTGAAACATTCCCGATGGATCGCGATACAATTTACCAGATCCACACAGAAACTGATTCAATGATCAAGAAGGAAGGTTTTATTACCAACTACTTGAAGCGCATGACAGAGGTTACACTCGATATTACGACAGCAGAAGGTAAGAAGGACTTCATCCGAAACCTTGTTGCGACAAACATTGTGATGGAAGGTATCTGGTTCTACTCAGGCTTCATGGTGGTGCTTTCATTCCGACAGCGCAACAAGCTCCGCAACTTTGCTTCGATGATCAACTGGGTTATCCGCGATGAATCATTGCACTTGAAGTTCGGCATGAATTTGATCATGAACATCCTCGAAGAAAATCCTGAGCTTTTGACTGCTGAATTCGCAGACGAAATCCGACAGATCATTATCGACGGTGTTGATCTCGAAGTAGCGTACAACCAGGATTTGTTCCCAACAGGAATTCTTGGTTTGAATGCTGAATACGTAAACCAGTACGTGAAGTACGTTGCTGATCGACGTCTCGAGGAATTGGGAATGCCAAAGCATTACAACGCAACAAACCCTGCAAAATGGATGACTGGCGCGACTGATGTGTACGAGCTTGTAAACTTCTTTGAAGCGCAGAATACTGCGTACGAAGTGGATGCTCACGGACATTCAGATAAGAAGGAAGAAAAGGGAGGAGAGTAAATTATGTTTAAGATGCAAAACCCGCCACACGGCGGGTTTTGTGATATAGTATCCGCATATGGAAGAAAACAAAGAAGCAGTGGCGCAGCATATCAGTTTTGAAGAGACAAAAGAGCTCTTGAAGGAGCTCAAGGTTTCCAATGTTGCCGATCAATTTTCAAACCGAATTATTACACTTCTCATCGCATCGCTTGGTCTTACGACGGCTCTTGCTTGGGATGAAACCCTCAAGGAACTATTCCATGCAATATTTGGAGCAGGTGATAGTCTTGCCTCAAAATTATTGTATTCGGTTTTGATCACTCTGATTGCCGTTACCATTACGCTGGTCCTTGCGAAAATGTTGCGTGATAAGGAAGCAAAGAAATAAATTGTATGGCACTCCTTACTCTTAAACCACAAAAAGATTACGAACTCATCGATAGCGGCGACGGCAAAAAGCTCGAGCGTTATGGTGACTTTGTTTTATCACGTCCCGATCCGCAGGCGCTTTGGAAGCCGCATTTGCCTTACGCAACTTGGAATAAAGCCGACGCTGTTTTCATCCGCAAAGGAAAAGAAGTTGAATGGAAAAAGAAAGCAACATTGCCTGAATCTTGGAACATTGATTTTGGTCAGCTGACATTTGAAATTCGACCGACGACATTTAAACATACTGGACTCTTTCCAGAGCAATTGGAAAACTGGACATGGATGGGACGCAAAATTCGTAATACTCTTAAGGAAGAAGATCGTCCGATAAAAGTCTTGAATCTCTTCGGTTATACCGGAGGCGCTTCACTTGCATGCGCGAAGTCTGGCGCTGAAGTATGTCATGTCGACGGATCAAAGATGGCAATCGCATGGGCGCGAAAAAATCAGGAACTTTCTGGTCTTGCTGAAAAACCGATTCGTTGGATTCTCGATGATGCTATGGCCTTTCTCAAACGTGAAGTGAAGCGTGGAAATAAATATGACGGCATCTTGCTTGATCCACCTGCCTTTGGTCATGGTCCAAGCGGGGAGATATGGAAAATCGAGGAAAACTTCGATGAGCTCATTACACTTTGCAAAGCTGTCCTTTCAGACAAACCACTTTTCTTTTTGGTAAATGGATACGCTTCAGGATATTCTCCAATTGCATACCAAAATAACTTGCTTTCACTTGTAGAAAAATACGGAGGTGAAATTGAAATAGGGGAACTTTCTATTGAAGAGGCACAGACTGAACGATTGTTGCCTTGTGGAATTTTTGCCCGATGGAATAGTTAGTATATGCGTAGACTTACGAAACTGATACATCTTCCGCTTGAGACGCTTAAAACAGTGGCACTTTTGTTTGCACTCTTTGCGCTCATCCTGGGTGTTTCTTCATTCGTATTCACACCAATTGGTCTGACATATGAAGC
>JACCDG010502872.1_pt1 | contig 11357 bp, 19 predicted proteins | sample 7442471 | NCBI WGS metagenome assembly JACCDG01 (sample SAMN15323444, study PRJNA562643) | freshwater metagenome | isolation source: river surface water | place: USA:Blue River Watershed | collected 2017-08-17
ATCACCCTTAACAAAGAACTCCACGCCAAACAAGCCGGCGTGGTTTCCTACATCGGAGGTCAAGTCGTTTGTAATGCACAGAGCCATGGATTGAGCATCGGCTATAGCTCGCTCAGACATAGCGTCGTGAGGCTGCCACGAGTATTGGTAGTCACCATTCTTCTGAATATGTCCGATGGGCAGACAGAACTGTGTTTTGCCAGTCTTCTCTACAATAGTGAGTAGCGTAATCTCATAATCGAAGTCGATAAACTCTTCCACGATTACACGCTTGCGTTTACCACGCATATTCTCACAAGCGTAGTTCCAGGAGTGATAGATCTGAATTAGGATATCTGTATCCAGTTCAGGATCGACAATAGACTGCCCCTTACCCGACGAAGACATAACTGGCTTAACTACGCACTTGCAGTTAAGATCTTCAACAGCCTTAACTAGCTCTTCCTTCGACTCAGCGTAGATAAACCGAGCTACCTTAAGGCCGAGCTCATAGGCACGATCGCGAATAGCATCGCGATTCATAGTCAGATTAACAGCTCGTGCTGAAGGTACTACCTGAATGCCAGAAGCTTCTACATCATAGAGAACTTCAGTAGCAATAGCTTCGATCTCTGGAACGATGATATCAGGGCTCAGCATATCGATTTGAAACTGAAGCTCTTTCGGATCGAGCATATCAAATACGATACACATATCTGCAACCTGCATTGCAGGTGCTCGCGAATACGAATCACAAGCAATGACGTAATGACCCATACGCTTTGCGGCAATCACAAATTCTTTACCGAGCTCACCCGAGCCCAAAAGCATAATTCTTTTCATAACAAACCCTTCGAAAATTACTTCTTCTTACCGATAGCGTATTTCGTTACTAATGTCCACTCATCTTTTTCTTTGTGAGGTAGAATCTTAATCTGGTTCATAGTTGCTTTGGGATTACTAAACTTAGCAGGGTCCACAATCTTGACCAGCCCCCAATCTTCTAGCAGCTTAGCAATCGTATTACGTCTACCTTTATCCTCATCAGAGAAATTAGAGTGCTTGCCGTCTAGAGCAAACATCTCTTTGAAATGTACAATATAAAATTTACCTTGCTTGTGAAGAATATGACAGGACTGGTATAGTGTTTTGTCTTTCCTCGAAGCTACGCCAATACGAGTAAGCGTTTCCCTAACCTTTAGGAAATCGTCTTCTTCGCCTAGCTTAACCTCCAGTAACGTATCAATAATATCATTCATTTTAATCCACCTGTATTCAATCTTTTCTTTATTGTTTTTATTTGATCAGGGGATAGTAATTGTAAAGCTTGTTCGGTCTTAGTATTGTTATACTTAAAGTATTCCTTAACAGCTTCAAAGTCTTCACTATCCTGTCGTTTCGCCCATTTAGAAAAACGCTTCTTCGGACGAATACTATTTATGAGATAGTGAAATTGTAGTTTATTATCGAGATTATGACGTGCATTCATCTCGTTAGCATACAGGATTGTATCTGGAAAGTTAGAAAGACTACGGTTAGTCAGAAACGGAACGTAGCCAGCCTCAGCTAGCTCATCGTTCTCTGTTCCTGTCATCAGGTCTTCTTTAGAGTAGTTAATCGCATTAACATAATCAAACGGATTTGCCATCCTTATTACCTCGTAAAAGCACTTCGGCAGACTTATCAAAGAAGTCCGCGCATTCATCACAAACGTTTACTTCTGCAACGCCGTCTTGTACTTTAAGACGAACGATAGCTGGATTCTCCGGCAACTGGTTTACACCGCAGACATGGCAGAGGTTTTCAAGCTCTGACTTCTTTTTCTTTCTACGGTCCCACCAGCTCATAGATATTCCAGTTCCACCATCATCTCAGTAAGACAAGCCATGAGGTTAATCTCATGATCGGCCACAAAGGCTGCTTGATACTGGTACTTAGCTAGGATGAGTACGAGGTTAGGTACAGAGGGCTTTGTAATGAACTGACTAGAGGTATCGTACAGTGTACGAAAGATAGCCGTAGCATCAGTATCGATATTCTCTGCCACCCATTTACGAGTATTAGTGAAGTCTTTCTCTTTAAGGAAACGAACAAGGTCCTTATACGACGATTCAGTGATGTTAGCCAGAAGACCAGAGTCAATCTTACCGGTCGCACTATAGCGCTGGAGCTCGTTAATAACACGACGCCAGTCGGGGTAGTGCTTCTTAATCAGTTCAGCGAGTACAGCCTTGTCATACTCTACGCCTTCGCCGTCGAGAATCTGACACAGACGCTTCATCATCTGCGATGCTAGAGCAGGCAGATCAGTCTTCTTGATCTTGAACTCAACAACAGAACAACGAGACTGAAGAGGCTCGATGATACGGTTCTTAAAGTTACAAGTCAGAATGAAGCCACAGTTACGGGAGAACTCTTCCATGAAGTTACGAAGAGCAGGCTGCGTTGAGTTAGGATTGAGGTAATCAGCCTCGTCCAGGATAACATACTTACGCCCACCCATAAGCGAGACAGACGAAGCGAACTGCATAATCTCATTACGTAGCGTATCAATATTACCGTTCAACGATCCGTTGATAACGATATAGTCACATCCCAGCTCCTCAAGCATAGCACGAGCGACGGTTGTCTTACCACAACCAGCCGAGCCAGAGAGAAGGAGGTTGGGAATGTTGCCCTGATTAACAAACTCTTGAAAGGTCTGCTTCAGAGCATCAGGAAGGATGGTATCACTAATAGTCTTAGGACGATACTTTTCGACCCAGAGGAATTCATCAAGCATAATAAAGCTCCTAAATGTAAGGTTCAAACTCTTTAGGAATCACAACATTGGACGGACTATTCTTAAACATTGGTCCAATATCTTCATAGGTATAACCAGCTAGTCCGCATCCTATTGGAGTAAGCTGGAACTGCAGTTCAGGATGTTCCTCGGCGAACATCTTAAACCGTTCAACGTAAAGTCGAATAGTTTCTAACGGCAGAGTCTTAATATAGCGATCTTTCGTAGGAATGGCAAATGATTTTCCTTGCAATCCCCAACCTTGTCCATAGATAGCACCATGATGCTGGACTGCAAACTTAGCAGCACCAGCTCCATGACGTCCAGCTAGGTTAGATCCAAAGACGAAGATCATCCTTCAAACGAGGAGTTAGCTTCCACTGCAATCCAGTATTCGACATCTGGTGAGCTGAAGTGAGCAAGCCCACGCTGCGACACACTTACGTTATAGTCGCCAGTCAGGAGCTTGAAGTTATCAGCCATGATGATGAAGCTGAAAGTCTTATCAGTAGTACCGACTTCTGCTCGATAGGTAGGAGCGCCCGAGCTAGAGGGCTGCGACTTAGAGGTATTGATGGTCTTTGCTTCGAGGAAGATCTTACCATCTTCACCAGTAATGCAAAGAGCATTAGCCCCGGTGATAGCCATACCCTTGAGTACGCGGTTGATAGTTTCGTTCTTGAGTTCGAACTGTACATCGACAGAAGGAAGAACAATTTCCTTCTCAGGAGGAGTCTTGATAAGAGACTGCTCAGCACAGGTATAGTTGATCTTTTCGTTACCTTGACGAATCTCTACATAAGCATCGCCAGGAGTCAGTTCAGGATCATCAAACATTGAGATAGCACTAAGGAACTTAGGCATATCGTAAATAGCAAAGGTACTCTCAACGTCAGCGTCAAGAGTAGCCTTTGCTAGGATGGACTTGGATTCAGACATAACCTTGAGGGTGCGGCCCTGCTTAAAAAGCAAGGCCTGATGCACCGTAGCAAAGTTACGAAGAATCTGAATGGTTCGAGCACTAAATTTCATAATATAAGCCTTTCAAATTACTTCTTGAACTTCTTCAACTGATTAACGTCAGCTGTAGCAGGAGCTCCGATCTGAGCTAGATCAACGAGCGATCCACCGAAGACGTACATACCTACATGCTGTAGATGCATCCACGGACAGAACCAGACATGCATACCAGCCTTACGAGTCCACTGACAGAACATATAGTCTTCTGAGAGGTAACGATTCGTATCAGGGCAGATAGGAGTATCGAAGTATGCCATGATCTGACGCGAGCCATCGAAGTGTTCCGTACGAACATGGTCAGGAGTATAGAGCTGCTCAGGATAAGCTGCTGCGAACTTCTCAAAGGTCTTACGACGAATCATCATAAAGCCAGTACCAGCTTCGAGAACTTCAACTGGCTCACCGAGCGGAATCGAAGTAGCGCCACCTACAGGGTTGAAGACATAATCACCGACATACTTTTCTAGTTCGTTCGGGTTCTTATCTGCAAAGCCCTTATCGACAGCTGTCTTGATCTTTTCCCATGATATACACTTCTTGGGATAAGGTCCAGCTAAAATGTCGTACTTGTCGTTCGCATCATCCGGATCCTGAAGAGCCAGAAGAGCGATAACATCGCGAGCATTAAAGCCGATGTCCGAGTCAATGAACATCATGTGTGTATCACCGCTGCGCATGAACTCATCAGCGCAGTAGTTACGAGCACGGGTAATTAGCGACTCGTTAAAGAGGAAGTAGAAACGAACCTGAATACCGTAATGAGTACACAGAGCAGAGAGGTCAGCAATCGAACGTGCGAACATACCCGCACATTGACCACCGTACATAGGAGCAGCAACAAACAACTTACGCTTGCGCAGCTCTTCAATAGGGAGTTTAATTTCCATCGACATAGTTTATTGAGCCTTTACTTTAACATCGACAGAAAGGTCGATAGCTGCACCAACAGTTGCATAAGCAGCAGTCGACTTAGTTAGATCAGCATACATTGCTGTGCGCTGCATTTGATTGGAGAAATCAACGTTGCGCATCTTAGTCATAGCAAGACCAGAACCAGCGGTGTAGCTAGTAACGTCAAAGTTAGCGCCTAGGAACAGCACTTCCCACTTCTTAGCAGTCAGTGATTCAACCTTGTCTTTAATCTTCTTCTGGTTATATTCCTTAGAAGAGTTCTCTTCACCGTCTGTCATAATAACAACAACGGTACGCTCTGCATTGTTCTCGATAGCTCTATCCATGACATTAGCAGCAGCGTCAAAGAGAGGAGTCATGCCCGAAGGCTGAGCGCAGTCTTTCGAGAGAGGTTCGAAGTAGGCGATCGATTGATCGGTAACCAGATCGACGAGTCGCATTGACTGCCCGTAATCGAATGCAACGATCGAAACCGTGCCCTCAATCTTTTCCTTCTTCAGGCCGTTGATGTACTCATTGATCGAGTCAATAGCATGGGTCCAGCGTTCACCAGACATCGAGCCAGAACGATCAAGCGCCACATAAACGGAAAGGGGCTTGTTCTTCTTTGCCATATTTTATTCCTTATAGCTTGCAGTTTGTGAAGTCGGCTGTATACCACTTAGCTTGAGCTTCAGGAGACTTATCCTTTTGCCACTTCTTAGTCGCTGGGTCATACGCGCCAGTACGCGATGAGATCTCCTTGATTACCTCATCCATGACCTTATCGCCATGGTATCCGTACTTGGCCATCTCACCATAAGCAAATACGATGATATCCGCCATCGCGTCAATACGCCCGTCATCGGTCTTTGCTTCTAGAAATTCACCCAGCTCTTCAACGATCATCGACACGAAGCCGTTACGGTCTGGGGTGTTTTGAGTGATCAGACGTTCGTCCGACCACTCCTTGATACGCTCAAAATTAGTCATAATATATCCTTATCTGATGTTCTGTCCGTATGCACCAGTAGAGACGGATTCAAACTTAGGACCTTCAGTGAGACTAGCAGCAGAAGGTACAACAGGTGCAGCAGGCTTATAATCCGCAAGAACCTTAGCAGCAGAAGCTCGAGCTACTTCCCAGGTTACAGGACCGGTCTCATCGGCGTATGCAACAGGGTCAGGTCTACCGAGCTTGATAAAGGCTTCAATACGCTCTACAGAGGATGCCGACTTATAGTCAGAGTACCAGGTACCGTCGATAAGAATTGGCTTGTAAGAGGTATTAGTAGAAGCATAGACGGTATCGAAATCGAGACCTAGCTCAGCGCAGAGCTTCTCGCCGTCCTTGAGGATATCGTATTTATCCCCGAGAAGGTAAGGCGTGAAATAATTTACGCGTTCTGCGTTCCAATTACCGATACGGAATGCATGATCATCTGCGTCACGGAATTCCTGACGGCAATCAGGATAGATAGCATGGTCACCAGCGTGAATACCGAGAGCAATGGATACATTCTCTTCAGTACGATCAGCAACCGACAGAGCAACTGCCTGAGTAATCGAAGCAAAGATCTTGTTACGATTAGGTACAACAGTAGCCTTCATATTCTCTTCAGCATAGTGACCTTCTGGCACTTCCTTGCCGCCCTGTACAAGAGCAGAGTTAAGAAGCTGAGGAAGACCATCCAGCTTAATCACTTCATACTTAACATTAAAGCCCTTCGAGTTAACATAGTTAACAAGGTTACGAGCGCGCTCAAGCTCTACGTGATGCTTCTGGCCATAGAAAAAAGACAGAGCGGTAACAGTACCACCTGTCTTCTTAGTCTCGGAGAGAGCACGCAGAAAGAGAGTAGACGAATCCATACCGCCCGAGAGCGATACAACGAGATGCTTAAAGTTAGACATAATATTTCCTTGAAAGCTCGCGTATGTTTTTTAGAGTGGTTAGAGCTTGTAAACCACTATTAGAAACGATCAGGGATCTTAGGAAGCTCAAGCTTTTCGCCCTTGAGTTCTTGCTTAGTACGCTCGATATAAACTACAGCGTCCATCAGCTCTTCCTGAAGATGTTGGAGCCAACCGAGGAGATCCGTTGTGGTATCATCCGCGGTTGTAACTCCATACTTCTTATAGCCTTTTTCCATGCGATCTTCAAACTGTTTAATGACCGCAACGACATTTTTATCTGGGAAAGCCATTACTGCCTCAGAGTCTTGAAGTTAATGCAATACGGGTCAGTCAAGCCAGAACCGTACTTGTACATTACTTCACGAGAAGAAGCGCGAAGTGGGTTAATATCAATACCACCACGGCGAGTGTACAGACAGGACACAAAGAGCTCATCCGGCTCGAGGAGGTCGTGAAGGCGCTTATAAATGCACTCACAGATTTCTTCATGGAAGTGGTTTTCCTTACGCATGGAGACGATATACTGCAGCAGCGATTCAGGGGTTACAGTCTTAGCACCCTTAATAGCAATATAAACATCACCCCAGTCAGGTTGGTTAGTAACACGGCAGTTCGAACGAAGTACAGCCGAACGCCACAGCTTCGGGTAATTATCCGATTCAACTACCTCGAGAATATCAGGTGATTCGTTGTAATGATCGAACGTAATATCGACCGGATCGACATAATTCTCAACCTGAATAAAGTCGCCTTCGATAGGCTTACGAGTTAGCCCTTGTTCGAAGTTTAGAACAACATCAAGCTCTTCGGTTCCCAGGCACTTCGACAGATCTTCGTAGATACGATTCTCGATGTTATTACAGATAATATCAATCGAGTCGCCGTTCTTCATCATATTAAACGAGTTCAGGTACAGCTTAAGCGACTTCGACTCAACAATGTTAGGCGAGTCAGAAGAGTACACAATACGAAGCAGACCAGAGACAGGGAAGCCGTTATCAGCAAGCGTAGAGAACTCATAGCAGTTCCAGGTATCTGAACCTTCGAACGGAAGGTCAGCTTCATCGATCTCATAGGCAGTGCGATTGAGTACACGCGGCACACCAACCAGAAGGCTGGGATCTACACTATCCGGAGTCACATAAGGCTTAACTACACTACCATCACCTGCCTTACCAAGGTGGACGGAAGCAATATCTTCAATCTTAGTCATTCAATTTCTCCGATAGTTTTGAGAATAGTATTAACGCGCTCACGCACCGAACCAGATACGCGAACGACTTTAAGTCCAAATTCAAGAATAGTATCTTCAAAGATCTCTACGATCTCTTTCTGCCATAGTTCGCTAGCAGAACGCACACCATCATCCTCAATAGGAAACTCAGGTGCAATGTAGAAGAGATAATCATACATACCAACTGTCTTCTTAAAGACGTTGATAGCTTCAATATAGCAGTCTTCACTAACCTTACCTTGGTCGTGAAGCCACTTAGTATAAACCAGACCGTCCAATGAAGTACGATCTGTAATCATATTATCAAACATAACTAGGTTATAGATATGCTCTTTCATAATCAGCTGCTGACTAATATCAGAGCCAGACTCGTTGATATTAATACCAAGAGCCTTGACGCTACGAGTTACCTCGTTACGAATATTATAACCCCAAAAGCACTTCTCTGATCGAAGCGCGTTTAGCAGAGTAGTCTTACCGACACTCTGCGCTCCACTAATACCAATTTTCACAGACGTTCCCTCAATAGTTCACACCAGAGATCTAATTGTATAGCCTTCAGATCTAAAATCAACTGTTCAGTTGTAGTTCCAGCAAATATATCTCTAGTCTCATGCTTTAGTATTTCACCAGCGTCTACCTCAGCAACTGCCTTATGAAGTACAACACCGGTCGAAGGTAGACCAAGCTCAATAGCCTTGGCCTGAGGATCCTTGCCTTTAAGCTCAGGATACTTTACAATGTCACCAGGGTGACCGTTAATTACTTCATGGGCCGTTACAACCTCTTCAGGAAGAATACGCAGATAGCCATGGAGAGTAATAAGAGGACTATTACGCATACCGATAAGCATATCCATCAGCATAGTATGCTTACCCGTAACAATAATAGAACTGAGCTCTTCCAGACCAGGATGCCATGTCTCGCGATCAGCGTTATTGGTCATAATATACTTCGGCGCACGTCCAATGCGCTTGGCAATATTATAGATCTCGCTACCTGTCTGACTGAAAAGGGCTACCCACATTATACGAACTCTCTAAACTTACGAATGTTGCTCATAACGATATGAATTTGCTCTGGTGTCAGCTCTTCATCCATATAGTCGATTAACTTCGTCTTGACTTTATCTCTAAGGCCAAACGGCTCATACGAAATGCCGTTGATACCATGCACAACAGGATTAGATGTATCGATTGTATCGATCCAGCTGTATTCCTTATATGCGATAAACTCTTGAGGAAGGAAGCAGCCTAGAAGATGGTGAGGTTTACTCTCATCGATTACATTAGCTCTATGAAGATCCTTAATTACTCTTTGACGTCCACGCATAAAGACTTCACAGCGCGTCTGCGGAGTATAATTCTTTTCTGGGCACATGAAAGAGTAGTCGAAGGAGATTGCAACCTTATCTACCATAGGAGCTACATGCTTGTAGCACCATACTAGATCATCGAAGTCATTACCCTGAATAACACCAATGGTCTTACTGTTCGATGTAACTCGCGATTCATAGAGAGCTTTCCACTCACCAAGACGTTGAACAGTAGAGTAGGAATCTTCGAGCACATCAGGAATGATATACTCTGCTGGTTGCAGTTTATTTATCCAATACAAAAAGCGGTCCGAATCGAACGCCTCTTCTAGCTCGAAAACCGAGTTATCTAGAATAACATGGCGTCCTTTATCGACCGCTTGCTTAAACTTGGTATAGTACTCTAGGTTCTCTTCGAAAAGATGAACGAGAGCATAGTCGTAATCGGTGAGCTCTTGTACAGCGTCAAAAATGCATAGTGGGGCTTCATGTGCTACTCTCATTAAATTGCAATCCTTTTTTAGTCTTCTCATTAAGCTTCATGATCTTCTTTATCAGATCATTTCTAGTTTCATAGTCTAGTACCACACATTCAGTAATGCCACTAATTTTTTCTTCCAACCAGAAATTCTTAGGGTATAGAGTCTTAAATGCTTCTTCAACACCCTTACAAAAGTTTACATCATGATGATAAACAGCAGCAAGCACCCTAGCTGTAAACTTAGGGTGCTCTTCAGTAATATAATTGAGACGCTTCATTGCGTCGTTAAAGCTGGTATGACCGAACTTCTGAAATACCTTACCAGTTTCAGTATCGGTAAACTCTGCGAAATACATCTTTGCCATATTAACGAACCTTCAGCCCTTCACCCGACATTGCATAGTTCGACGCGAGAGTATCGAGACGATTAGGGTTACGTTCAATATTAACCTTAGCGGTATAGAGACGCTTCGTATCTGCCTTAGCATGTGAAGCGTTAATCAGTTCGATCATTGCATTCTTCTTAGCATCGAGACCGATAGAGGTCCAAACCTTCTGAACGTAGCTGGTAAGATCAATAGCCTTAGTCATTTCATTTCTCCTTAATTGATATCTTCTTATAGTATACTTTTCAGAATAAATCAACTGGATTATGCATACTGCTCGATCGGGCTAAAGCCGAACGAAGCAACGCGATGGAGGCTACCATCTTCCAGTTCAAGGATATCACCGACCGACATCGACGAGCAAGGGCCAAACTTCTGAACCATATCTTCAGTACCATCCCAAAGATTCATAGCACGAAAAGCTTCTTCCATATCATTCGTATCGACGTTAGCAACGTGAGTGTAGAACTGGAAGTTCTCAGCCTTGAAGGTACGTTCAAAAGAGCGATCGAAGAACGCCTTAGCCTTCGGGAACGACTCGTCGCGATTGATAGCATCGACTTCAGCGTTGGTGAGTTGGATCTGGAAAACCTTAATCATAACAGTACCTCTTTCTTCATCTTATATCTTCTTGTAGTATAAAATGAGAAAAGAGGCAACTGTTATTTTCAAAATTATCGTTCTCGCAGCACCCAGATTGCTAAATAAAAGTAAAGGAGATCAATATGTTCTTAGATAACAAATATACCAAGACCTATTTTAAAATCATAGAAGCTGCTAAAAGTAATATTAAAGAGGCAAACGATGGTAAACAAACCCATCATATCATACCTAGATGTATGGGTGGTACAGATGAACCTGATAACCTCATTGTGCTAACCTATAAGCAGCATCGCGTTTGCCACAGATTGCTTATTGAGATGACTACAGGTGAAGATAGAAAGAATCTATCTTACGCTTATAGCTGGTTTGGTAAATCCGCTGGTAATTACAGAACGGGCAAGGATAATAACTTTGCAAGGCCTGAAATTATCGAAATGGTACGCAAACGCATGAAAGAAAATAATCCGATGAAGGATCCTAACCAGCGCGCGCGTATGAAACAAACCAATCATCGCAATAAGGCTATAGTGACGCCAGCTGGCCGCTTTATCTCTAGAGCAGCTGCTCTGCGCCACCATAACTTTAAGCATTGGAAGATACTTTACGACCTAATGGAAAAATACCCTACCCAATACTACTGGGCTTAAGCTGTTGGAGCAAATTGCTGTTGCAGCTTAATATTGTCAAAGAACTCTGATTTAACATCAGCGCTATTAAACTGCCCCTTAAGTACAGTTGTCTGCGTCAAG
>JACCDG010992437.1_pt1 | contig 11353 bp, 10 predicted proteins | sample 7442471 | NCBI WGS metagenome assembly JACCDG01 (sample SAMN15323444, study PRJNA562643) | freshwater metagenome | isolation source: river surface water | place: USA:Blue River Watershed | collected 2017-08-17
CGTTTCTGAAAGACTTTTTATTGGAAGAACGTCATCCTCAGCATGGATATCGTACCAAGTTTTATGGATTGTATAACCTGTACGGTGAGGTGTTTTTTAAGGTCATCCCTGAAGGTTCTGCGACTGCTTCTGCCTCTGCTGCTTCTGCCTCTGCGTCTTCCCAGCCTCCGTCCGACCCGATGCGGGTCTCCTCCACCTCCACCCTCTCCCGAAAAGGGGTCTTTACCTTCCGATACGATGGAGCAACCTACTACTCAACCATTGGGGTTCATGTGGATACCTTGGTGTCTTCTTCAACCCCTTCTGCCTCTTCTACGTTTTCTCTCTATCGTCCTCCTGCGCCGAATGAAGGGATTCGCATGACCTTGGATAGCTTGATGTATTACAAAAAGCAGGACGCATCACGTTCTACCATGGTTATTCCCACGACGTACATGGAGCGCTCCACTGACTTTCTAAAGAGTGCGACCTATAACGGCCAGTCCGCCTATCGTGGAAAGGATGGCAGGCCCGTGGTTGACCTTCTACAGGAGAAAATGTACCTTGTCCTGCTTTTTACGAAGACCCTGGTGGAACAGGACCGAACCCTCACGACGCCTGCCATGGGGTCTGCGGCGTCTGCGGCTTCCAGTGCGTTTGCCTCTGCCTCTGCGTCTGCCTCTTCCTCCGTCCTCTCTCCATTATCGGTCTCCGAAACGAATGTGGTGGAAGAATTACGACTGGGTCGTATCATTAACAACCTCTCGCAGGTCAAACCCTATGGCCATTGTATCGCGCGTGCCCTCCAACTCCTGGATAGTGCCCCCTTTCCCAATCAACCGGCCGTCTCTCATATTTGTAAGGCAAAGTTCTTGGAAGTGTCAGGAGCATCGGGACCACGTTATTCCCGTAGTGGCATTCCTGAGCCTGGTGCGGATTTGACGTCAAGCCCTGGATTGGAGGCCTTGTCGTTTTTATTTTACGATACCGTAGCGGCGAGTACGCCCAAACTCACGATTAATCAGCAACCTGGACCTCGTGGGAAGTCGTCGCTCCAGCAGTATGTGGAGTTTATGCGTCGTCTCGCCATCCACTTCGGAGACAATCGTGGATCCGATGGGTCGGCACGCTCGGAGGATTCCCTTCGGGACAGCGGGTTGCGTGGCATTCGCAATCGGAGAGACAGGGACTTGTGTCGGGACATTTCAGGAGATATTTCGGTGCCTCCTGAGGTGGCTCGTCAGGTGTATGGAGTCGTTCGTGCTCTGTTTCAAACCCAGCTCCAACACGCACAGGCCTGTGGAGAACTCTTTCGTATGCTGTTTCAGATCCAGCGAGAACCGAGCACGGGTCGTGTCAAAATCGCACTTCATGAGAATGTGCTTCGTGGAGGGGTGGAAGAAATCAATCGTATCAACTTCTTGGCCCGTGAGTTGCTGATGAAGTATTATTCCAATTGTGAGAACCAATACGTACAGGGAATGAAGTTGGTGTTGGAATCCAAGCGCCGTGCGTCGATGCCTGCCTCTGCCTCGGCTCCTGCCTCTGCCTCGGCTTCTGCTCCTGCTTCTCCTTCCTCCGCTCCTGCCTCTGGCATGCCTGCTGCTCCTCGTGCCTCTGGTCCTGCTCTGCCTCCTGCCGCTCCTGCCTCTGGCATGCCTCTCAAAATCAAACGACCCGTCCTTGTTCGTCCTGCCGCTGCGGCTCCTGCTGCTCCTACCGCTCCGATTGTGCCTGCCACTTCTACTCCTGCTGCTCCTACCGCTCCGCTTGTGCCTGCTGCCGCTCCTACGAAACCCCGTGCTCCACAGAATATCTTGGCTCAACAAATCAAACGACCCATCACGATTGCGGAGGCGAAACAGATGGCTGAGGCAAAACAGATGAAATTCCGTTAACCGACGATTCCATAACATGGAGTCATCGTCAAGGACCATTGATAGGAGTACCAATAAAAGGCCCCATCGTCTTTCCAGTATTCCGAGGGACCCGTCCAGGAACGTTGGCTCCATATCCATTCAAAGGATTCCGATACGGACTGGGAGATTGCAAGAGACGCCTCCTCACGAAACGCATCCGATACAGTGGGACTCTCTAACCATAAGGTGATCCAGCCGAGTCGTTTCTCCTTTGCCTCTTCTGCCTCTTGCTGCCTCGGAATCCGTTGGTAGCTATCCTGGATACACGCTAAGATGGATTGGGTCCCCTTCCGATAGCCTCTCCACCACCGATTCGTATCCGTTCGCCGAAGAAGAATACAGGTTTGCGGAAAACACGTCTGATACGCATCGATCCAGGCATACGCTTGGGAGGCGGTTAAGCGCATCACGGGGGAGGGGGGCGTAAAGGAGGAAAGGGTCTTTAGGTGCTCCGTACGACGATAGACATAGCGCCCCTGATAGGCAGGAAGACAAGGTATGGGTAATATCCTGCCTTCCTTTAAAAAGATCGCACTTGGTTTCTGTTGCCGATTCGCTTCTCGATGGAGGCAGGTTAAGAGGTAATCTCCCACCCCTTTTCCTCTCCAGGCAGGATGAATACAAAAACAATCCACAAGGAATCGGGGAGTGGTCTGGTTCCATTGGGTTCCAATGGCGTGATACCGAATGCATCCAACAAGGGTATGGTCGGGGGTACGAACGAGGAACCAGTCATCGTCGGGTACAAGAAAGGCCTCATCGGGCAAGGTAAGAAGCGGATGATGCGGGGGACGACCAAAATGGGTACGAAGAAAGGTGCGTATCTCGTGGCGGAGGAGAGGGGGAAGAGGGGTGGCGTGGGTTTCGTAGGGGACGGTGGTAGGAGAGGAGAGTGGGGGGCGTTCAAAGGGTCGGGTGGATATCCACCACGGAAAGAGGTTCCAAAATACCATCGGGGGAGTGAGATACGATTTAAGAGGCAGGTGCTCTTTTAACCGAAAACCATGGAATATCGCTCACGGTCCCTTTGGGATGCGCTGGAGGAACCGGTACGTCGGCGTCGGCATCGTCCGCATCCGCATCCGCATCCGCATCAGGCCCCTCCTGCGGATCCGTCGTTGTGGGAGCTATCAGAGGAGGGGTATGTGCTGCGTCGGTATGAGGGAGGGGAGACCGAGTTACCCTGGAACGAGATAAGAGACGGTCTGCGTCTCTCCTGTTGGAAAGGGATTCAATGGCTCTTTGGGTTACGATAGAAGGCCACGAACGTGCTGGAGATAAAGGGCCAAGATGTCGGGACACCAGCGAGGATTCATCCGTGTCGTTCGGGGGTTAAACCAGGCCACCGCATCTTTCTCTCGTCGGTCTCGACGCCATCGGCGAAACGCCTCGGGATGCTCACGAATCCATTCAAACGTCTCGTTGGACTTCTGGATTTGTTGGGGAGAGGCCACGGCTTGAAAGAGATGATATTGGAAATAGGTATTCGGGGGATATGTGGTCTCCTGCCCTTGAAAGACAAGACCGGTGTGTTGGAGACGTTGGAGTTGGGTGATGTGCGACTCTTCTTCTGTCTCACGGCGGACATTTTCTTTGAGCAGATCCAAGATAGACGCACGTGGATGAAGGTCTTTTCCCTCCATTTGCCCCTTTGGTGGCTCCCATGCGGCGGTTGTCATCCGTGCGCCGGTTCGTTTGACCACGATAAAGTGTTGGGGGTCAAAGGGCTCATGGGAGGGATGGATAAAGACGCATGACCGTAGATACACACGCCATCCCTCGGTGGGGTGTTCCACATAGGCATACCGCTTTTCGGGGTCAAAGGAGGACCGTTCCGCCCCACGACGTAGACCTTTCTGAAACACGTTGTATAACGGCACTGACATTGACTCTATTACTTCCCATTATTATTGGGTAGTAGTAGAATCCAGATGAACGCTTTGCCTGCGCCGAGTACCCCCAGCTCCCTGAAACGAAAGGAGCCGAATGCGTCCGTTGCCAATGCTGCGGCTGCCAATGCTGCGGCTGCCAATGCTGCGGCTGCCAATGCTGCTACTGCGTCTGCCAATCGTCGCAAGCGCTATGCGCGTACCAAGAATGTAAATGTAGTGTGGCGGGCCAATCCTGAAACCGGTGAGGCAGAAATGCTTCGCTTTTCCAAGATGAGTTCGCCGGCTCCTGCTTCTGCTTCTCTTGCTTCTGCTTCTCTTGCTTCGCTTACTGCTCCTGCCTCTTCTGCTTCGCCTGCCTCTTCTGCTTCGCTTCCCGCTTCGCCTCCTGCCTCTTTGCTGACACCCCCTCCTCGTCGTATGTTGACACGTGGAACGCCTGTGGGCCTCTCTCCCTCTCCTTTGCCCTCTAATGATTCCTCCATCCCGGAAAGTGCCACACCCGTTCGCCTGTCTTTCCCTCCGATGTCAGGACAAGGCCGACGCAAGTCACGAAAGAGTCACAAAGGCAAGAAGTCTAGAAAGGCAGGTAGAAAGAGTCACAAAGGCAAGAAGTCCAGAAAGGCAGGCCGAAAGAGTCACAACGGCAAGAAGGCCCATTAATCCGCCTTCCGTGTAAAGAACAGCAAATAGCCATACGAAAAGGTGAGTGGCATCAAGTCCACATATTTGGTATACAACCATCCATTCTCAGAGGCCATTTTGATGATTTCTTTAATGGAAGGCATGGTCAACCGATGACGTTGGCGTCGCACCGTTCCATCCTTGAATCGGAAGACTTCTCGGAACTCGGCATTCGGGTCCTGTAGCTCAAAGTCACCCTGGTATTCAAATTGGTCAAAGACCGCCTGCGAACGGGTCATTCGCTCTTTCTGATACCGCTGGGGGGAGACACCGACCCACGGGTTGCTGGAATCCAGTACCGGCTCAAACTTGTATTTATTCACCACCTCAATGGCCAATGACCCTCCAGGCTTGACCCATAAATGGAGATTGCGAAAGAGGGTATCCATCTGCTTTCCGAAGTAATAGACCGTAAAGTACAAGATGAGGGCCGCATCACACTCACCTCCCATCATCGCCCCTGGACCGAGCGCATCGGCCATACGAAACTCCACCGCCTGCTTTTGGCTGTCACTCAACGTCGTGCCGGTCAGGGTGGTGTCCTTTGCGTACTGGAGCATCGCCCGACTCTTGTCCACACCAATCGCCTGTTTGACGCCCTGTTTGATGAGGGAGCAGGTCGCAATTCCGATTCCACAGCCAATATCGGCCACGATGAGGTCCGAGGCAGGACGGTCCTTGGCGAATTCTTTCAAGCAAATGGCCGTCTCGGCCTGTATCAGATTCTCGTTCTGGGTCAGCTTCGTAAAGACAGACGCATAAAAGGCATCAAACAATTCATCGGTCTCCAACCATTCTTGACGAGTGGAGTCCGCTGCGCCTCCCGTGGTCGCACGTTGCGATGTAAATCCTTCCAGGCTTGTCGAGTCCAATGGGGTCAATCGGTCGGTGGTGAGAATGATTCCATAACTGGTGATGACCAGGAGAAGGCTGACAAGGAGTACGGTTTCCCAGGTATCAAAGGTAAAGAGGGTGAGGAGGGCCGCACAGGCAAAGAGGGTGAAATAGACCACGGCCTTTTGTTGGGTGGGAGTCATCGTGAACGTGAATCCTTCTCTGTTCTTATGGGCTTTCTTTTGAGCGTCTTTTTCTCTCTCTTTCTCTTGTGCTGGCTCCGTCGGCTCCGTCGGCAGGTAAAGACCCCCTTCTGCGTGGAGCAATCACTGGAATGGCGGGCAATGCGCTTACAAATGGTATGATAGGGGTCATGATAGGAGGTATCCAACGCACAACGCATGTTCCATAACCAGTGGCGCGTCTGTTCTCGTGTCTGGAGGGTGGGGGGGTATAACTCCTGGGCGTGTCTCCAGTGGGGCGCAAGGGCAGGCGGGAGAACCGCCGGAAGAAGAGACCAGAAGCGCTCAAACCAGGCGATACGTTCCTTGCGAGGCAGGACATTCCATTTGTTCCGCTCACAAGGATTCGCAGACCGTTTCACCGAGGGAGGACATTCGGGCATCGGTGTGGCGTAGAGTTGACGCTCCTTTGGATGATGGTATCCCACGGAAAAGAGAAAGTCCCAGAACAGGGTGAGTTGTTGCTTCCACGGGACAGACACAAGGAGGTCATAGGTACGCTTCACTTGTGAAAAGGAGGGATTGGATGTGGGTTGAAGTCCCTGTGCGCGCAACTTATCATTCACGCAATTGTGAATGGTATACATCCAACGAGGAAGATCCAATGGCGGGTTCATTCCGAGCGGAAAGGGGTGCTGACGATAATAGTCGGTCAGAGAGGCACGACAGAATTTACAAGGCAGGATATAGGGGAGGGTTTCAAAGAAGGCTGCGTAGCGTACTGCGTTTTCGGCACTGTAGGTGTAGGTATGAGCGATGAGATGGAGCATTCTCCATCCCGATGGACCCCAGAATCGTGTATCCATGACTTCTATCAGGAGTCAGAGAAACGCGTTTTTAGAAGGGCGGGAGGCAGGGAGAACCTAAAGGAAGGCAGGGGGGGCAAGGAGGACCCTAGAATCGTGTATCCATGACTTTTACCAGAAGCCAGAGAGACACGTTTATTGGTAAAGAGATAGGGGTTAGAAAGGCAGTCAGGGGCACATCCCGTGTGTTAAGGGAGGAGGGATGCCGTCAGAACTCATCCAGAGAGGGGGTGTAGGGGGACGCTTGCGTCTCCCTAAGAGGAACCAAATCCATTAAAGCTCAAGGGTGCCAGATACGGACGAACCAACGAGGCATCTACTGCATCTTCTGCCTTACACTTGACTACCGCCGGAGGACAGCTCTGACGTGGACAAGGCGCGCACGGGGCACATTTCGTGGGTTCAGGGCATTTTACCTCAGGGCAACGGGGACGGGGGCATGGGGGGCACTCGCCCTTCGGCTTCTGACACTTGGAGCAATCCAGAATCACGGGCTGTTGTTTCGGAATGGAGGACTTGAGCACATAATTGCTCAAATCAGGAACCGGCGGGCATTCACTCTTCAGAATGTAGTTGCTCATATCGGGCACCGCAGGGCAGGGGGGAATGGAAGATTTCAATACGTACTTGCTCATGTCGGGCTGCTTGCACTCAGGGCACGCCGGACAAATCGCACGTTTTGGCTTTGGCTCAGGACATCCGCAGGGAGAGGCATTTCCACAGCTATCACATGCCATTTTGTCCTGAAATCCCTCTCGTTGAACAAAGCGCGATGCATAGAGGCCTACCACAAGACCTACCGCAAATAGTCCAATACAATGAATGGTCTTTGGCAACATTCTGTTCGTATCCTAGTTTTTAATCAGATATCTCCTCTCCATCCTTTCCAATCCATCGGAGGGCATCCACAGAGTTCAGGAAGACCTGGGTCCATGGTGGCTTGTAGACGAGTACACATCATCTTGCTGTACCCCTTCCAAGAGAACTGTGGAGAGACTTTCGTGTCCCTCGGCATCACGCCAAAGTCCGTTGGAGTCAGTCCACGTTTACGAATCTGGTCCTCGATCTGACGTGCGCGTTCCTTCCAGTCAAAGCGCGCCGGTCCTCGTCCCGCATCCTGTGGCAAAGGGGCCAATCGGTCCGTAACCGGACAATCGCTTTCCATCGGCAGGAATTTTGCTTGGGAGACATTGTCCAGGTCCGCCGCAGAAGGGAAGCCCGTTTTCTCTATCGTGGACTTTGCCTTTCGGGCCTTCTCGGCAGAAGGAACGGTGGTGGGCTTGTACTGGACACTGAAGGTAGCCGTGATGCCATTGATGATACTGTCCGCATATTTATCCACGAGTTGGTTGATTTGGCGCATGGTGGCAGGGTCCTTTTGAAGATTAGAAGGCAGGAGATTTCCGAGTCCCGCCGGCAGGCCTGCCTGCCGAATCAATTGGGGCAAAGGCTCACTCGGCTTTCCGAGCACCGGAAAGGCACGGTCGATATCGGACTTCATCACAGGAATCTCCGTCGGCAGTAAGGCACCCGAATCTACCTGTTGAATCAGACTCTGGAGGTCCTGTCGGAGGGAGGTCAATGCACCCACACGGGCTTGGACCACAGGGTCCGTCGTTCCACTCGCCGACAGGCGTAGAATCTCACCCTGTATCTTGGCGGAAAGATTCTTGAGATCCGCCACGGTGGCACGAGGGCCTGCGGGAGGAGGTGCCTGGAATCCCTCGGTCGTCGGCTGAGCGGTATCCGAGTCAGAGACATGAAACTCGTAGATAGGACCTTGGAGTGCGCCGGCGTGACCCATGAGACGAACTTTGCTTTGTAGAAACGCCAGGTTGGAGGAAACATCGTTCAGATGGGTCAGGGTCACGGTAGGCTGAATGCCTGGATTACGATTCAACACACTGACCTCGGCCTGTAGGGTATGGAAGTCGCTTCGGGCGGTCTGTAAGGGGAGTTGAATCGCAGGGTCGGAGGATTCCGAAATCTCTTGTGCTTCGTAGGCCAGAAAGCCCTTCAACATCTCCACGAGATTCACAAGTTGCTGGCGGTTGGCTTTCACCTGTGTGGTATCTTGATACGGGAGAGGACTCATGGTGGCCAATTGCTCATAGGGCGCAATGGGAAGGGTTCCTGGTGGATGGGCGGGGGCAGGGACAGCGTCTGATGAAGGCGCACTCGTGGGAACGATAGCACGGGTGGATGCTTCTTTCTCCGGAAGGGCCGACAAACGACCTGGTACCTTGGGCATCGTCAAGGCATGGGCCTGAAATCCCTCCTGAGAGGACCATAAAAATAAGGTAAGCGCTACAAACAATAATACGATGAAGGCGAACATCCTACTTTCTGTGTGGTATCTTTTCTAGCCAAGGGGAGCGTTTCTTACTTCAAGGAACAACCCCAACAGGGGATGGAGTCCTTCCGAACATAGTCCGATAAATCGGGGACAGGGGGGCACGAGCCGTCGGGGTTCTTGGGGCATCGGTACTCTGCGTCGGCGTCGGCGTCCGCTTCGGCGTCTCCTTGGGGGCATCGGCGCTTGTACTCCTTTCCTTGACGCGCGGAGGGGCAGGCTCCGTCGAGAGTCTCTTCGTCCTCGTCTTTCATCTGATCCGGTTTCTCCAATTGACGACTGGACAGGAGCTCATTGCGAACCATCTTCTGTATGTCCTTTAACAGATTGGAGCGTTGTTTCAGCGACATGGCTTCGTATCCCATCTCACTCAGGGGAACGACCGAGGGTGTAGAGGGGGAGGTCAAATCGGCAGGCGCAAGCGGAGCCGAGGCAGCGCCCATGGCATTCGCAGGACGAAACGTCTTTGTGGCAGGAATAAGGGCGGGGGAGGGAGCCAGGGAAGCAACGGGCATAAGCGGAGTGTCGGGCATAAGCGGAGCGGCTGGCTTGGCAGGAGCGGCTGGCTTGACAGGAGAGGCAGGAGAGGCAGGAGGAGCGGTCGCATAGAAGCCCTCCTGGGAGGACAGCGCTACACTGGCTCCTACAATGACAAAAAGAAGAAGGATACTTCCATAGAGCGCCTTCATGGTTTCTACTGAGTAGCACATAGAAATGCGTAGATAAATGAATGCGTAGATGGGGAACCGGGTTATGGGTCTTGAAGGGGTGTGGTGGAACGTAGGGCAAGAAGTTCATTGCGAATAATCTTTTGAATATCCCGTGTCAACCCACTCTCCTGCCCTTGTTGAACCGCCTGTAGCCCTGTCTCGCTCAGCGTGGTCTGTGGAACAATATCGATCCGTTGGGGTGAGGCAGAAGAAGAAGGAGAGGCAGAAGCAGCGGCGGGGACAGAAGCGCTTTGGTTTTGTTGAATGCGCTGTTGGATGCGCTGGACTTCGGCTTCTAACGAGGCAACCTTCGACGGAATCTCTTGCTTGAACTGGGAGAACTCCGAGGCGATGGTAGGGACCTCCTTCTTGAGTTGAGAGACCTCTGTGGAGAGAGAGGCAACCTTAGAGGGGACTTCTTGCTTGAACTGAGAGAACTCCGAGGCCAGCGAGGAGACTCGTGCCGGTGCGGTCTGGATATCGGTGGGGAGAGTCACAGGGCGCTGGATGTGTTTCTGGATGCGATCGACTTCGGATTCCAACCGAGAGAGGGTGGCCGGTCCCTCTTTGAGAAACGGGGAAGGAGGAGGGAGCGAGCTATTGACTTTACAACACGTGTAATTGTATCGGACCTTTCCTGGAAATGCAGCCGATTCACGCACCAAATGGAAGCCACTCATGACCTCATCGGGATTACAGAAGACACGTTGACGGTCCAAATAGATAAGATTGCCCGAACCATCCAGGTCAAAGGCCGTACTACGACTCTGACATTTCATGGAGGCTGGTATTCCGTCTTCATCCAGTTCTTCGTAATTGGGATCAGCCTTGGGTGGGTACCACGTAAAGGTCTTGTAGTAATCGGTCATATTTTGATACTCATTGCCACCCGCTCCCCAATCCGGAAAGGCGTACGTGGCACGCCCCTTCTTGTCCTTCACCGGTTGAGAAACATAGACGGGTTTCTGTTGGTCATCGAGTAACGAGAGGACGGTTCCATTCATACGATTGATACAACAATCCTTACGATTGATGATATGAATCTTATAAATCGGTTGGCTTGTTCCAAGGTCGATACGAATCCAGGGGATGTCCTTTTCATCACATGCCGTATGAACAATGGTATCTTCGTTTCGGTCGGTTCCAAATTCGTTTCGTCCACCGGCTGGGTCGTGCCAATTACTGGATTTGGTGAGGTTTGTCTGCGGAGTGACGAGGTTCGGTCCACCCTTATAGGCATAGGCACGTATCTCCGCTAGATTGAGACATCCCTTTTGCGATTGCTGGAGATGAATGTATCGCGCAGTGACCGAGGAGGTTGTGAATCCCTCGGTTCGGGTGGAGAAGAGGACAATGAGACAAAGGGTAAGAAGGAGTCCAATGCTACCCAGAACAAGCTTCATGCTTCTATTTCATCGGATGGAATTTACAGGGGGTACAGGGAGCGGGGAGGGTACAGGGGGCATAAAATTGAACGGCGGAGGAGGCAAGAGAGGGGGAAAGACAGAGGATACACGGAAACGAATGGCAGACGAAGCAAAGACGACGGTGGGAAAGGTGGCAGGAAAGGCGGCGAGAAAGATGAAAGTGGAAAAGGACCCATTACAGGCACGCTTTCAAGACGATGCCGTACAGGAGATTGGAGTCGATGAAGCAGGACGGGGTTCCTTCTTTGGACCTATCATGGCGGGTGCGGTGGCCCTCCCTCCTCCGTCAGAATGGACCGAGGCACAGCGTGCTGTCTTTCTGGAACTCCGTGACTCGAAACGAATTGCTCCAAAGAAGCGTGAACGACTGGCGGATGAACTCCGTGCCTGCCTTCCAACGTGTGCGGTGGGTGTGGTGTCCGCACAGGAAATCAATGAACGTGGGATTCAATGGGCCAATCGTGAGGCGTTTCGCCGAGCCATTGCGGGGATTCCTGGGTGGGAGGAGAG
>JACCDG010196054.1_pt1 | contig 11352 bp, 12 predicted proteins | sample 7442471 | NCBI WGS metagenome assembly JACCDG01 (sample SAMN15323444, study PRJNA562643) | freshwater metagenome | isolation source: river surface water | place: USA:Blue River Watershed | collected 2017-08-17
CAGATTTTTAATCTTATTGCCTCACTATCATCTTTTGATTCAAACTGATACTTCAAAACTTTGTCTGGTAACCTGCATTCATAGATATTGCTATGGTTGGCAACAGTATCGCGTTCAAGATTGATAATATTATATTTTTCTCCAACAACATCTTTACCATGATTTAAAAAATCATATATTTCATCTTCAGCATGAATCTCAAAAGTTCTTATGCTAAAATAATGAAGTTCTTCAATGCAAGTTACCTGAGCAAAACGCCAGAATTCATCGGCAGCAGCGCTTGGTAAGTATAGTAGTAATCCGATTAAAATGTTAGCTAGGAGGAAGAGTCTTTTCATTGATCCGGTGATTTGTTTGGTTAATGTTTGCTGATTAGTTGTTTTCATTAGTAATAAGTAATAAGGCAACCAGCCTAAACTTACAAAATTTTATTTCCAAGATTAAGTAATTTAATTATTTCGTTAGAAAAGATGATTCTTGTTGTATGAAAATGATGCATAATATAGGTTAAATTAAGCTTTATTGTAAGTGCCAAACCAAAAATCTTTTTCTCCATTGTTATCATTTATCTATCTTTTTTGGTAAAAAATTTTCTCCGGTTATTACTTTGTTGATGCGTTCATTGCCGACTTTTGCTAGCCACATTTTGATTGGTTCGGCTTTTGGGCTGAGGATTGATTGAATGAGGCGAAAGACGGCTTCTAGGTCTGCGACATCGGTATTGTAAAATTTTCCATCGCTTGCTTGCATTTTCAGTTGGTGACAATTTGTCACCAACTCACTTCCTTCGTTTTTTAGTCTTTCTTTGAGTTTGTTCCAATATTTTCGGGCTTTTTGAAAATCTGTTTGCTCAGTTAAAGCGGCAACAATATCAATAACCGAAAAAAACCATTTCTTGGTTTTTTCGTCAAATGATTTGCGGATTTTGAATTTTTCAAAAATTGTTAGATTTTGTTTCTGGTTCATAAATTGTTATTTTTTAGTTATTGTAACTTTCTTTCTGCGGGCAAGATTTTTTCTCAGCGCTTCAGAAAGCGAGGCTTTTTTTGTTTTTTGTTGTTGATTTTCCTTTATTTTCTTAGTCATTTTTTAAAGATCAAATTTTAAATGTAGAGTGTATTTTTGGTCATATTTGGTGGATTGGATGAGATTGGTGTCTTTTGCTAAGGAATCATATCTTTTTCTTTCTAATTCATGAATTAATTCGGCGTGGATTCCTGGTTTTAATTCATAGGATATTCTGGTTTTAGAGTCAAAGCCAAAATTTTGAATGGAGGTTTGAGAGTTTGGTTGGTTTTTGCCGTGGATATTGACAAAGAAAAAAGTTCTTTGGCCGAAAGCAATTTTTTTGTTTAAATTAAATGCCAAATCGGAGCCGAAATTAATAGTGGTTTGATAGCCAAATTTTTCGATATGATCATAGCCTAAGGCAATGTCTGCTTCCCAAATATCATTAAATAATTTGCGACCAATTCCAATTGCGCTGTTAATATCAAGTAGGTAATTAGCCTCATCATCATGCTTGGTGCGATTATATAAAAGGAGATAATTTTGACTGGCAGGAATAGTGATTTTGCTGACAATTTCAAAATCATATAAATTTTTATTTTCTGAATTACTGCCCGGAGCCTTTTGTTTTAATTGCCGCAGCAGGCTAATATCGTGAGAAAATTTATTGCTTTTATATAGATATTCGCCAGAAATTTGCAGGTCTTTACTTATTGATCCCGAGCTGTAATAGCCGCCAAAGGCGATGAACTCACGGATTGCTGATGATTTATAAAGATCATCATATTTGACAAAATTATGATCATAGCCAAAGGCTAATTGAGAATAAAAAATTGTTAAGATGAAAATAAAATAGAAAGACATCTTGGACAAAGAGCGCCATTTGCGATCAATTTGAGCTAGTGGATTTTTTAGGTTCATAATTATTGGTGAAGATTTATTTTAATTATTAATTATTTTTTATCAGGCGAATTTGAGTTAATTTCTTGGCCATTATCTTGCGATTGTTCGATAATTTGAGCATCGTCAATACGCGGCTTATTGTCAATATTATTGCCATTTTCATCGACATTTTGATCGATATTAACCTCATTTTGATCAGATAAATTCGGCATTTCAATTTCTTCTTCTATTTTGCTGTCAAAGATCCAACTTGCGCGGCTTTTTACTTGATTAGAATATTTTACACCCATAAAAAATGCAAAAATTATCAAGCTAAGAATTACCAGCGCTTCAACCAATTTAACCATATTTAATTAAAAAATTATTTGCACCAAAGATTAATCATGAGTAAGCTATGACGAATCTAGAATTTTGGAAATTAAAATGCAACTAATCTTGTGGTTTTTTTAATTACCAACAGCAAATATATCAAAATCTAATCAATAAATGACAGGCTTCAATCAATTATTTGAAAAAAAGAAAAGACTTTATCCGCAAAATGTTAAAGGTTATTTTAGGCGGTTAAAATGGCTTTTAAATGCAATCTTTTTAACTATTTATCTTTTGAGCCCCGCTCTTCGTTATCATCGAGGCGGTGGGGCGCCAGATCAGGCGATATTAATTGATTTGCCGAATTCTCGGGCCTATTTCTTTTTTATCGAAATTTGGCCCTCAGAGGTTTATTACCTGGCTGGAATTTTGATTTTTGCGGCGGTAATTTTATTTTTTGTTACCTCTTTATTTGGGCGCATTTGGTGTGGCTATGCTTGTTTTCAAACGGTGTGGACTGATATTTTTATGGCAGTAGAAAGATTTTTTCAAGGTGACCGCAATCAACGTATTTTGCTTGATCGCAGGCAAAATCCATTAGAAATTTTCTTAAAAAAATTTCCTACCCATTTAGTTTGGATTATCATTGGCCTGATTACCGGCTTTGGTTTTATTGGCTATTTTAATGATTATTTTGCTTTGGCAAAAAATCTGATCAATCTTGATTTAACCCTAAATCAGATCTATTGGATTATTGGCATTGCTTTTGCTACTTATATCATGGCCGGCTTTGCCCGGGAGCATGTTTGCACTTATATGTGCCCTTATGCCCGCTTTCAATCGGCAATGTTTGATAAAAATACTTTGATCATTACTTATGATGAAAAAAGGGGAGAAAGGCGAGGCAAGCATAAACAAGGAGATAGTTTTGAGAATCGCGGACATTGTATTGATTGTAAGCAATGCGTGGTGGTATGCCCCCAAGGAATTGACATCAGAAATGGTTTGCAAATGGAATGTATTGCCTGCGGGCTTTGCATTGATGCTTGTGATTCAGTGATGGAAAAAGTTGGCCTGCCTAAGGGTTTAATCCGCTATGATACTTTAAGAAATCTTGCAAATACCGATAGCAACAAAAATACCAAATTTCGTTTTTGGCGACCAAGGACAATATTTTATTTATTGATCACTATTATTGTAAGTGCCGTAATGATTAGTAATCTAGCTTTTAAAAGCCCGCTAAAACTCGAAATTATTCCAAATCGCAATCCAATTTTTGTAGTTCTATCCGATGAGAGTATTAGAAATGGCTATATGTTAAAAATTACCAACCAAACTCATGAGCAGAAAAATTTCTCGGTTAAAGTTTTATCACCAATTGCACTGCAATTAAAAATAGAATCCGCAACCGGAATTGATCAAAATAACCTACCAGTTGCCCCCGGATCAATTGCCGGCTTTAAAATTTATGCCACCTTGCCAAAAAGTTTTTTTGATGATAATCTGGCAATTAGTAATGAAGGAAGAAATATTATTGAGCTTGAAATTATCGATAATCAAACTAAAAATTCACAAAAATTATCGACGATTTTTATCTCTAAATAATAAAGTGATTGATAAAATTAAAGGCAAGACCTGGTATAATCCTAAAATATAAATCTATATTCTGGTTTTTGTCATTCCCGCGAAGGCAGGAATGGCAATAGAGAATTTGGTATAAGCTTAAAATAAAGTAAAATGAAAATGACTAAATATCGTATTGAAACTGACTCCTTTGGTGAAATTGAAGTGCCAAATGATAAATATTACGGCGCGCAAACTGCCAGATCTTTAAAGAATTTTAAGATTGGTGGGGAGACGATGCCGCTGCCTTTGATTAAGGCTTTGGCACTCTTGAAAAAATCGGCAGCTTTAACTAATCAGGAATTGGGGATTTTGGATCCTAAATTAGCGGAGGCGATTATTTTGGCGGCCAAGGAAGTGATTGCCGGTAAGTTAGATGGTAATTTTCCTTTGGTGGTGTGGCAGACTGGCTCTGGGACCCAAAGCAATATGAATATCAATGAGGTTTTATCTAATCGTGCGATTGAAATTTTAGGTGGGGCTGTAGGTTCAAAAAAACCGGTTCATCCAAATGACCATGTTAATATGGGACAATCCTCAAATGATACTTTTCCAACTGCAATGCATATTGCAACGGCAATTGAGATTAATCAGCAATTGATTCCGGCATTAGAAAAACTTCATTTGGCTTTAGTTAAAAAAACTACAGAATTTAAGGATATTGTTAAAATCGGCAGAACTCATTTGCAAGATGCAACGCCAATGACTTTGGGTCAGGAATTTTCTGGCTATGCGGCGCAAATTGAATATGCAATTAAGAGAGCAAAAAAATCTCTGGAAAGCGTTTATGAGTTAGCGCAAGGTGGAACCGCGGTTGGTACTGGAATTAATTGCAAAGTCGGTTTTGCTGAAAAATTTGCGCAAAATATTGCTAAAATTACTGGCCTGCCTTTTGTTAGCGCTAAAAATAAATTTGAGGCTTTGGCGGCTCATGATGCTTTGGTTGAATGTAGTGGCCAGCTTAATGTTATTGCGGTATCGCTGATGAAGATTGCCAGTGACATCAGATTGCTTGGCAGCGGCCCAAGATGTGGGATTGGTGAGATAAATTTACCAGAAAATGAGCCAGGCTCTTCAATTATGCCAGGCAAAGTAAATCCTACGCAATGCGAGGCTTTAACTATGGTCTCAGCGCAAGTAATGGGAAATCATACTACTGTGACTATTGCGGGGGCGAGCGGGCATTTTGAATTAAATGTTTTTAAGCCGGTGATTATTTTTAATGTCTTACAATCAATTCGCTTAATTGCTGATTCATGCGTAAGTTTTGTTGATAATTGCGTTGATGGTATTACTGCTAATCAAGCTAGAATTACTAAATTATTAAATGAATCTTTAATGTTGGTAACTGCTCTAAATCCTCATATCGGCTATGATAATGCTGCCAAAATTGCCAAAAAAGCCCATAAGGAAGATAAAACTTTAAAGCAGGTGGCGCTCGAGCTTGGGCTATTAACTGAAAAGCAATTTGATCAATGGGTAGTGCCAAAAGATATGATTAAACCTAAAAATTAGGATGATGATTTTAGATTTTGATATTGTAATTATCGGTGGCAGTTATTCAGGAATGACGGCGGCGCTTACCTTAGCCACTATTAGCGACGATCTAAAAATTGCAGTAATTGAAAAGCAAGATATTATCCGCCAGGATAAAAAAACTGATGGCCGCGCTTTGGCAATCTCTCATCAATCGCTGCAATTATTTAAGGAAATTGCGATTTATGATCAGGTGATTAAGAATGCGGGGCAGATTAAGGATATTAAAATTACCGATTATAAATCTTCAATAATTCTAAATTTTTTAAGCAAGGAAATTGGTCGAAATCATCCTAATTTTGGCTTTATCATTGAAAGTTATTTGATTCATAACGCTCTTAGAGATCAATTACTCAAACGAAAAAATATCACGATTTTTTGCCCGAATTCTTATCAAAAAATTGCTTTTGAAGATGATTTGTCGTTAGTTACAATTGATGATCAGAAAATTATCAGATCAAAATTACTGCTTGCTGGTGATGGCAGATTTTCCAGCCTTCGTGATTATTTTAAAATTCAAACTACCAAAAAAAATTATCATCAAAAAGCGATAGTTTTTAATATCAAACATCAAAAACCTCATCAAAATGTCGCTTATGAGAAGTTTTTGCCCTACGGGCCGCTTGCGATTTTGCCGCTAAATGATCAAAATCAATCTTCAATTGTGTGGATTTTAAAAGATAGTGACTGTGAGGCGGTTCTTAGTTTAGATGAACTAAATTTTAATCATCAATTAGCTAAGAAAATGGAAAATATTTTAGGTGAAGTTGCGGTTATGTCACCAAAATTTTCCTATCCCTTAATTTTAATTGAAGCCGATCAATTCTATCATCAAAAAATGCTGCTAATTGGTGACTCATCTTGCGGAGTCCACCCAATTGCCGGGCAAGGATTTAATCTTGGGGTAGGGGGGATTAGAATTCTTGAGCGACTGGTTCGACAATATTATCTTTGCGGCCTTAATTTAGGAAGCGAGTTGCTAATTAAAGAATATAATAAAAAAGCTAAATTTGCCGCCAAAAAGATGATCATCGCCACCGATATTTTAAACTCGCTATTTGAAACCAAAAATTTCGCCATAAAAATTGCCCGCAATCTTGGACTTGGGATGGTTAATAAAATCCCAAAATTAAAAAAACTCTTCATCAAAAATGCCGGTGGCGTTAGCTAGAATTTAAAAAAAGGTACCTGGTACTTTTTTACTATCCCTACTTGAATTTTGATTCTTAAAAATTATATCATTATTGTGTTTCCCCGCTTTCCTCACAAGAGAGGGTTGGGGTGAGGGGGGAGGTTGATTATTACATAATTATTAACAATATTTATATTTTTAAGCATTATGACAGAGATTAATAATTCCAAAACAAATCAGACAAATTCAAAAAATTCATTTTTAACCAGGGATCTTAAGCCATGCTTTAAGTCCCTATTCTCATCGCGGCTTTTTATTGCTATAATTTTTGCTTTGCTTGGTAGTGCTATCGCTATTTTTGCTCAGGATTATTATCGGCAAAAAATATTAACATCACTTAATCGTAATTTTTACGGCCCCAATGTTTTTGAAGAAATGCTGATGGCAGAAAAAAGAATCAATGATATTCTTAGAAGCCATAATCAATATATGATGAATGTTTCTAATAAAATTCAAAAAGATCAGAAAATTTCAAAATCTGAGGTGATTTCTAAGCAGGATAATGAAAATTATTGCTATGAATTAAGTTTTTCAGGCTTTAAGAAGGAAGATGTCAATGTTGGCATCAAGGATAATATTTTGACATTTCGGGCCGAAAATAATCATGAAAATTCAGGTAAGAATCAAAAATCCTATTCATCTTTAAATTTTTATTATTCTTTCTTGGTACCAGATTATGATCATAGCGCAGAGCCTGAAATTATAAGAAATGATGATAAAATTACCGTCAAATTCAAAAAGAAGAGTGAGAAAAAATGATAATTTTTTATAGCTCGACTAATTTCGTATTTTAATTTGAAACTTGTTTGGCTTTTGATTGGCTGGGCAGAAAAAAATTGATTTAAATTGAGAGTTCAAATAGCTTGAGACTCTATATTGATCTAATACCAAAATCCATTATATGGATTTTGGTATACAATTACTAATTGTATGATATCAATTCTCAATCTATTGCAAAATATAATGCCGTTGAAGTTATCGCAAATGAACGACCTACCTATAAAAGCAGTGCTATTAATGGTTGTCTGCTATTTATTTTGATGCTAATACTGGCGTTACCTCTGGTGATTCCTGATCAATTCCTTATCATAAATTTTATGATGGGTATATTGCGGAAATAATTTATTATAATCATGCCCTTAAAAGTCAGGAACGCCAGGATGTTGAAAAATATTTATCCAAAAAATGGGGAGTGGCAATTTGATGCTTATAAATTAGATTTGATCCATTTTTGGCTGGCTGGGTCTTTTTTGTAGGAATTAAAATTATTGGTAACCGCTTGGTAATTAGCGGCAATGTTTTTGGCTAATGCGGCCTTGGAATCATCATAGAAATAAAAAATACGCGAGAAATTGCTGATGAATTTGGTTGTAGCTTCGTCAAATAGCAGCAAATAATCAGCTTGATTATGATTTTCTTCTTGATTGGTAAGAAAAATCGGCTGGTTTTTTGGTTCAAATTCCTGGTCAAAAATTGTGACATGGGGGATAAATTTATTTTTGCCAAAGCTCCATAGCCCATTATCCAGAGCATTGATTAGGGTAGTGTCTTTGCTGTAAATTAAGGTCTTTTTCTTTTCTTCAAGAACCTTAAGTAAAAGTGGCGCTACTGATTTGGCAATGCCATTTTCGATCAGATTACTTACCTGATAAAAATTAATTTCGTTTTTCATTTTTTTTGCCATATATTTTTTGTTGATAAAATTTATATTCAGCAATCTCGGGGATCTTATTATAAAAGAAAATACAGCCAATTACCATCAAAAGACAATAGATAAAATTTAGCATCGCCATTGATAAGAAAGGCAAAATATAAGTAGGATCGCTGCATTTTGCTAATTTTGCATCGGCAACGGCGTTTTTTAAATCATCGATATTGTCATATTGATTTAGTTGTTTTGATGAGCAGGAATTTGGCTCTTCAAAGATTTTTTTTTCAACCCCGACATGATAAAATGATATGGCGCAATTGATAAGTAGGGCGGCGATACAGATAAAAAATACCCGCCTTTCATGCTTGACTCTGGCCATTTTTTTGACCTTAAACAGATTTAAGAAAATACTGCTAAATAATAGCAAAAAGAGCATGACAAAAAATGGCTTTCTTTCCTGTAAGCATAAATTGCAAGGCTTAAAGTTAAAAAAATACTCGCTATTATAGGCAAATAATATTGCCACCATGCTAGTAAAAAGCATAAATCTCAATAGGTTGCGTAGAGTTAGCCCTTCATATTTAATCATAGTTTTTCTAACATTTTTTTTGCCATTTTTTTTCTAATTTCAACGCCCGGCTGGTTGAAAGGATCAATATTTTTTACCATTGCAATCAAAATCACTTCCAGAAACATTTGCATCATCAAAGCTGAAAGTGAGGATTCGTCAATTTGGTTAAAAATAAAATTTCTGATTGGCAATTTTTTTTGATTCAAAATTTCAGCAGTAGTATCTTGCTCGGTCTTTAAAATTTTGCTTAATTTTTTACCGCCAAATAAAGTTTTTACCGATTTTAAATCGCTGATCAAAAAATCGCTAGCGGTATTTTTTTGCAAGATAAAAGTAAAAAATTTATCTTTAGGGCCCGCAATATAAAGCTGTAATTGACTATGTTGATCAACGGTGCCCATTGAATTAATAACAATTGGCCCAAATGATTTTTTGCCCAAAGATTCTGACCATAATTGCCGATACCAATCATTAAAATTTTTTAAATCATCAATATAGGGCATGATAACATTATTGCTAAATCCTAAATCATATAAATAAAGCTGGATCGCGCAGGATTTAATAATCGAGTTATTAGCTTTACTGGTTAAAAAATCATCAATAACTGTCTTGGCGCCCTGTCTGATTTTAGCGATATCAAGCCCAGAAATTGCCGCCGGCAGCAAGCCAACTGCGCAAAGATAAGAAAATCTACCGCCGATATTTTCAGGATGATTAATAGTTGGCGCCTTGATTTGTTTGGCGATTTTGCTAATGACGCTATCTTTTGCCTCGGTTAGAAATAAAAATGATTTAGTAAATATTTTTTCTGAAATTCCAGTGCCTAATTTCTTGATTTTTTCAATGATAATTAAACTCTGGCAAATAGTTTCAATAGTTTGGCCGGATTTACTGATAATTAAAAAAAATGTCTTGGCAAGATCAATTTTTTGCAAAATATTTTCTACTGTTTTCGGATCAATTGATTCCAAAAAATGAATTTTTTCAAGCTGGTGATTTGGTGCCAAAGCAGTCAAAGTCTTGCCCCCCAAACTTGATCCCCCAACTCCTAAAATCAAAATTTTTTCAAATTTAGAAATTTTAGCCGCAAGATCTTTGATCGCTTTTAAATCCTTCGACTCAAAAGCAATATCAACCGCCCCAATTTTTTGACCCTTAATCTCCGCCTTTAATTGCAACGCTTTTTTGCTACATATCGCCAAATACTGCTTAAATTTAGCATCATTAGCGATGTTTTTAAATGATTGCTGATAATGTGTTTTCGCCGGCATTTTTATTGTTGAATATATATAAATTACTTAGCTTTTTTAGCCAAAATTCGCATTTTCACCCTCTCCTCTTGTTGGAGAGGGTCGGGGTGAGGGGTAAAATGAATTTACAGACTATCAATTAACTAATTATTTTTAAAATAATCTGTAATGTCTGCTTAAGCTGTTATGGTTTCTACCCCTCGCCTTAAGCAGGGGGTAACCGGGTATCTTAAATTAGTATCTGATAACAGATTAGAGCTTAAACTATAAATTTTAAAAAATATCGCAACTATATTCTTTAGCAAGATCATGTTGATTATGATCAAAGAAATCAATTGAATCTAAATTATGCTCTTGATTAATGTCGATTTGATCTAAGGTTAAGGAGTTGGTATTTTCTGTAAAGCCAGATTGAGTGTCGCTGATATCGTAATTAATGCTTTGTAAGTCGCTAAATTGAGTATCGTTAAAATTAAAATTGTCACTTTTGGCTTCAATAATAATGAGCTTGATATCAGCGCTTTCAGGGGTAATAACAAAATCAGAATTAGCAATATTTGATCCGTCGCTAAACTCTAATAACTCAACCTTATTGCAATAATATCTAAAATAATTAACAAAGGTTATTTGATCATGGTTATTATCATGAAATTTGATTACTAAGTCGTTATTGATTTTGATGTAATCAACATCATCTTTGCTAATTCCTTCGCCGAATTTAACTCGATCATAACCACCATTACGATCCGAGCCATTAAAATCCTGCTCAGTGATAATATCTTTGCCATCGCCAAGATTATAAATATAGTTGTTATTATTATCGCAATTACTGCCAATAATATCATCACCCTTGCCGGCATTGATAAGATTGCTTCCGGCATATTCGTTGATGATATCATTATTATCAGCGCCTTCTTGAGTAATGATAAATTCAGAATTATTAATTATTGACCCATCACTAAATTCTAAATCTTCAATTCGGTCATCATTAGAATTAAAATAATTAATGATGGTAATTTGGTCATGATCATTATTCTGGAATTTGATTAAAAGATTACTATCGGATTTGTTAAAATAAACATCCTCTTTATTGATTCCCTCACCAAATTTAATTTTATCATAACCGCCGCCATGAATGCTATAATCGCCATAGCCTCTTGCGAAAGCAAATTCAGTAATTTGATCCTTACCATCGCCTAAATTATAAAGGTAAATATTATTATTATCGAAATGGCTGATGATGATATCGTCGCCCTTACCGGCGTTAATAGTGTTATTTCCTGCATATTCATGAATGATGTCATTACCA
>JACCDG011700983.1_pt1 | contig 11350 bp, 6 predicted proteins | sample 7442471 | NCBI WGS metagenome assembly JACCDG01 (sample SAMN15323444, study PRJNA562643) | freshwater metagenome | isolation source: river surface water | place: USA:Blue River Watershed | collected 2017-08-17
GGTTAATTGCCCTTCGCATTGCACGACCTGATACATATTTATCCATCGGCATTTACCAACGTATTCCAGGGATAATCCGGAAAACGGTTTTTTTATACCATTCTCCTTAACATTGGTATAGCCCGGGCTAAACTTAACACCCTGCACAAGCTGTCGTAAAAGCAAAAAATCCCCTACTATTTTGGTGGGGATTTTTTCACTTTTTTGGTGGGAGCAACAGGATTCGAACCTGTGACCCTCTGCTTGTAAGGCAGATGCTCTGAACCAGCTGAGCTATGCTCCCTTTTTAAGTCGGTTTTTAAGGCCGGGTCTTGAATTGGGATTGCAAATATACCGGGTAATTTTAATTTTGCAAAAAAATCCGGAAAGATTTTCTTATATCCTTGTTTATCAAAGAATTATTTAGCGTTGGCGTGCATTTTCAACACAATGTTCGGGGCAGAGAGGGTTCAAAGAACTTGATTTACTTCCCCTTTTGGCTTAGGTTACTGAGCCTGAAGCATGGCTTTTCCCTTCTGGTCTTTCAACATAGAGATCACGGAGCAGAGGGAGTTTCACAGAGTTTAAGCAGCACCTTTTTTGGCTTTTTCCTTTTGGCCTTTTTCAACACAGAGCTTAGAGAGTTTCACAGAGGAATGGATGTACCCCCTTTTGGCTTTTTACTTTTAGCTTCTTCTGCCAAAGCATCCGCCACTACAAAGGTGCTGCCCCCAATAAAGATCAGATCCTCCGCCCCTGCCTTTTTTCGGGCTGACTGCAGCGCAAGGCCAACGTTGGGATAACATCGGCCGTTTAAACCCACTTTTGCGGCAAAACCGGCCAGCTCTTTTTCATTCATGGCACGTGGCACAGAAGCACGGGTGTAGTAATAATGGGCAGTAGCAGGCAACAATTGCAGCACCCGGCTCACGTCCTTGTCGTTCACCATACCCAGTACAATATGTAGTTTACGATAGGTATAACGCGAAAGGTTGGTAAGTACTTCTTTTATGCCCTCTTCATTATGGCCTGTGTCGGCAATAATAAAGGGCTTGGTTTGCAGCACCTGCCAGCGTCCCATAAGCCCGGTTAGTTTTTTTACATGGCTCAAGCCCAATTGAATGGTAGCAGGGGTTAATTTCGTCCAGCCTTTTTTGCGAACGATTTCCAATGTTTTTAATACTCCTGGCAGATTTTTGAGCTGATAAGTGCCACTCAGGTCGAGTTGGTAATTGCGGATGCTTTGTTTCCCTTCATCGCAGCACACGTGAAGCAATTCTTTTTCCCAGGCATATCCGGCTATTTGGATTTCCCTCGAGGCAAATACCAAAGGAGCCTGTTCTGCCGCTGCTTTTTTAAGAAATACAGAGGCGCAGGCTGTTTGGTGCTGACTAATGACTACGGGTGTTTTTTTTTTGATAATACCGGCTTTTTCACCAGCAATTTTTTGAAGCGTGTTGCCAAGTAGGGTCTGATGGTCATAACTGATATTGGTAATAAGCGAAACAATTGGTTGTATTACATTGGTGGAGTCGAGGCGGCCACCCAGGCCGGTTTCAATAATGGCAATATCTATTTTTTCCGCTGCAAAGTAATCGAAAGCCAGACCAACTGTCCATTCAAAAAAAGAAGGTTGTATGCGTTGGAAGTCGCTTTTGTATTTTTTCACAAAGTCTGTTACCCGTTTTTTCGGAATCATTTTTCCGTTGATGCGTATACGTTCCCTGAAATCGAGCAGGTGAGGGGAAGTGTATAAACCTGTTTTATAACCGGCTTGCTGAAAAACTGCGGCCAGCATGTGAGAAGAAGATCCTTTACCATTAGTGCCGGCAATATGTATGCTTTTGAATTTATGCTCGGGGTGTTGAAGCAAACTACAAATGGCCAGAGTGTTATCCAGATTAGCTTTGTAGGCTGCCGCACCTATTCGATGGAACATGGGCAACTGATCGTAAAGATAGTCAAGGGTTTGCTGATAGTTCATACTTAAGTAGAAAAGTCGGTTTTGGCTGGTCAGGAAGAAATTGACGGATAGGCGGGCAATGCACTAATGCCGGTTTGAAACAGGCGTCGATCCTCTTCTCTTTTAGTCGATTGGTCTGAACACCTTTATCCATCGGTATTTACCAATGTAATCCCGGCTTAGCCCGAAAAATGGTTTTTGAATCATTTCTCGCTAACATTGGTAGAATACCCTGCGAAGGATTAATATTTAAAAGTGATTTTGTAATTGAATACCTGAACATCTTTATCGCTTGGACTGAGTTTAATGCATTCTACAGCATGTTTGGCCTTTGATTTTAGTATAGCGCTGGACGTATTGGTACCAGGTCCGTTCGGATCGGCACTAATCACATTGCCCTGTTTATCCACTTTAAAAGTTACTACTACGGTTCCTTCTTCTTTATTGTCTATTGCCGGGCAGGGAGGCACAATTATTTTTCTGCCGCCAAGGCCGGAGCCCGCATCTGTATCTCCACCCGTACCACCTAAACCATGGGTAGTAATGTTTCCGTCCGGTCTTCCATCATTGCCATCGTCTCCTGAATTACCATCTCCACCGCCGCTTGTCTTACCGCTATTGGTGTAGGCTGCGTTTAACAAACTATTAGTATTTTTATTGTCTTTGGAAGAATTTGTATTATTGGGTTTTACGGTAATAACCGTTTTATTTTCTTCGATTTTGGGTCTGTCTTCTTTCTTTTCCAGATTGATATTTTCACCTTCATCAGAAGTATATACGCTTTCAGTTGCGGCGCTCGCAGTGGGTGTAGCTGCACTTGCTATTACATCTGTTGCATCACCAATGCCGGAATTTTCTATTTCGCCTGTACCTTCATTATAATTACCAAAGTTAAACTCTATACCTCCCTGACCCAGTAACTCAAATGGAGGATTTGGAATAATAATCTTATAGAGCAGCAAAAACAAAAAAATGAGACCACTAATACCCAGGGAAATGGAGCCAGCCAATAGTTTTCTTTTCTTTTCTTCTTTTGAGGTTACTGCTATCATTTTATTTAGCATTAGCGGGTTTGGTAGCGCACACCATCTTGCACTTCAGGCGGTCGCCAATTTGCATAACATCAATAAAGTCCTGATAGATCAATTCCTTATCAATGTGTAAAACCACAACGGCATCCGGATTACCTTTCACTTCTTTTGCTAATATGGTTTCCAAATCGCCAAAATAGGTTTCTATACCGTTTACGTAATACTTACGGTCTTTGGTTACAGCAAGATGGACTAATTTTTTCTTACCTGATTCTGTAGATTTTTTCGAATCCGGCAAGTTCACTTTAATTACATTCGGACTCACCATGGTAGAAAGAATAAGGAAGAAAAGCAAAAGGAAGAACATGATATCGTTAAGTGATTCTGTGCTTACCTCAGCTTCTTTATGTCGTTTGCGCAGGGCCATGGTCTTGTGTTTTAATGAGATGCTTAACGCGGACTTATTCCACAAAAATTATTTGGTGGGCTCGTTCAGTATGTCCAGAAAACTCATTTTGCTTTCTTCCATACGGTGTGCAATTTTATCAATACGGGTATTCATCCAATGGTAAGCAATAAAGGCCAGTACACCCACAATTAAACCACCGGCAGAGGATATCATTTTCTGGTACAAACCATCAGAAATCACACCAATTTCTACTGTATTCTCAATCGAAATTTTATAAAAAATGTTAATTACCCCAATAATGGTGCCCACAAAACCAAACATGGGGGCTATACGACCGGTAATGTTGAGTATACTTAAGTTTTTTTCGAGGGCATTGAGTTCTACAGTAGCAGCTTCTACCATGGCTTCACGTATTTCGGCCACAGGCTGCCCTATGCGGCTAATGCCCTTCTCAATCATGGCTGCTTCAGGAGTACCACTGCTTTTGCATAATGCACGGGCAGCATCAATATTTCCTTTATGAATGAGGTCTTTTATACCGGACAACAATCCCGGATTTTTTTTGGAGGCTTTACCCAGAGCCAGTAATCTTTCTACCAGAACGTAAATGGCCAGTACCAGTAATATGCCTAAGGGTACCATCATTACCCCGCCTTTCATTATCATGCTGAACAGTGAGAAACTGGTATCGACAGGTGGAGCAGCGGCATTGCTTACCTGGTTCAGGCCTGTTTGTACCTGTGCCGTTGTGTCGGTAATTGCATTGGTTACGGTATTGCTTGCCTGAAGGAGTATTCCTAGCATAAGATAGATTTTAATTTTACGAAAGTACTGTGGTATTCAGCGAACAAATGTCGGCACGGAGGATACTTTTAAACACGGATTTGTTAGTATAACGCATATTCCGGCGTTTTATTGCCTGATTTTCTTTGTCGTGAGTGATTGGAGTTGCACAAATGAAAACGCCGGTTTTACAACCGACGTTAATTTAATACCTTTTGAAAAGATGTATCCGTCCAAATTTCCTTTCAGTAGATTAGTCTGAACATAATTTAGTATCGGTATTTACCAATGTGATCCTGGCTGAGCCTTAACAGTAGGTTTAGACCATTTCTTCTTAAGATTGGTATACAACCCATTCATCGGGGCATGAAAGAAGTCGTCAATTCACTATTCCAAATCAAAACGAATAGGCAGGTTAAACATTACCTTTACTGCCTTACCCGCATTTTTACCTGGCTTCCAACGAGGCATTTTACCCACTACCCGAATGGCTTCATCATCGCAGCCTGCACCAATGCCTTTAAGCAGTTTTATACGGTCTACCGAGCCATCCTCGTTCACCACAAAATTGATGTACACCGTACCCTCAACACCCAACAGGCGGGCTTTTTCGGGGTAGAAAATGTTGGAAGCCAAAAAACGCTTAAGTTGTGTTGTTCCTCCAATAAACTCCGGCATTTGGTCAACCCAAACTTCAATTGGTGGTTCCACCGGAGCCGCCGGAGCAGTGGGAATTTCCACATTTCCTACAGGCGAATTACCAGGTGTACTTCCGTCGCCTGTTGGATTAGCAGTTGTTGTACTGCTGCTTGTTTCCTCCGGCAATGGACTGTTTGTTTCAGGGGTATCATCTGTAATTACTGGTGGTGCCTGAGCAGCAACGCGTGCTGCAGGTGCTGCAGGCGGTTGAGCTTGTACCTTAGGCGTTTCAATTTTAGGTGTTAAGTCCATTGGACAATAAATAAGCTGTGGGGTTTCAGGTATGTCAGGTACCTGTTCCGGAGCCATTTTATTATACAAAACTGTTCCTAAAATAAAAGTACTCACCAACGATAGGGTAACGAGCAGCGATTTGGTTACTGTATCGCCATAAGCGTTTCGAATAACGTAAGCACCGTACTCCTTGTTCCGGTTCTGAAAAATGATCTCATGCAGTGAATCTGCTTGATTTTCTTGCGTGTTCATGATGTTAATTTTTAAAGATTGAATAAAATACTAAAGCGCTTTAGGCCGGATAATTCGTATGCGCAAATCGGAAATTACCCAACACTTCAAAAGTATTCTATCAGGGGTGCAGAATCAATTGCCTTACAGGAAATGGCGGGAATTTCTTTTTAATTGGCAGGAATTTGACCTTAATTGGTAAAACCGAAATAAAAAAAGGGCGTCATAAAGCGCCCTTTTCGAAAAAGAGTAGATGGTTTATTGTTTGGTTAAGGTGGCGGTGCAGGTATCTTTATGCGGGTCGCCATCGTCGATGATGTATTTCATTTTAATGGTAGATGAATTTTCGAGGTGACCCGAACCACTCTTGATGATTTTACCGGAGAGGTTTTGCCCGGTGGGAAGTGTAAAATCATCACCGGCCACCTGGCCTTTGGCTTTTTTATTAAAGGCAATGCCGTAGAAATTTTCGATAAGAATGTAATCATTCACACTATCGTTAATGTGTACGGTATAAGGCTGCGAAGTGCCATCGCGCAGGCTTACCTCTGCGCACTGCCAGTTACCAATAAAACGTTGTTTAGGATCAGCAGGAGCAGGGTCTTCTTCCTTGTCTGTTTTACAGGAATAAAGTAATACAAATGAACCAGTAAAAAGAGCCAATATCCGTAAGGAAGTATTACGTATCATGTCTTCAAAATTTTCCCGGAAGATACGGCTTATCGCATTACGGTAACGTGTCCGGTTAAATTATACTTATTATCTTTTTTGTCGCGTGCTACAATTTTCCATACATATACCCCGGTAGGAGCTTCTTTCCCGCTTTTCAAATTGCCATCCCATCCGGTTTCCACCTTATCAGTTTCAAACATAACCTGACCCCACCTGTCGTATATTGAAAGCTGGTACTTATCAAGATCCACGCCAACTGATATGGGCATAAATAATTCGTTTTTGCCATCACCATTAGGAGTAAAGGCGTTAGGAACATAAATGTTGTAGTCGGTTTCAATCATAATGGTTTTGGTAATGGTATCCACGCAGGCCTGTGAGCTCACCGCAGTAAGTGTAATGGTATATGTTCCTTCTTTTTCAAAGGCATGCATAGGGCTTTCGAGAATGGAGGTATTGGCGGCAGAAGCGGTATCGCCAAAATTCCAGAAATAAGCAATGGCACCCTGACTTTCATTAACCATATTTACCTCGGGGTACAGAATGGTGGTTGTTTCCGGATTGGTACTGAAGTCGGCTATAGGCCGGGGATAAACAACCACGTAATTTTGTTGTATAGCCGTGTCCATACAACCATCGGGCGAGGTTACGATCAGTTGTACGTCAAAGGTATCGTTCTGCAGGGTATTGTTTACGTATATATGTGCAGGATTTTGCAAGGTATCGGTATCACCATCACCAAAACTCCACAGATAAGCAGAGCCTGGAAAAGCAGCTCCTGCAGAGCCTGCAAAGGTTACCGCCAGACTCGAACAACCTTTCCTGTCAATGGCTAATAAACTGGCATTGGGCTTGGGGTAAATAGAAATGTGAATCATGGTATCTTCCGGTGTAGAACAGCCATCGCTTATAGTAACCGTGTAGGTTATCGGCACATTGGCCTGTACTAACACGGTAATGGTATCTTTCATGCCATTGGCGGTTTCCTGATTACTCCAGTAAAAATTATACGGTCCGCCCTTACCGCCAGTAGCCGAAGCATAAAGGTTTATCCACTGCGCATCGCAGCCGAAGGTAGGATTGGTAACTACAGGGAATATTTTGGGCAACACGTTCACAACGAAATTTCCGCTCTGAGCCGGACAGTTATGCGCATCTGTAACACTTACCGAATAGGTGTTGGTAGCCTGGGAAATAGAGGAGGTATTGGTAAACGTAATGTTGTGAGTGCCACCACCAGATAGTCCTGTTCCTGCACCGCTCCAGGTATATGTATAGGGCGGTGTTCCGCCACCAGCGGCGGCATAAACACCATGAATCTGACCGTTACAAACTGTATCGGTCTGACTGGTAACCAAAGACAAAGCCTGTGGCTCCGTTACATGTACTGAAGAACTCACCACACAATTATTGGCATCAGTTACCAATATATTATATGTTCCGGCTACAAGACCACTAACGTTAAGCGTCGAACCAATTGATGCACCAACAGAGCTGGTCCAGGAATAAGTAAAGGGGCCTGTTCCGCTTTTTGGATAAACTGTAGCGGCACCATTATTGAAACCATGACAAGTAACATTAATAGCGATGGCGCTGTCGATAGTTGGGCCAGGCTGATCAGTAACATGAATAGTTGTGGATTTGGTGCAGCCGTTGGCATCGGTAACTAGGCAGGTATAGGGCGCCGGAGCGGCAAGACCAGTTGCAACTGTTAAACTTTGTGCCGCAGGATCGTTCCAATGGTAGGTATAGGTTGGTGTGCCGCCACTTACCGTTACAGACGCCTTACCATTAGTATTAGAGCAGGTACTCGGAGTCATGTGCGGAATTATTTTCAGTGAATCGGGTTGTTGTATATTATATGCGCTATTAGCCACACAACCATTGGCATCGGCTACGAGCAGGTTATACAACTGAGGAGTCAGATTCGTTACCACCGGGCCATTTCCGGCATTGGGCGACCAGGAGAAACTGTAAGGTGGGGTTCCACCGGTAGGACTGGCATTGATTTGGCCATTCTGATAACCATAACAATTTACATTGGTAACAGCATTAGTTACAATAACCAGAGGTAAAGGTTGCGTAATGGTAACGGGTTTGGAAGTTGTACAACCATGAGCATCTGTAGCTGTACAGGTATAGGTTCCGGCACAGAGGCTCACAGCGGTAGGTGTGGTTTGGTTGCCGGTACTTACCCATATATAAGTATAAGGTGGAGTACCTCCGCCCACCAGCATAGTGGCATTTCCATTGCAGCTAAAGCCATTAGCGGGATTACAAGTAACGTTATGAATATTGTTAATGGCCGACACCAATTGGGTAGGTTCAGTAATGTTAACAGTTGCGGAAGAAACACACCCAGCAGCATCAATTACTTTAATGGTATTGTTGCCTACATGCAATCCGGTTCCGTTCTGTACAGGATTAGCGTTCAGGTTGGGCAACAGCCAGGTAGCAGAAGAATACGGTGTGACACCACCGGCAATGCTGGCGGTAGCGGTACCGTTGTTCAGACCGTAACAGGTTATATCGGTGTGTGTCGTTATCATCACAGTAGGCGCACTAATGTCGTTTACGTTGGCGGCGGCTTGCACCACGCAACCATTGGCATCGGTTACATTTACTGTATAAACGTTACCACTCACATTATTATTACAGGCTCCGGTAGCACCATTGCTCCACAAATAAGCAAAAGGCGAAGTGCCCCCAATAACCTGCACACAGGCCGATCCATTGTTTTGCAAACAATTGGAGGATGTGGTTGTGGTTGAGGCCTGAAGAAGATTAGGTTGGGCAACGATGGATGAACCGGTAATAACACAACCCTTGCTATCCGTTAGCGTAACACTGTGTGTGCCGGCACATAATGCGGTAACGGCATAATTTGTTGATAGTGAAGGCTGCCACAGGAAGTTATACGGCGCTGTTCCACCTGAAAAACTCGCAGTAGCCGTTCCATCACATATACCATAGCAGGAAGCGTTGGTAGAAGCTACAGAAAGTGTAAGAGCCGGGGGTTCAGTAATAGTAACAGGCAATTGAGAGGTACAACCCTTGGAATCGGTAACAGTAACTGTATAAGCAGCAGCGCATAAACCACCCTGTATTGATCCCGTAGCTCCTGTGTTCCAATTATAAGTATAAGGAGGTGTAGCACCATTAGCCGAAATCTGCACAGACCCGTTGCAATTACCATTGCAATCTACGTTTACCTTATTGGAAACAGAAGAGGTAAGCAGCGTAGGCTGATTCATAGTAATATTAGCGCTGGCGGTGCAGCCCTTATAATCAGTAACCTGACAAGAAAATGAGCCTGCACACAAACCGGTTGCCGTTGCGGTGGTTTGGTGGTTTGGATCGTTCCAGCTATAATGATAAGGACTGGTGCCATTATTTACACTTATAGTGGCTGTACCATTACACAGATTGTAACAATCCAGATCAGTTTTGTTTATCGTAGCGGTGAGTATTGGAGGGTCGGAGAGGTTCACAGATTTTATTTGTGAACAGCCATTGCCATCGGTTACTAAAACATTATAAAGACCCGAAGATAAGCCTGCAATGCTTGTGGTGGTTTGTGCCGGCAACGTACTCCAGGAATAAGAATAAGGTGATGTACCACCAAATGCCGAAACAGTTGCTGTTCCTGTACTCTGACCGTAACACACGGGGTCGGTAGAGGTGGTGTTTACAAACATGGCAGGTGGCTGTGTAATATTTACACCAACACTGGCTACACAACCATGGGCATCGGTAATGTTTACAGAAAAGATTCCCTGGGAAAGATTGGTTGCGGTGGGGGTTGTTTGTGCGGGTACCGTATTCCAAAGGTAAGCATAAGGCGTAGTACCGCCACTGGCTGTAACTGTTGCCGAGCCATCATTGCCACCAAAGCATTTCACATTACTTTGTGTAACAAGAGAGGCTGTGGGTCCTTGCAAATCAATCAGCTGAACCGGAAAACTTTGTGTACACTGGTTGGCATCTTTAATGGTAACCGTATAAGTGCCGGCTGGTTTGCCGCTAAAAGTACCAGAAGCCTGATAAGCTCCGCCGTTTAATGAATAGGTGTAGCCAATTGCTCCTCCGGATCCGGTTACGGTCATCGATCCATCCGATTGTCCGCAGTGAGGGTCGGATACTACCGAAGTTAAAGCTAAAGCCGGAGGCTCTGCTATCAGGCGGCTGGCAGTAACCGTACAATTGTGCGCATCGGTTACCAGCAGCGAATAGGTACCTGAAGGCAAAGCGTTAATCGTTGCTGTAGTGAAAGCTCCTGGTGTCCATACGTAAGTATAAGGACTTGTTCCACCGCTTACAGTAGCAGTAATGGATCCGTCATAGCCTCCATTGCAACTTACGTTGTTGGAGGTAAGGGCAACGCTTAATGTTAATGGCTGAGAAATGGTTGCATTAGTAGTAGCCACACAACCATAATTATCAGTTACCGTTACGGTATAACCCGAAGGAGCAAGATTAGTAACTGTTGCTGTACTGCCTACATTAGGACTCCAGGAATAAGTAAAAGGCGCTGCGGCATTGCCACCCATAGAAACTGTAAGCGAGCCATTATTGCTACCATTACAACTGGTATTGGTAATATTCGACATGGTAGCTGTTCCACCATTAATTACAGCCACAGTGGCGGTGGCGGTGGCCTGACAGGAATTATTATCTGTAACCGTTACAGTATAACTTCCTGCAGGAACTCCAGATGAGGTAGAGCTTGTACCGCCAAGGGGTGCCCAGGAATAGGTATAAGAAGGCGTTCCCCCACTTACACTCACTGTTGCATGGCCATTAGAAGCCGTGCAGTTTGCATTGGTTACAGAACTGATACTAAGTGCAATTGCTGTTGGTTGGGTAATGCTTACAGGAAGGGTTGCATTACAACCACCGTTATCCCTTACCTCCAGGGTATAACTGCCTGCTGCAAGACCCGAAAAAGTCGGGCTGTTTTGAAAAATACCACCGTTTATGGCGTACTGATAAGCCGGAGAACCGCCGCCGCCAGCCATGGTAACTGTACCCGTGCCGCCGCCGTTGCATGTTACATTGGTTTGTGCCGATACGGACAACGTTAGTAATGGCGGTTGGGTTATAGTTACGGTATCCGCTGAAATGCATCCCAGGGCATCAACAATGGAAACCGTATACGTTCCGGCTGAAAGGCCGGAAAATATACCTGTACTATTAAATGTGGAGCCAGGATTAATTGTATAGGTAAAGGGCGAGGAGCCACCTGTCATAGCCAACACAAAGTCACCATCACTTCCGCCAAGGCATTTTACTTCCGATTGTGAAGCCACGTAAGGCACACCAATACCTACATTGATAAGTGTAGTAGTA
>JACCDG010317079.1_pt1 | contig 11349 bp, 17 predicted proteins | sample 7442471 | NCBI WGS metagenome assembly JACCDG01 (sample SAMN15323444, study PRJNA562643) | freshwater metagenome | isolation source: river surface water | place: USA:Blue River Watershed | collected 2017-08-17
CCGTGGTTTCCGGTGAGTATAAAATTCTTCGGCACTTACACAAAAGTCCGCCCATTTTTAATTCTAAGTCTTTAATCTCATAGTAATGGTTGCAGTTAAGACATTTCACACGGCGCCACTTTCATCGTACATCTTGTCAAACGCTTCACGTTTCTCTCTCCAAGACCCGCGCTGAATTTTAGAAAAAATAGTACTCACCGCATGTTCCACGTTGTTTGATTGATCGTGCATCTCACCCGTATATAAATAGAGATCAAATTTTTTCTCAACATCGTAAATATCCAGTCCCGTCTCGCTTGGATGATTCACGTTATCACGCCAAGCAGGACATCTTTTTCTACGTTCATGCTCGGGGGCATCAAGTCTCACTCGTAAGCTTTCAGGGAACGCATCAAACTCATTTTCAAATCTGCAGTCATCAATGATGATAAGTCTTTTAGATAACGACTGAGCGTTATTAAAGTTGTTGATCTTATTTTTTAAAATATCTACCCACACCTTATCGCCAAAAGTTTTTCGACCCCATTCAGTACCGAGCCATTGCAATAATGGTCCGTCTTTTGCGACTCTCGGTTTTCCGGTTAAGGTTTCCATCTTATTAAGTAGGTGCTCGTGTAGTTCATACAGAGTGTCAGCGAATTTCATCGTTCCAACAAAATCATACCCTAACTGCTTGGCTCGAACTCTCAAAGCATCCGAGATTGTAGTTTTTCCGCTACCTTGTTTTCCAGATATCATTACTATGTCAGTCATATACCCTCAAATAAAAGTGCCGATTCAACCCAAGCTCGGCGAACACTTGAAGTGGGTTTTCTCGGATTGACCCTGGTTTACAAAACAAAAGTGACATGCCCTGCGCGACTAGGGCTACCGGATATTATCCGGACGGAGCTAACCACACGTCTTACCATGTATGCTTCGGGTGTCTCCTGTGGTGTGTCGTCCCACCACTGCTTTCCACGCCGATGTCACAAAAATTAATTAAGTCTTAATGCTGGAACGCCAGTGTTAAACCCTAAAAGCTGCAATACATATATAATTAAAAACAACGCTACTACTCCGTAGATAATATTCTTAAATAATGGTGGCATATTGATTTGAGTAATCAACCATACAATGAATCCCGCTATCGCTATCGTTAAAATAATTCCTACTAATGTCATGTTTTCTTCTTTCGTTTTTTGGTTTTAAGCTTCGTGACTTCCGTCTCAATGTTAGAAAGACGATCGAAAATATGCAATACAATATTTGATAATGCTTGGATCTCGTTACTAGGCTTTGACTGATATATAATCTCGTACGTCAATGGGCCAATCATTACGCTTTTGTTTTTCATCGGTGCCGCCTCTTGAATTTTAAATTAGGAGCGCCAGAAACATACCTTACATGATGAGATATTTCAGTCTTAAGAGCCTCGACTGGGTAATTTAGATTGGTTTCCTCGTTTATTAAAAAATATCGGTGATCGTTATATCTAGCGGCTTTCCAATCTTTTATTAAAATAAAAGATTCGCCTGTGTCAGTATTTAGGTATATACCTTGACGGCCAGAAAAGTATTTAAATTTTCTTGGCTCTTTTAAATAAGAAGGTTTGATAAACCCACCGATTAAATCTTCATGCTCTAACAATTTTTTCATCTTTTTAAGTCCTCTCGTACCATGTCTCTGACAACATCAGGAACTATGTTTTCAATCACGTAAGTTACTTGCTCACGAGTCAAATGCTTCATTATAAAAATGGCAGCATCGTAAGTTTTCTTCGCTCGAAGATAGTTTACTTGAGCGTCGCAAAATTCAAAGTACCAGTCAGCGGATTTTATTGTCTTTAAGAAGTCTTCATTGATTGCTTGCATGGATCACTGGTTACAAGCAAACAAATACCGTGTCAAAATAAATCTTTCAAAGTTTTTGAATCAACCGCTAGTCAATTAAACCTGATGCCAGCACTGCGTCGTGCAAATAATTAAAGCAAGCCCTGAATTTTATTTGCAAGCCTTTAAATTCTTTGCTGATCTAAAGCCTCGAAGTATCTGAAACCAATAGAGGGACTATTATGATCGAGCTTAGAAGCATCCGTGAATTTACACGCAAAGGACAAACGACCCCTGAAAAATATGACTCACCACTCTCCCCTCCCATAAACCTTGAATCTATTAACTCCATTATCGATAACGCCGACTCCATAGTTGAATCAATCCCTGCAGACGAGCGACATAACGTATTTTTTACAGTCGGACACAAACCTGAAGACACAACATCTGATGGCCGGGCGTGGATCAAACAAGACGTCATCCCGTTTGATATTGATAATTGTACATATATAGATAACAAGCCCGATCCAAAATATTTAGAAGCACTCGGCGAAGCACTGCAAATCGACACACGGAAGTGTATGATCGTGGCCACGGGTAACGGGCTTCAGGTTTTAATCAAACCGAAGTTTCAAATCACCGATGCCAGTTGGTTTAAGAAAAATGAAAAATATTATTTGGCCCTCTCTCACAAAATTTCAGATACTTTGCGAAAGTACGGCCTCGAAGGGGAGCTTGATCCAAGCTCGTTTGCTACAAACAGGCTCTTCAGGCTCCCCCTCACTTCTAATATTAAACCCAATAAACCCACGCGCACCGCTCAGTTTATAAATAGAAACCTTGAAACAGTGGACTGGGATCTCGCTCGTGCCAGTGGACTTGAGATCTTGGATGACACCGACACAGTACCAGTGAAGCAAATAAGCCGCCTCATGGTAGACACCGATGCCGTGCAATCAGGGTGTGAGTTTTTAAAACATGCAAAGCTTAACCAGGTCAATATCACCGAGCCTCAGTGGTACGCGGCTCTTTCAATTGTCGGACGACTTGATAACGGGAATGAACTGGCTCACGCGTACAGTGTAAATCATAGATCTTATTCCCAGCACACCACTGAGAAAAAGCTTGAGCAATCTCTTAAAAGCTCAGGGCCTAGAACCTGTGATAATATAAATAAACTCTGGGGTAGATGCAGTGAGTGTCCGAACTTTAAAAAGGTAACCTCTCCCATTCTTATTAAGGGTGAAGACTTCATCGCCACTCGTAACTGTGGGTTCCATATCATGGGCGCTAAAGGTGGCTACATCCCACAGTATAAAGACCTAATGAAATTCTATGAAGAGAAAAACAAATTCATAAACGTTGCAAAATCTAATTATACTTTCGACGGTACGAAATGGGTACGCCGTGATGATGAAGAGGTGAAAGGATTTGCTGAAGAGCACTTCGTTCCCTCGTGTAATAACTCAAAGGCTGCGGAATTTTTTGGTGCGGTGACTAGAAATAATATCGAGCGACCTGATTTTTTCACTGATACCACCAAAAATAAAATGAATTTTAAAAACGGAGTCCTTGATATTGATACCATGAAGTTTGAACCACCGAATCCGGAGCACGGATTTACGTGGTGTCTACCGTATGACTATGATCCCATCGCCAAGGCTCCACAGTTTGAGAAATTCTTAAAAGATTTTACTGAAAATGATGAATCCAAAGCACAAGTACTTCAGGAGTATGCCGGCTACGCGATCGCAGGCAGTGAACCCAAAGCTCAAAAATTTCTTACGCTTGTTGGCGAAGGCTCCAATGGAAAATCCACGTTCATCGAACTCCTCACCGAACTTGTCGGCGGTGAAGATAACGGAGCCGTCTCCTCTTTAGATCTTTTAGATCTCTCACGCCAGTTTGACCGCGTAGCACTTTTATCGGCTAGGTTTAACGTGATTGATGAATCCCAAACACGAGTCGATGCAGGGCTTTGGGAAAAGCTAAAGAACTATGTCACCGGAGGCCTTGTGGGCGCGGCTTACAAGGGAAAGACCGCCTTTCAATTTAAAAATAAATGTAAGTTTATATTACTTGTGAACGAAATTCCAAAAGGAGCAAATCCTAATAAAGGATTTTATCGTAGGTTTTTAATTGTACCTTGTACTGCTACATTTGAAGGTAAGAAAGTTGACCGCGACATCCGTAGACGTATTGCTGCATCCGAGCTTCCAGGGATTATGAACTGGGCTTTGGCTGGGTTTAAACGTCTCGTGGATCAGGGCTACCAGTTTAGCGCCTCTGCAGCCGTAGACCGTGCTTTGATTGAGTACCAGATGGAGTCTAATAACGTGGCTCAGTGGTGCGAGGATCACGTGGTATTAGAGGAACCAACAAAGCTTGGCCCGTGGCTCATTGCCAATGGTAAGGGTAAAATTGTGGCGAGTACTAGTAAGATGCGTGAGAGCTTTAATGAATGGATCGAATCCCGTGGTGAGAAAGAGATCGGTGAAACCACTTTTAGCTTAAGATTAAAGGTCTGGTTACGTGATAAAGGATATGATTGGGATAACAGTCGTAAGAAATTTAAAATTGAAGGGCACTCAGTATGGGCGCTTGATGGAGTGAATGAAAGAAATGATCCGGATGATGTACCGGCACCGTTTTAATTTTATGCAAAGATAGGTGCATAATATTAGTTTTATGCAGGTTTGGGGCACTCAAGTTTGGGTGCCTTTTTTATTGGCAAAGTGGTGCGGGGATCAGGTTCCAGGGTTGTTGGAACTTGGAATGTGAAACGTGGAACCCGTGGTACCAGGTTTGGTGTGGGTGCCAGGTTTAAAAGTAACCTGGAACCTACCTGGAACTTTGTAAGTAGTTGAATGTAGGTAGAAATATTTAAAAGGTTCCAGGTTCCAGGTTATACCTAATTAATTAATAATAATAAAATATATATTATATATAGCATATAATGAACCTGGTGAAATACGTATATAGCATATCTGAAGGTTGGCGCGACTGTGTAAACAACCTGGAACCTGGAACCTCAGCTTAAATTTGGGGTTTAAGATTGGTCTAAAAATGTGGATAACTCAGTGGTTGATAGGGATTTGGCCGAAATGGTTTTGGATTCGGATTTGAAATTTATGATACTTGATTTTGGGGTCGTATTGGTTTTCCTATTATCGAATTGAGATTTAAGGGTGTTCAGGTAGCTGGGGGTTTGGGAAAGTTCAATGGCACCCCCGTTTTGTTCGTTTATTGACGGTACTGCACTGGACGTCCCCATTGGTCCACTAGCTGGACTTTTTGTGGTTGCGTGGGTTGTTGCCACATATTGTTTACAGCCCCGTTAAGGCCGTCAAGATCCGCGTTGACCCACGGATTGTAAGCGGTCGCGCAAGACTGAGCCGTTAGGGCTAGGATTATTAATAATATATACTTCATTGGCATTACTCCTTTAAAGATCGAACTATTTTAAACAATTCGTCTTGGTTTTGTCTTAATAGCATTTTCTCAGTTTCCTCATAGCGTTCGATGTTAGGATTATTTACGTCCTTATTGGGTATAAAATCTATAAACCTAGATTCCCAAAGTGAGACGGCAAACTCCTCAAGCCTATCAATTGGAATGTTCTTAGGTTTTAAAAACTTATGATATAAGGTATCTAGTCGATATGACCTGCTAAACATGTTGAATCCTTTCCAATACTGAAACGATAACAGTGTTAGGTTTTAGCTTTTTAAACTGGTCTATGACGTCATTCCTAGAGTCGGCTTTTAGTTCGATGTTTTGTGGCCTGTAAAAACGTGCACCTAAAATTGGGGCTAAATAAGTTATTAAGTATTGTTTCATGACCACAAGTCCCGGGGTTTTACCATACACAAGCGCCACTGCTCCTCAAGGTACGCAATTCGCTCTCGGTCCTCTGAATCTATTTCGATTTTTGAAAATATCGCCTCAATTTCAAATATAATGTCTCGTGGGTTCATTTTATTCGCCTTTCGCTTTTTTGATTACAGATTTTAGTACGTCCGTAGTGGTGTCATTTATTTCAGCGCATTCTGGAATGTAATAAGTACCTATATCATCTAAACTTTTTACCGTCCAAGGTCCTGGTGTGTGTTTCATGTTATGACTCCTCAATCTGGTCAATACGACCGATTAAATACGCATGTATTCTGTGATATAAATCTCTTTTCGTGGTGTGGCCGCAGCTAAATACGTCATCAACGCCACCACCGATCGAATGCATCCTATGCAAACATACTCCACCGTACGAAAAACTTAAGTGATAGTTTCCGATGTTTGCCTTATATTTTCCTGTTTTTAGTAATGTGTATGATGTTTCAGGACTTTTAGTTGCCTTGTTCAGTCTTGATACCACCGCTTCGAGGTCTGATTTTTTTATTGGTCTCATTTTTCAAACTCCATTTCATTGGCTTCAATTGTTTCAATGATAGCCTCTCGGCTTGTTAAATAGTCGTATTCTGCATTTAATTGTTTATAAAATTTAGTTGCTAGTCGATTAGCAACTTCTAAAATCACTTCGTTATCACTTTTCATTGAAAAATAACGATGATGGTCGGTCACGTCACCGCGACGATGTTTAGCTGAAAAACTAGCGCCGTCGCCTTGGTTGTAAAATCCAGAAAATTGCACTTTAATATTATAAAACCCTAGCTTTTTAAGTTTTGTTTCAAATTCTTCCTTTGTGTATTCATACCAGTATTCGTCTGATACATTGATGTCATAATATTTTTCAATGATTTTTTCTTGTTGTTTTTCGTCTAGTTCATTGAATTGATAATAAGTTTTTACAATTGTTTGTTGTCTCATGTTAACACTCCTCTTCACGGATGACTGGCATACCCCAATGAACTGGAGAGTAATCGAAGTAAGCCGCACCTTTATATGTTCTGTATATAGGTAAGAACTGAACAATTTGACCCATACTGTTTTTGCAACCCATTACACCTATAAATTCAAAACGTGATACTTTTAAAGATATTGCACGTACTCGAACACTTCGGCAGATATTTTTCGTGTTGCGAAGCTTTCCTTTAGATGTCCAGAAATGATTCTTAAGCCATTCCTTACCTAACTTAGTCTGCTGTGCTGTAATTTTCTTAGGTGATTTAAAGTAGAATACTTCAGCGCCGGCTTCATAGTCATCGTGGTTTAATATCAAACCCAGCTCCTCAGCTTTTTTATGAATGGTCTCATTATATCTGTCATCATTACCATAACGGAAACTTCCTAAGTATTTAGTCAATCCGTTGATCTGTGATTTTTCAAAACGCTTTAAATTCTTATAGTCTGTCATTGGTTGCTCCTGGCAATTATCAGGTCGTGATTGACTTGATACAATTACTTAATGCATTCGATGTGCCATCACTTAACTAATTGGAATCATTCAAACGATACAATTCATGGTACGTAGAACTTATATTCAAGCGGTGCAAGTATTTCAACCTAAGTGCTAGCAAGTATTAGAATTACTTGTAAAGTGTTGAACTACTAGCTATCGACTAAAGCCTCAACAGCATGATGACCCTCGCATCGTGAGCATCGAGTTAATTAATATAATAAACCCTATACATTCTCATACCCTCAAACAATCGTCGACTCACGCGCCTCTAATACACGTACACAACGCGCCCTTGACTCGCGTGTCTAATAGCCCTATATTCGATTACAAGCCTATAGATATCTCTTAACCAGGGGGTAGGGGAGGGGGGCGCCGTTGAAACTGAGGCTCCCGTGTCCCATAAAAACACTGGGTTTTAGCCCCATTCTTCCTAATTCGACTTGACGTATTTAATAACAAGCCTGGATGATTTAAATACATGAAAAATACGATACACGCGCAAAATTTATCCGAGGTACTTGAAGACGAAGGTCTAAGCGAAAAAGAGTTTCAAGGGAAACACGCTCAAAAAGAAGTGATTGATTTTTGGGGGGAGCTTGCGCCAGAGTCCTTTGTTCACCGGCTTCCGCCGACCATTAAAAAAGCTGTTTTGGAAATTCCTGCGTACTTACTTTTAATGTCGGAAGATGAATTGGAAAGACGTCTAGATCCAGACGAATTGACCAGTCAAATGAGAATTGCATTTTGGGATCAGTATGAAGTGATGCAATTGACGAATAAAAAAACGATTCATATTGAAGCGGTCCACGCGAACATTTGCTCGAAAGAATTTTTCTATAGATTTTTTTTAAAGGACCATAAAAAGATGGCTTGGATGTTAAAGCCTCCTCCAAATTACGATATTCGCGCCAAATCTCTTCTAGACCTTGGTTATCGTCAGATGGCAAAAGTACTTCGTATGCCGCTTCAAGATGCCAAGGGAAAAGTGGATCATACAATAATTGAGAAAATGTTAAAAATCACGATGATGCTGGATCAACGGGTCAAGGGTGCGGTGATTCAGAAAATGCAAGTACATCAAAAAACTGAAAACGTGCATCATCACACTCGTGAAGCTATACCGTCGGGGGGCCTCCCGGCTCAAAGTGAGTTAGAAAAAATTGAGCGAGAGCTTCTGGAACTGCGTGGTGCACCAAAACTTGTAACTGTATCGGAATCCGATGAGTGAGTTAGAGGTCAAACGTAAAGAGCTAGCTTTACTTAAACGAAAAAAAGAACTCGAGGCGGAGCTTCCGCACTTGTATCGGAAACATTATCGTTGGTCTAGAGCATTTGATGAATCATTAAATACTTTTAATTGTGTGTGCGCTGCGAACCAAATTGGAAAATCCAGTGCGGCGGTGAGGCGTGCAATCCGGGATGCGACTGATCCAAAAAAATGGGAAATTTTATGGCCGCGTTTGGCTGGAAACCCTCCGGGTCAATTTTGGTATTTCTACCCGGATAAGAAAACTTTGAATCGAGAGCTTCAAACAAAATGGCTTGAATGGCTTCCGTCGGGGAGCAAAACCATAGATCCGCAGTACGGCTGGAAATGGATCAAGGAATCAGCGGATATTATCGGAATTAATTTCCTATCGGGTGTGAAGATTTATTTCTTTACTTACACGATGGATGTTTCAGCGGTCCAGGCATCCACGGTACATCAGATTTTCGCAGATGAGGAAATGCCGGAGAGTTTTTACTCAGAACTTGTACTGCGTTTGACACGTACCAAAGGGATTTTAAACGCGGTTTTTACGCCAACTTTAAATCAGCCCTTTTGGAAAGATATTATTGAGGGTGAATTATTTCCTGAGGCTTTCAAGCAGCAAGTTTCGATGTATGATTGCATCGGATATGACGACGGAACAGAAAGCGATTTTAATGAGGCGATGATTCAAGCTGTAATTGCAAAATGTAAATCTGAAACTGAAGTTCAAAGGCGGGTCTTTGGAAAATTCGTAACCGAGTTTGGGCGAAGTTATTATGCGTATGAATCCAGTCGCCATTTAATAAATCGTCACGATACAAAAGATTGGTTTATTTATTCTGCGGTTGATTACGGAAGTGGCGGGGCTTTAAATCATCCAAGCGCGATTATCTTTTTGGCGGTAAATAAAGAGTTTACGGAAGGTCGAGTGACGGGGGCGTGGCGTGGAGATGGAATAGAAACCACTGCGGGAGATTTACTAAATAAATATAATGAACTCGAGCGTCCATATAAAGTTATTCAGAAATGTTACGATCCGGGATCAGTGGACTTCGGACTCTTGGCGCAGAGATCGGGCGCGGGGTTTATAAAAGCGAATAAAAAACGGGAGTACGGCGAAGAGACGATGAACACGCTTTTCAAGTACGATATGTTGAAACTCTTTGATGATGACGAAGAAATTTTAAAACTTGATCGAGAGCTTAATCACATAATGCAGTTTAGTAAAGCGAAACTCGCGGGCGGCGGGAAAACCGGGGATGATCTAACCGATACCCTCAGGTATTGCATCATGCAAGTACCTTGGAATTGGGAAAAGATTGATGAGCGGGCGCGTGAGGAATTGGAAAAAAAAGAAATTATTGCAACTAAGCCAAAAACCGAACAAGATTTTCAAGTAGAGCAAATTAATATGCGAAGGGGGCTAAATGCCGACGGCACCGAACAACGTGGGGACAACGACGACAACTGGACTATCGAACAAGAGATCGACTTCTGGAACGACCTTAGCTAAAAATGATTTGTCAACGGATGAAATTTTATCAATAATAAAGGCTTGTAACGAAAGTAACGTCGAAGAATTTAATTTTAAGACGCTTAAACTCAAGTTCCATTCTCGCCGCAATGAGAATGCTGTAAGCCTAGGCCAAGGCACAGACCAGGATGTAAAAAACCCTCAGGTGTCCGATGATTTAACTTATAAAGCTGAATTAATGGACCAGACAGCACAGTTTGAAGCCGAAGAGGCTCAACTTCTGATTGATGACCCGATGTCTTTCGAAAAAAGTCAAATAGACCGACATGTCGAAAGGAACCGTGATGGCTCACAAGTACACAGACCTCAATGAAGATTATAAAAACGCAAATAGCGCAGACGAAGATGTTTTCGCAGAGATGCGATCAAACATTTTACTGGTCTCAGGTAATCATTACTCGAAAAAAACTCAAGCCTTTTTTAATAACGTACGAAACTCTCAAAGATTAAACGAGGGTTCAAAACTTCGTCTAACTCAGAATCATATCTTCAAAGTTTCCACTTATTATGAAAATGCAATTACTTCTAAAGCTCCGGGCGTAACTATCAGCCCACAAAACGATTTAGAAATGCAGGATAAAAAATCCGCTGAGCTTAATCAGGCGGTGTGGCAAGATGCCAAGCACAGATACAATTTAAAAGAAAAATTTAACGAGTACATAAAAAATTTCGTACAACTTGGCGAGATGTGCGCGTATATGTACTTCGATCCAAATAAGGGCGAGCTTCGTGGTTACGAGCCAAAAACTAACGACGCTGGCGAACCGATGATGGATGAAATGACCGGGCAAATGTCAGCCGATCACACAAAACCAATTTTTACTGGCGGTTTTGAATTTAAAAATGTCCCTGGATTTAATTTACTTCGAGATCCGAACGCTAAAACGATGCAGGACTCACAGTTTCATATCATTCGTGAAATGGTTCCTAAAAAAGATTTGATGGCGGTTTACCAAGACGATCCAGAAAAGAAAAAAATCGTAGGCGATAGTGATAAAGAAGACTTTATTATATTCGATTCTAGTAAATCCTCATATCGTCCTGAAGAGGGGATGATTTTAGTTCGATACCATTTCTATAAACCTTGTAGACTTTATCCGAGCGGATATTATTACATTGCAACTCAGCGTGGAATTTTAGAGTCTGGCGAGCTTCCGTTTGGAATTTACCCAATTGTGTGGGAGGGATTTGATACTTTCTCTACAAATCCACGCGGATATTCTATTATTAAAGTAGCCCGTCCGTACCAGGCAGAAATTAATCGTGCTTCATCTCAGGCGGCCACTCATTCTGTGACGGTCGGAGATGATAAGCTCATTTACCAATCCGGCACAAAATTATCTCAAGGCGCTTTATTACCTGGCGTTCGTGGACTCACGTACCAAGGTATGGCACC
>JACCDG010520145.1_pt1 | contig 11347 bp, 12 predicted proteins | sample 7442471 | NCBI WGS metagenome assembly JACCDG01 (sample SAMN15323444, study PRJNA562643) | freshwater metagenome | isolation source: river surface water | place: USA:Blue River Watershed | collected 2017-08-17
AAGTAGAACCATTACGACTCGCTATCGCGGATAAAGAGGCTTGGATGGTGGGTTTACGTCGGGATCAAAGTGTGACACGTACCGATTTAAAAACCATTGAATGGGATGAAGGGAATCAACGCATCAAGATTAACCCCCTGATTGATTGGTCACTTGAGCAAGTGCGTGACTATATCAAGAAATACAATGTCGATGTAAACCCATTACATGCCAAAGGTTTTGTGAGCATTGGCTGTGCCCCTTGCACACGCGCCATTAAACCCGGTGAAGATATTCGCGCAGGACGCTGGTGGTGGGAAGAGCCCGAGCAAAAAGAATGCGGATTACACAATAATCCCAAGTGGAAAGGGAAGAAGTAAGTATTATGGATAAATTAGATCAATTAGAAGCGCAAAGCGTTTATATTTTGCGTGAAGCCTATAGAGAATTCAAAAGTCTTGTCATGCTTTGGTCAATTGGCAAAGACTCGACGGTATTACTGTGGCTTGCGCGCAAAGCATTCTTTGGACATGTGCCTTTTCCATTGGTTCATATTGATACAAATTATAAAATTCCAGAAATGATCCGTTACCGCGATGAACTCGCCTTGCAATTTCATTTAAATATGATCGTTGGGCAAAACACCCAAGCGCTTAAAGATAAGAAAACTTTTCCAGATGGCGCTATTGATCGCATTGCCTGTTGCAAGGCTTTAAAATCTGAAGCTCTTAAAAAAACATTGTCGGGTGAATGGCCACGCAAACGCATGAACCATGCCACCAAACAATATGACATTGATACAAACACCGAACCTTATACCGGTGTTATTGTTGGTGCCCGTGCTGATGAAGAGGGAAGCCGTTCCAAGGAACGCTATTTTTCTCCTCGAGATCGCAATAGCGATTGGGATGTGGGTGATCAACCTCCGGAATTATGGAATCAATTCAAAACTGATTTTGCCCCAGGCACACACATTCGCATTCATCCTTTGCTTGATTGGACAGAATTAAATATTTGGGAATATATTCAACGTGAAAATATTCCGATTACCTATCTTTATTTTGATCAAGGCCAAGGCAAAAGGTATCGTTCTTTAGGATGCTATCCGTGCACAACTCCCGTTGATTCAACGGCCAAAAATATTGAAGACATTATTAATGAATTACGTTCAGGTAAATTTAAAAACATTGCAGAACGTTCTGGCCGCGCCCAAGATAAAGAAGATGGCGGTGGCTTAGAAACGTTACGCAAAGAAGGATATATGTAGTATGGAACAACAACGCGAACAGATGAATGTTGTTATTGTAGGACATGTTGATCATGGTAAAAGCACCTTGGTTGGACGTTTATTAGCAGATACTGGGTCTTTGCCCGAAGGGAAACTTGAGGCTGTCAAAGCCCAGTGTGCCCGTAATGCGAAACCATTTGAATATGCATTCCTCTTAGACGCGCTTAAAGATGAACAAGCGCAAGGGATCACCATTGATACAGCCCGTTCCTTTTTCAAATCCTCCAAACGTGATTACATTATTATTGATGCACCTGGTCATATTGAATTCTTAAAGAATATGATTTCTGGAGCTGCCCGTGCGGAAGCTGCTTTGCTTTTAATCGACGCCCATGAGGGGATTAAAGAAAATTCTAAGCGTCACGGCTATGTGATGCGTTTCTTAGGTATCAAGAATGTTGCCGTGTGCGTTAATAAAATGGACTTAGTCAATTATGATCAACGCGTCTTTGAACAAATCAAAGCAGACTATACAAAATTCCTCGAAGAAATTAATTTAGTCCCACAATGTTTTATTCCGATCGCGGCATTTCACGGCGATAATATTGCATCAATTTCACCTAAAATGCCCTGGTATAAAGGTGGACACATTCTCAATGTCCTCGATAATTTCGAAAAAGCAGCTCCATTAGAAAATCAAGTCTTTCGCATGCCTGTGCAAGATGTCTATAAATTTACCGAGCAAGGCGATGAACGCCGTATTGTGGCTGGCCGTGTTGAAGCAGGAACAATCAATGTCGGTGAAGAAATTATCTTTTTACCGTCGGGTAAGAAGAACCGTATTAAAAGCATTGAATATTTTAATGGCGCACCACGTACCAAAGCTTATGCCGGACAAAGCATTGGTTTTACTTATGAGACGGAAATTTACATTCGCCCTGGCGAACTATTATGCAAAGCTTCTGAGAAATTACCCCATGTGAGCCAACGTTTCCGTGCCAATATTTTTTGGATGGGCAAACAACCTTTGGTTAAAGGTAAAACTTACAAACTTAAAATAGCTACCCAACAAGTACCTGTTGTTGTCGCCGATATTATTCACGTCTTAAATGCTTCGGAATTATCATCTGTCACCAAACCTCATGTTGATCGTCATGAGGTCGGGGAATGTATCTTTGAAGCGATGAAGCCAGTGGCCTTTGACACAGTGGGTGACATTGCTCAAACAGGACGTTTTGTATTGGTCGATAATTATGAAATTGCCGGGGGAGGGATTATCTTATCTCCTGTATTTGACGGTGAATCATCATTATCAGAACATATACGCCGTCGGGAGTATAGCTGGGAACGTAGCCACATTACACCTGAGATACGCGCTAAGAAATATCAACATAAAAGTGCTTTGATTATCATTGCGGGTAAGATCGGCACAGGAAAACAACGCATTGCCAAAGCGCTTGAAGAAGCATTGTTCGAGAATGAAAAAAATGTCTACTTCTTAGGCTTATCAAATCGTTTAGCATTGGCGAATGAAGATTCCAAAGATAAGACTTTAGGCAAATTTAACATGCTCACTCAGTTAGGCGAATTAGCCCACATCCTTACGGATGCCGGACTTATCTTAATTACCAGTGTTACTGATATTGATGAGTATGAATTAAAAATGCTTAAGAAAATTAATTACCCCAATAGAACTTTTGTCGTCAATGTGGGTGAAAATCGCTTTAACCAAGAATCAATTGATTTAAACTTAATTGAAAATGAAGAGTCCGCATCCGCTGTAACAAAGATCGTTGATCTATTGACCAAAGCAGTCGTTTTGGACCCCGAATATGAAATCTAAAAAACGGATGCATGTTTTATTGACCAATGATGATGGCATTTATGCAAAAGGCATTGAAGCGATCTATAAAGAATTGATCAAGTTTGCTGATGTTACTGTTGTCGCTCCTGAAAGCGAGCAAAGCTCCGTTGGTCACGGTATCACCCTTTACCATCCTTTATTCGCCAAAAAAGTTCACCGTAACAATAAATTATTTGGATATGCCGTTAGCGGCAAACCTGCCGATTGTGTCAAATTCGCCACTGAAATCATTCTCACAAAAAAACCTGATCTTGTTGTCTCTGGTATTAATTTTGGCGGCAATGATGGGTGTAGCGTCTTTTATTCTGGCACTGTAGCAGGAGCAAGAGAGGGGGCAATGCTTGGTATTAAATCATTGGCCATTTCACTTAATTGCGATGATGACCCTAACTTTGCTAAAAGTGCAAAAATCGGTGCGCAATTAGCTAAACTCATTTATAATAATTCTATGCCACACGGAACTTTTTTAAATGTGAATATTCCACAAGGAAAAGTCAAAGGGATACGCTTTACGCGTCAGGGGACAGAGCCTATTCATGGTAAATTTGAAACCCGCCAATCACCCAGTTTAAAAAATTATTATTGGATGACAGGAACAAATCCACCTTACCAACCTGATCATTCCGTCGACACTTACGCATTACACCACGGTTATGCAACCGTTACTCCCATACATTGCGATTTAACAGATTATACATTCTTAAATACAGAATTAACCAAATGGAAACTTAGGGGTTAGGCCGTGATACCAGAAGAGTCGATTCTTAATGCGAAAATTTTAATTGTTGATGACAATGTTTTAAATATTCACGTGTTAAAAAAGATTTTAAATAGCGAAGGTTTTTTTAATATCACCTCAACCACCGATTCACTGCAAGCCGTTAGCCTCTATAAAGAACTTCACCCCGACTTAGTACTACTTGATTACAATATGCCCAATAAAAATGGGATTGAAGTCATTCTCGAATTAGCTCTCCTTGATTCAAAGAGTTATTTGCCCGTCTTAATGCTTACTGCTGAAGAAGATAATGCAATTAAATCGAAAGCTCTTCAATCAGGGGCAAAAGATTTCTTACGCAAACCTTATGATACCGTCGAAGTTATCTTACGCAGCCGCAATATCATTGAAGTACGTTTACTCTATAAAAATATCCTGAATGAAAACTTTTCTTTAGAAGAACAAATTCAAGAACGCACCAAAGAACTTCGCGATACTCGCCTCGATGTTGTTCAACGTTTAGCACGCGTGGCTGAATACCATGACAAATATTCTGGCGCGCATATTATCCGCATGAGCCGCTATTGCATGGCCTTGGCCAAAAGTTATGGCTTATCTAATTTTCAATCCGAATTAATTTTTGCCACGGCGTCATTGCATGATATTGGTAAAATTGCTATTCCTGATTCTGTATTATTAAAACCCGGGAAACTCAATCCAGAAGAATTCGATATCATGAAAACCCATACTGTTGTGGGTTCCCAGATATTAGCTGGTAGCGATTCAGTCTTTCTTAAAACAGCATCTGTCATTGCTCAATCCCATCATGAACGTTGGGATGGGAGTGGTTATCCTCATAATTTAAAAGGGGAGGACATTCCTTTGCCTGGACGCATTTGCGGTTTATGCGATGTCTTTGACGCCTTAACATCCGAACGTCCTTACAAAACTGCATGGGAATTTAAAGATGCGGTCAATACGATTTTAGACTACAAGGGAACGCATTTTGATCCAAAACTCGTCGATGCATTCATTAGCATTAAAGAAGACATTCACTACATCTACGAAATATATCAATAATATCATACAAACATAACGGAGGTAGTAATGTCACAGAATGCTCAAATTATTATTAATGGCAATACCTTAGAATGTCCGATCATTTCCGGAACTGAAAATGAAAAAGCCATCGATATTAGTAAATTACGCGCCCAAACAGGGCATATTGCTTTAGACCCTGGTTTTGGAAATACCGGTTCTTGTAAAAGTGCCATCACATTTCTCGATGGGGATAAAGGGATTTTACGTTACCGCGGTTATCCAATTGATCAACTCGCTGAAAGCTCATCCTTTGTTGAAACTTCTTATTTATTAATTCACGGCAAATTACCTAATCAAAGCGAACTTGATGCATTCTCCGCGTCGTTTAATGAACACTCCATGATCCATGAGGACATGAAGAATTTCTTTAATGCCTACCCATCAACAGCACACCCGATGGCGATCTTGTCGGCAATGATTTGCTCGATGTCTGCGTATTATCCAGAATTAATTAAAGAAAACCCATCCAAAGAAGAAATCAATCGGATGGCTGTTCAATTATTATCGAAAGTCCGCACCATCTGTGCTTTCTCGTATAAGAAATCAATTGGCGAACCATTTGTTTACCCACGCCATGATTTGAAATATGTGCCAAATTTCTTAAACATGATGTTTTCATCACCAACGCGTCCTTATAAAATTGTCGATTAAGTTGTGCAAGCCTTACGCGTTATTTTAATCTTACACGCAGATCACGAACAAAATTGTTCTACCTCAACTGTGCGTTTGGTTGGAAGTTCACATGCGAATCTCTATGCTTCAATCTCCGCCGGTATTTGTGCCTTATGGGGACCATTGCATGGGGGAGCCAATCAAGCGGTTATTGAAATGCTCGAAGAGATTCAAGCTAATGGGGGAGATGTTGAAAAATACGTCCAAAAAGCCAAAGATAAAACCAGTGGTTTTAGATTAATGGGTTTTGGTCATCGTGTGTATAAGAACTTTGATCCTCGTGCACGCATTATCAAACAAAAGGCTGATGAATTACTTAATAAACTCGGTATTCATGATCCTCTACTTGAAATTGCCAAGAAACTCGAAGATGCTGCTCTTAAAGATGAATATTTCATCAGCCGCAAACTTTATCCTAACGTTGATTTTTATAGCGGGATTATTTTACGTGCCATCGGTATTCCATTAGATATGTTCCCAGTGATGTTTGCCATTGGCCGTATGCCAGGCTGGGTTGCGCATTGGAAAGAAATGATTGAAGATCCGGCAACAAAGATTGGCCGTCCATTTCAAATTTATACAGGTGAAACACAAAGAGACTACACACCTATTGATCGGAGAAATTAACAGTGATTTCATTATCAACATCAGCGCAACCGACAACGGATGCGGCTATTATTTTATTAACAAGTACACAGCAACACCCTCAATTACCGAAAAAACTTGATAAAGGCGATGTGTTTCCTGTTATTCATCACAAGAAAACACTCGTCTTTATTGGGCTCGGGGAAAAGAATAAATTATCATTAACTGAATTACGTATTTTCACCCGTAAAGCATTTAGCTCTGGCTTTTTAAAAACAGCCAAGCATATTCATTTAATCCCACATATTCAAGACGAAGAAAGCATTATTGCCATTATTGAAGGCTATTGCTTAGGAACATATGTTTGGGATAAATATAAAAAGAAAGATGCCAACGATACATCGATTAAGAATAAAAAAGTTACCATTCAAACATCGAATAATATTTTACTTTCGCAAGCCATTCAAATTTGTGACGGCGTAAATTTAACGAGAGATTTAGTGAATGAAAATGCTGATGTGGCCATGGCCGATTTTATTGAAGCAACTGTCAAAGGTTTAATCAAAGGCAAGGCCTTCATTAAGACGGAAATCTTAAATCGCAAAGAATTAAAAGCTAAAGGATTAAATCTTCATTTAGCTGTTAATCAAGGAAGCAATAAAGAGCCTAAGTTAATTATTGTTTCTTATAATGGCGGCAAAAAAGGTGAGCCCTATACGGCATTCGTCGGCAAAGGGATTACCTTTGATACAGGCGGTTTAAATTTAAAACCCAGCAATAGCATTGAAACCATGAAGATAGACATGGCGGGGGCTGCGGCTGTTTGTGGTGTTTTAAAGAATAGCATTAGTTTAAATATCAAAAAGAATTTACTCTTTGTCTTAGGTATTGCTGAGAATGCCATTGGACCAGGTGCTTATAAACCAGGTGATGTGTTTACAGGGTATGCAGGCAAATCTGTTGAAATCGGCAATACCGACGCTGAAGGCCGTCTTGTTTTGGCCGATGCTTTAGCTTATGTGGTCAAAAATTATAAACCAAAATATATTATCGACTTAGCTACATTAACAGGCGCTTGTGTTGTTGCCTTAGGCTTTGATTACACCGGTTTATTCTCAAACTCAGACGCCTTGGCTGCTGATTTAATTGAATCCTCTAAGCATACCGATGATCGCGCTTGGCGCTTACCGATTTACCCTGAAATGAGAGAATACATGAAGTCTCCAATCGCCGACTTAAAGAATACCAGCTCGGTGAAAGGGGCAGGGGCGAGTACCGCGGCAACATTCTTAAGTGAATTCATTGGTGATACCTCCTGGGCGCATTTAGATATTGCTGGGACATCATTTGTCGAAGGATCAAACCGTTTTTACTTTAACCATGGCGCCACAGGTTCAGGTGTGCGTTTATTGACACATTATTTATTGAATAAATAAATCATCACAAGGAGTCTTTATGATTAATTACTTATTTCTAATACCAATTGTTATCGTATTCATCTTTAGCGGCATACGCATTGTCCGTCCCACATCACGCGGTTTGATCGAACGCTTAGGGAAGTATAACCGTTTTGCTGAAGCAGGTTTTCATTGGATTTTTCCAATTATCGAAAACATGTACTTGGTAAATATTACTGAACAAATGGTCGACGCTGAACCACAAGAAATTATTACTAATGATAACCTAAATGCGAAAGTCGATGCCCAAGTTTATTTCAAGGTAAGACCCGATGAAAAAAGTATTAAAAATTGCCAATACAATGTCGGCAATTATCAATGGCAGATTGTCAATTTAGCCCGCACAACATTACGTAGCATTATTGGGACGATGACATTAAAGAGTGCTAATAGTGAACGCGGTAAAATCAATGCCGATTTACACCGTATTTTGGAAGAAGAAACATCCGAGTGGGGTTTAGAAATTGTCCGCGCGGAATTAAAAGAAATTGATCCACCCAAAGATGTTCAAGAAACCATGAATAAAGTTGTCAAAGCCGAGAATGAAAAGATCGCTGCTGTTGATTATGCCACCGCCAAAGAAACAGTTGCAGACGGGGATAAGCGCGCTGAAATTAAAAAAGCGGAAGGGATTAAGCAAGCCCGTATTTTGCAAGCCCAAGGGGAAGCTGAAGCTATCCAACTTGTTAATGAAGCGGCGAATAAATATTTTACTGGCAATGCCCAAGTCTTACGTAAATTAGAAGCTGTTGAAAAATCTTTAGAAAAAAATACAAAAATTGTCGTCCCAGCAGGCGCTGAACTGACAAACGTTATTGGTGATTTAGCAGGCGTTGCCCCCATTAAATAAAAGGAACTATATGCATCGCATTGAAACAGACAGCATGGGTGAAATTAAAGTCGAGAATGGTAAATATTGGGGCGCTCAAACCCAACGCTCGATTGAGAATTTTAAAATTGGGGGAGATCGTTTTCCTGCTGAGTTTATCCGTGCTTTAGGTATTCTTAAAAAAGCAGCTGCCTTGACCAATAAAGAATTAGGCATTTTACCGTCGGATAAAGCGGATTTAATTGTCAAAGCAGCTGACGAAGTAATAGCCGGGAAACTCAATGCGCATTTTCCTTTGGTTGTTTGGCAAACTGGTTCTGGCACCCAAACTAACATGAATGCCAATGAAGTGATTTCTAATCGTGCCATCGAATTAGCGGGGGGAGTGATCGGAAGTAAGAAACCAATTCATCCCAATGATGATGTCAATAAAGCTCAATCATCTAATGATACTTTTCCAACAGCCATGCACATTGCGGCCATTGAAGAAATACACCGTCGCTTAATCCCCATGATGATGAAATTACGTGATGCCCTTGAAGCTAAATCTGTTGAATTCAAAGACATCATTAAAATAGGCCGTACTCACTTAATGGATGCAACCCCATTAACTTTAGGCCAAGAATTTTCCGGTTATGTGCAGCAATTGAATAATGGCATTGATCGCATTAATGGTGCTTTGCCACGCGTCTATGAATTAGCCTTGGGTGGAACAGCCGTCGGGACTGGGTTAAATACCCATCCTGAGTTTGCTGTGAAATCCGCAGCCACGATTGCGCAAATTACTGGCAAACCTTTTAAAACAGCACGCAATAAATTCGAGTCATTGGCAGGGCATGATGCCTTGGTTGAATTGAGTGGCGTCTTAAATACCATTGCAGCCTCATTGATGAAAATTGCCAATGATGTGCGTTGGCTCGGATCAGGCCCACGTTCTGGTATTGGTGAATTACATTTACCCGAGAATGAACCCGGTTCATCGATTATGCCAGGCAAAGTTAATCCAACTCAATGCGAAGCCATGACCATGGTGTGTGTGCAAGTATTTGGTAATCATACGGCCGTCACTATCGGGGGAGCGAGTGGTAACTTTGAATTAAACGTTTATAAGCCTGTTATTATTTTTAATGTGTTAAATTCAATCCGTTTGATTGCCGATAGCTGCGAAAGTTTTACAGATCATTGTGTCGTCGGTATTCACGCTAATACCTTAAACATTAAGAAGCATCTTGATAATTCATTAATGCTTGTCACCGCCTTAAACCCACACATTGGTTATGACAATGCAGCCAAAGTGGCAAAGAAAGCTTTTGCAGAAAATATTACGTTAAAAGAAGCAGTCGTTAAACTTGGTCTTTTAACAGCTGAGAAATTTGATGAAGCGGTTAAACCGTCGGATATGATTCATCCAAAGTTGTGATGACTCAAAATACAAATTGACCTTAGACACTAAACGGATAAAATACATACCTATGGCAAACAAAAACAATCTCCCACACGACGAACGCCGCGATAGCATTAGAGCCAAACGCATTATCACAGTTCGCCACCGTTTAGTGAAACACAATGGCCGTAAAGTTGCTAATCCCATGTGGCAAATGTCTACCACACAGGACATGTCTTTAAGTGGTTTATTATTTATCAGTGCTATTCCATACCACATCGCCGATATTGTTGAATTACAAGTTGTCATGTCCGGTGTACTTGATATTTTCAATGGTTATGGCAAGGTCGTTCGATTCTCACGCAATAAAGGTGGTTATTTTCAAATTGCTGTTCAATATGTCGAATTAAAACCTAAAAGCCGTTCAGCCAAATCGTTAATATCAAAGAATTAGTTTTAACTCATGTCATTTAATCACCGCTCCTCAGAACGTTTTAAAACCCAATTGCCGATTTCATTAAGCTTTGGCTCTCAAATAACCTTACAAGGCCAAGTTAAAGATATTTCAACTAAAAGTGCTTTCATCGCCATTAAAAGCAGTGTGCATATGGCGGTGCACGATGAATTAACCTTTAAAATTAGCCCTGATGTCAATTCGGCCATTGAAGGGACTGGTAGCATTTCCCGCGTATCACCAGGGGAGGGGATAGCCATTTATTTTACCAAAATGGATACGGACTCCACCAAACAATTAGATCAATTCATCAAATCCCTGCGTTAATATACTCATGAAGAATTACCGTAAAGAACTTTGGTTTCATACCAAAACACGCCGTGAATTCATTAATATTACAGATCAAGTTCAACAAGCCATCAATGAAAGCACCATTCAAGAAGGATTATGCCTTGTCTGTGCCATGCATATTAGCGCATCATGCTATATCAATGATGATGAACCAGGTTTATTGCATGATTATGATAAATGGCTTGAAAAATTAGCCCCACATGCACCGATCGGTCAATACCGTCATAATGATACGGGCGAAGACAATGCTGATGCGCATTTGAAACGTCAAATCATGGGCCGTGAAGTTGTTGTCGCCATTACTAAAGGCCAATTAGATTTTGGTCCGTGGGAACAAATTTTCTACGGTGAATTTGATGGCATGCGCAAAAAACGTGTCTTAATAAAAATCATTGGAAATTAGGAAAATTTATGAAAAACAAAATCTATAAAATGATCTTGCTGTGTTTTTTACTATCTACGAGTTTATTGATTCTTCCAAGCTTAGGAATGACTGCGACCACTGCTGACGCCGCTGTAGGTTTAATCGATAAAGCCCAAGAATCGCGTATTGAAGGATTAGAACACACCATCGAAGAATTAAAAAAAGATAAAGTCGAAGAAAAACAATCTTTAAGCAAAAAATTATTTATTTCACTCACACTCTTATTAATCGGCAGTATTCTCTTTGTATTCTTAAAAATTGGCTTAAAGAAATTCGAGGAAGTGATTTCAGAAAAAGAAGC
>JACCDG011031422.1_pt1 | contig 11343 bp, 16 predicted proteins | sample 7442471 | NCBI WGS metagenome assembly JACCDG01 (sample SAMN15323444, study PRJNA562643) | freshwater metagenome | isolation source: river surface water | place: USA:Blue River Watershed | collected 2017-08-17
CCTCATGTTCTTATCAGCGGGGCATAAGAAGTAGACATGGGCGCCATTTGGCGCTTTAGTTATTGGAATAATCATCTTATGGATCTAAAAGAAGTTATAGAATGCCTGCTAGATGCTTCTGGTCCTTACCTGAGCCTGATGCTTCCGACAATGCAATTGGAGGCTCGAGCTTTAGCAATGAATCCAGAATCTCCTGACAGGTCTAAGCTCCTGACCCTGTGGCTTATGCCTGAAGAGGAATTCCTCGAGAATCTTAAACACATGCTCGGGTCTAACAAATCAGTAGCCAAAATTCTGGGCAGTAAAGATCCAGAATTTTGGAGACGATAGACTGGAGGGCTTGTGGCCCTTTAAGGAAATTCTTCTTAGATAGTTGTCATAAGATTTATGGAGACTACGGGCTTTACCAAATCAAATGCCTGTAGTAAATATTGATATATGATAGAAACGAATACGTTAGTTTGGTTGGCAGTGGCTGTTGTCTTAGCCATTGCCTTTTTTCTTTCTATTACTTCCTTAATAAAATGTAGGAAATCTCTGAAAGACGCTGAGAAAAACTCTCATTATTATCAGAGTAGGTTCGAGATTGAACATAGAAATTTCGAACACTTCAGTCATGATCATAAGAATGACAAAATCTTATGGCATGAGGAACTTGAAAGGAAGTTGATAGAAGCTCGCAGCCAATGCGAGAAAGAAGCTCGAGAGAAATTCGATAGAGAGCTAAAAGAGAAAGAGCAATTCTGGGTAAATTGGGCTCGTGAAGAAGAATTGAAGGCAGCAGTCAACTTGGAGAAGTGGAAAGGGGACGAATTAGAGAAGACTGTAAAAGACTCCGTTAATAGATCTAGAACTATTCTAAGAGGAAAGACAGTTGAGCAATTCGCTCCATTTACAGAAGAATTTACCAAAGACTTCGCTCCCTCCGACGCTAAATTCTTGGGTAGCCCAATAGACTACATAATCTTCAAGAATGCTTCAGCAGTAACAGATGGAGAAGACGTTCCAGTCACAATCTATCTAATGGATGTTAAGACAGGGAAAAGTCAGCTCAATAAAGTTCAGAGGGCCATTAAAGAGGCTGTTCTAAATCATAGGATAGAATGGAAAACTCTAGAATTTGATACGGTGTCAAAATGACTCGAGCAGTATTTGCTCTTATAAAGATCGGAGATAGATTTCTCTCGGTATCTAGAAAGAAAGAGCACAGTAAATTTGGATTTCCAGGTGGTGGGGTGGAAAAAGGAGAGAGTGATGAGCAAGCTCTTCATCGAGAATTGAAAGAAGAGATCCACACCGAAGGGAAAATCATACGTAAATTGTACGTTGATAAAAGTAGAACAGGATTTGACGTAGCCACTTACGAAGTAATTCTTACCTCTCCTCTCTCAAAAGAAGTTCCTTTTATAAATGAAGAAGGAGCATTGGTAGCTCTAAGAACGGCAGAAGAATTCAGAGCCAATATCTTCGGCCGATACAATGGTGAAGTATTCAAGGCCCTAGATAAGCAGGATTAATGTACGGTGGATATTTTGGAGCTAAAAAGGAAGTAGAGAGATTCAATACGATTACTTTCTACTTCCTTCTTATCAATGCTATTTTAGGTGTGTCAATAGCAACTATAGCTACAATAAGTGGTTGCTAAGCTGTTGCTCCAGGTGATCTTGGTGGCTTGATTTCACTCAACGCACTAGCCAGAGGATCAAATTTAGATCCTTGCTCAGAATCTTGCATAGATACAACCTGCGCATATACGTCTGGTGAGGTCATTCTTAGAGCAGTCATCATGTTCTGCTTATCTAGAGGGTTAAGCTTGGCAACTTCTGTCTTGTATTGTGACGCTATTGCATTCACATCCATTCCAGGGGCCTCATCTTGTATTGGAGAGGCTCCCTGCTCCTCTGGAATAGGATTCTGAGGCTGCTGAGCTTGGGCCTGTGGTTGAGCCTGAGCAGCCATAGAGGCCTTCTGGCCCTGAGCTTGTAAGACCATCTGTACATTCTGTGCCTGGCCTTGAGCTCTAGCCTGGAACAGCATGTTATCTCTCTGGATGATACGCATATCTTGCTGTTCATTTTTAATCCTTTTCTTTTCTTCTACGAAGTCATAATCCATTCCTGTAACAACGGTCTCTCCAGATATTAATTGCTGCTGGAATAGCTGATTTTCTAGGGCACTTCTCTGTAGATCGTCTGCCATTTTGAATTTGGCGAATTCAATCTTTGGTGGATTCTTTCCTAAGAAGCTAGCAATATTCTTTAGTACGAAATTCTCACAGAAGTTATACATGTCTGTTCTATTGTTGAGGAAATCGTTCTGCATTAATCTTAAAGACATATTTGAACCAGACCATGAAAGACCTCCTTTATAAAGCTCTAGAGGTACACCCATACCGTTGCAGATTTCGTTGAAGCATATCTCTAGTTCGTTGAATAGAGTCAGAGCTTTACCATCGGCACCAACTACTTGATGGCCAACTGGCAGAGGTACTATACCTACGTGATTTGGATCTCTTCTCCACTTTACTAGCTCTGTTTTAAGAGTATTGGTCCATCTTAGTAAGTTAACAGCGTTATATGGAGAAGCATTGGCTTGCGAATCCCCTGGCTGAGGAAATACGAACCTTAGGGGCACAATTGAGGAGTGCATAATTGCTTCCTGGGCCTTCCTTAGAACTTGAGTGTAATAAGAAGACTTTAGAACTGGGGTTATCATTGGCTCTCCCCAGCCAGTTGTTTCTTGTTCACTTATGGATGGTCTGGAGAAATGGAAGATCTTTACATCTGACAATTTCAACCTTCTTTGCTTTCTCAAGCTATCAATATAGATATCATTGATAGACTCAACTATGTGTCTCTTACCTATGACAATCTCATTCCTAAGATATCTAGGTAGTGTATAGAAATAGTCTGTTCTTCCGGTTAATGGACATGTATCTATATCAATCAATTCTGGATTCAATCTTATGAGACGTATATCATTTGCGCTCTTCTTCTCATAGTCTTTGACTTCAGCTTCTTGGTATATAACACCACACACCTTACAACTCATCTCATATTTTAGGGATCTGAACCTGTATTTTGCATCTTCTATGCGTTCTTCTCTACGGCAATTTTTACATCTAAGAACCTTCTGTATGGGATAATAGATGTAGACGAAGGCATTTCCATAGGTATAGTAATCTAGGTTAACAGATATACAAAATGGCCTTAGCTTTAGGACATAGTTTATGTAGTTATCCCAAAATGCCTTTACTCCTAGATCTTCTTCTCTAACTATAATTTCAGTTATTGGATATCTAGATAAAGTCCTTACTATAGGATTTATAACAGGAGACGTCTTATAGTAATAGCGACAATAATGAAATTGTTCTTTTACAGACTTTGGTAGATAGAAAGAAGCAAGATCAAGAAAGGGGCTAGGATATCTTAGTGATGAATGGTGCATGAATGGCTTGCCGCCTAGTCCTAGATTTCCAAGAGCTGGGCTAGCAAAACTATTCATTGAAGAAAGATCGTCTGAAAACATTTCAGATTCAGTATCAGTCCTGGTATTTTAGTAGTCAATCTTTTCTTTGAGGACTCTATATTTGGAATAATATCTCTAGAGAGGTGAATTGTTATGGAAGAGCAAGGTAAGGTCCATGTTCTGAAAACTAAACCTGATCAGGATGAGGAGAAGCTAAAAGCGAACCTTCTCAAACTGATCGACGGCATAAGGAAAGTCGTCGAGGCTGGAGAAATAGATCACATAATGGTGGTCGGGAGAAAAAGAGGAAGTTGGCCCAAGAGCGGGTCTAGAGTCTCCTGGAAGGGCGGGAAAATGAGCGAGACTGAAGAGGTTGGGATGCTTGAAACCTTGAAGCACTCCATACTCAGTAAGCGCATATATGGGCGGCCCAAAAGACGGTGAAAGAATGCCGCGAAAGCGGCTTTAGCAATTCTTCATACTTTCGTTGTAATAAGACCTTTGTGAACTAAGAATCTTTTAACGTGGAGGAGACGATGAATGTTTTCGTGAATCATTATGGTGTCTTGGAGCCTAAGGACACCATTTGGGAGGGCATCTACAACTACATTGGCTTGAAGGCACCAACAAAAGTATTCCTCTGCCTGACGGAATTTGATGCATTCCTGGTATCTCTGGTAGTCAAGGAGGTATCTGGAAAGAACATCTTCAAGTCCATACAGAGTCACTTCAAGTCCGCGGAGGATGAAATTAGAGAGTTTTTGGGATTCAATTGCTGGAGCAAGAACCCCAACTCTATAAGTTTCGGTCTTAGCTCCTCAACCTACCCTCCCATGTATCTGGTCGAGAAGTGTGTACAACACTGGTGGACGTTCGAGGAGAATCTCATAACCAGGGCCTATCACCTAACCAAGGTCTATTTCCCGGGCAAAGAGAACGAGAAAGCCATATTCGACGCCGCCTGTAAAATCCAGTACTCTCTCTGGAATACGAGGTACGAAGCAGAGCACGGCTTCATCAGTCCGTATTTCACGTCTGATCCAGAGAAGCTGAACTGGGCGAGAATGTGTGAGACTGACGCCGCCAAGTCCCTCATGTCCTTCGCTGAGAGTTCCAACGGTCAGGTGTGGCCGTTCGAGGACATAGTCATCACGACTCCCAAGATGAACTTCTAAGGAGAAAAGCCGCTATCAGCGGCTTTTAAGTCTACATATTTGGGCTTGTAGTTTGTGGGAATGTAGTTTGGGGAGGTGTTGATTGCTGTTGCAGGCCGTATCCTTGTGGTTGCTGTTTACCTTTAAGTGCTTTAAATGGGGACGCAGTTAGTTTTTCCCCTAAGCCAGCCCCCAGCATTCCACCAGCCATCTCAGAGACAAACTTACCTTTGCCACCTAAGGCTCCTGACAATTTAGTACCAAGTTGAGTACCAGCCATACCACCAGCGATGTTTCCTACCATTCCCCCAAGTCTCTCTCCTCTAGAGCGACCAAATTGATCTTGCTTATCAAACATGCCTGGCAATGTAGTGACGGCTGGTAAACCAACAGTGAACGCTTTGTTAAGTCTGCTCATAGAGTTCCAGTTGTCCTTTAGTAGATTCTTCGCTCCACCAAATGCATTCTTAGCTGCATTACCAGCGACTGGAGCAATATTTTTTAGAGCTTGTATAAAAGCTCCTTTCTCTTCGGCGGCTTTTAGAAAAGCCTCGTAAGAAACTGTATTCATAAAAAGAGTATAAGATAGGTAATTAGATGATGAAAGAACAAGAAACCATATGTTTTGATTTCGATGGTGTAATTAACTCTTATGCAAGTGGCTGGCTTGGGGCAAAGAATATACCTGACCCACCAGTAGAGGGGTGCCGAGAGGCCATAAAAGAAATTAGAGATAAAGGATATAGAGTAATTGTCCAAAGTGTCAGAGCAACAGATGAAGATGGGTGGATTGCGATATCCGATTATCTAAATCTACATGACATAAAGGTTGATGGAATCTGTGGAGAAAAGCCAGTTGCCAGGCTCTATATTGATGATAGAGGATTTAGATTTAACGGCGACTGGGATGAAGTCCTAAAAATGATGGAAGATATGAGGACTTGGTACGAGAGATAAGATGATCGAATTTCCAACACTATATAAGACAAAGAGTGGAAAGGTAAGAATTTGGCGAATCTATGTAATTGAGAATGTTATTCACACTGAGTTTGGAGAACAAGGTGGGAAGATACAGCATACAGAAGATATGATTCTGTCTGGCAAGAACATAGGAAAAATTAATGAAACTACTAAAGAAGAGCAGGCAGTACTAGAGGCTGAGAGTAAACACAACTATCAAATTAGTAGAAAGGGGTATTGGTTTGCTGTTGAGAAGGAAAAAGAAGATGGTCTTATATCTCCAATGCTTGCTCATTCATTCGATCAGCATGCTAATAAGATAAAGATTCCTTGTTATGTACAACCGAAATTAGATGGCATACGCTGTATCAGACCTTATGAAGTAGGAAAATTATTCTCCAGAACCAAAAAGGAGATTGTTAGCGTTCCTTATATAAATTTTGGGCTTAGTAAGATTGAGCTGAATACAGATGGGGAATTATACTCTGATGATTTTAAGCACGACTTCGAGAAGATAACTGGGGCTGTACGAAAAGAAGACCCGTTAACTTATGAGGAAGCTGGGATCCAATATCACATTTATGACCTGGTGTACCCAGCTCCATTTTCTTGGAGGTTAGCTCTATTGAATGAATTGAACAATAGATTGAAAAATGGGGGCTGGAGTCACGTCTTAAAAGTAGTCCGAACAGAGATATGTAATTCTCTAGAAGAGATAAATTTTTGGCATGACAAATTTGTAGAGGAAGGATATGAAGGTTTAATTATTCGTAATGCTGATGGTCTATACGAACAAGATAAGCGATCCTTTAATCTTCAAAAGTATAAGAAATTCATGGATGCTGAATTTCCCATCATTGGCATTGAGGAAGGTAGAGGTAAATTAAGAGGCCATGTAGCCGCTTTTATTTGTCAACTTCCAGATCAAAGAACTTTCAAGGCCAAGATGGATGGTAGTCTTGAAAGATTGAGGGCCTTTTTCTTAGATCACAGTTTGTGGAAAGGGAAAAAGCTGACAGTAAAATTTCAGGGTTATAGTGCGTATGGAATCCCAAGATTTGCAGTTGGCATTGAGATTAGGGACTATGAATAAATCTGTACAAGAGTTGAGATATTATCACGATACTGAAGATGACCTTGCTGTGTTTAATTTCTCATTAGATTTTCATTTCAGATTAGCAAATGGATGGAAGCTTATATCTCATTGTGAACATGAGGGTGGTAAAGATCCAAGATTTGTATCTGCTGTGTGGGAGAAATGTCTGACCATAAACTAAAAGACTTTGCAGAAAGAGCTGTAAGGATATGTGATCAAAGAGATTGGAGCAGGCATTGGAATCCTGCTGGATGCTATCTACATTTAGAGGTATTTGAATTCATTGAAGCACTTAGAGGAAAGGGTGACTCAAAGCCAGTCAGTGAAGCAGCAGATGTATTATTCGTTCTTCTATCTATGTGCCTGAATAATGGAATCTCTCTAGACGATTTATACAAAGAATTAGAATCACCAAAATATCATCCAAAGTTGGAATAATACATTTGGAGGTGAACATGGACACCGAAAAGTCTGAGAAACCGTTGATGGGTCTGCTTAAGAAGGGACGCGGCTTTGCCGCCATGGATGCGGCGAAACAGCGCGAGATCGCCAGTAAAGGTGGAAAAGCTGCGCACGAGAGCGGACGCGCCCACGAATTCACCTCGGAAGAGGCTCGTGTCGCTGGTCGCAAGGGTGGAGAAGCCGCCCATCAATCTGGGCGTGCCCACGAGTTCACGCCCGAAGAGGCGCGCGAGGCTGGACGCAAGGGCGGCGAGGCTTCGCACGCAAAACGTCTCTCTCGGGAGGCGGCAGCAAGGTCGGTCGAATAGACCTTCAAGGGCAGAAATGCCCTTTAACTATATTGGAATAATTTTTATGGAGGTGGCTTGTGCTAAACGCGTTCTTGGGACAGTGCCGCATTGCGGCCATAAAGGAAAGAGAGATAGAGGGCGGAAAATTCAAAGTCCGCCTGATCGATTGCCCTGGTATGCCAACCAACATTCAAACAGCAGAGTCGCTAGATGACGCGAAATTTCTCTGCAAGATGTTGGTCCCTGAAGGTGCGCGAGAGTATGTCCGATTCGTTCCTCTCGTCACCAACATCCACAAGCGCGAGAAGTAGAAGTAGGAGGCGAGCAATCGCCTTTAAGATTTAGGCAATTCTCCAGATAAAATCTTCAATTGAAGATCGGAAAATTCTTTAGCTAAAAGAATTTTCCCTACCTGTATGTCTATCTCGTTCTCTTGAATATCTATCTCGTGACCTTCATCATATTTGGCCTTCAATTCTTCATATCTCTTCCTGATATCTTCTATTGGATATTCTAAAGTTAATTCTATATTCGTATTTTCTTTATTCAATTCAACGGGCTTGAAGTTGAAGGATTTCTCTTTCTCAGATAAATCATAAACTTTTCCACAATCTTCACATACGAAGTTGAATGGTGGCAGAGCTGGACCTATTTTCCCGCAGTTCTTACAATGATACTTTGGCTGCGAAATATAAATCTGACAGAATTGAAGTGGCTCTGGAGCATAGTGGACATTTTCATGTAGAAAAATGGCTGCACAGAATCTGCTAATTTCTTCATTGAAATCTTGTTTTCTAACAGTATTCATTATCTCCACAGCATTGTAGAGATATGGTAGTGGATTATCTGTCAGATATATACACTCTAGGTTTATAGGTAGACCATTGAGGGTTTGCATAATAGTCAAGAAGATTTCCCATTCATCCCATGGGGCATCGGTAACATAAAGTGTTTTAATGGCCATGATTTTATTGAAATCTTCTCTAGATAGAGACATCTTCGAGGAGAGCTCTTTTCTAATAACCTCTGAATCCCAAGTGGACCACGCCTTAATATCTTGTCCTAGGATGTTGGCCGCTGATAGGAATAGAGAAATTGGGTGCTTCATAGGTCGAGTATATCGAAATTTCATTTTATGTTGTTGTAATAATAACAACAGGAGGATAGGAAACTTATGAGTATATTGTCCCAGTTGGCCAAAGCGGGAAAGAACGTCCTTCATTTTTTCGGCTTTCTTTCTGAGGAGGCACAGAGCAGCGAGGTCGAAGGCAAGAGCTCGACAACGACCAGGATGTCCAGGGTCGAGAAGGTCATGTCCTTCCACAAGATCGTCAACATGGACAAGTTCAAGAGCCTCGTGGTGCCGAAGAGGTTGGATCGAGAGTGTCGACGATTCTTCTCGCGCAGCTACTGGCAATCGGCGAATGACACCCACAAAGATACCATGCGGATCGTCACGCTGTTGGCCCGCGAGGTCAGTGTCGAGAATATCCAAAAAATCCTGAACCTGCCAGTCATCAGGATCATGAAGTGGAAGGGCATCTACGAACGCAAGGGCCCGATGGGTGGCATCGGCGGCGTCAAGTTCGAGATCAATCGCTCATGAAGAAAAGCGCTCTTTAACCGGAGCGCTTTTAACTATAAAGTTCCCAACATTTCCTTGTAGAAGGCTGTGTGACCTAGTTTAGTCATAGGTCTTACTTTCTGAAGCAACCCCTTAGCTCCTTGCCATACATTAGATGCTCCATGTGCCACGGCAGACCCAGCATTTTGTATATGTTGCCCAACAGATTTAACTGCAGGAGATGAAGAGTTCAGCATGGCTTGATGTCCAGCATGAGCTATTTCATACGATGGATGAGCAGCTAATACTCCTAGTCCAGCTCCTTCCCATTTTGCGTGATTCTTTTCTTCTTCAGTTGCATTAGGATTTGTTAGGGTGTTATAAACTGGCTTTCCTAATACTCCAAGGCCTAAGACATCTAATCCGGTTTCTGCTAACGAGAAAGACATTTTTTGCATCTGCGGCTGCTGTTGGCCTCCGGATAAAGCTTTACCAGCTAAAACTCCAGCGCCAATACCAATCTTCTTAGTTAAAGGATTAGCTAAAGCTTTGGAGGCTACATTACTAACATTAGAAAGAACCCCACTTGGTTTATTAGCTATAAAAGAAGATAAAGTTTGGTTTGGTTTTGAAATGGGACCACCAGATAATGCACCTTGTCTAATCTGTGTAGCTCTATCAGCAATAGTCTTTGTAGCGTTAGGCATGTTGTTCATAATTGGAGACATTTTATCTCCAGCTAATGGATTGGGGCCTTTTACAGGAGCAGCTTGTTGAACAGTATTATTTGCTCTTCCTGGAAGTAATGTATTCATTCTAGAATCTCCAGAACGTACATTCATACCAGATGCTGAGTAATTATTTTGTAGAGTAGGATTAGAAGCTAAATTTCTGGCAGAGCGTTCTACAAATGCTCTTTGCTGCAATGCTGGACTGATTGCTTCTTTAGTTAGAGGTTCTTTAGATTTAAAATGATGATACATTTTCTTTGCTCCGTATCCAGCTCCAAGTAATCCCAATCCCATCAATCCAGCCTTTCCTTTGTTAATTCCTTTTCCTACAGTTTTAGAGTTTGCAGATGCAGAGGTTGGAGTTGGTATAGAATGAATTGATGGTGAAGCTGAACGAACAGGCATAGCATTATCATTCATAGCCCCAATTGGCACATTCTTGATTTTATCCATTAACTTCTTTTGCTTAACTTCTTTATTTAACCCTTCAAAAGAAATTTCCATTGGTCCTTTCTTGGAATCTAAAAAGCTTGTCAATGTATGCTCGGAAGGGACAGTTGGAGAATTAGAGAATGCTGTCTCTCTGAGTTGTGAAGCTCTATCAGATATAATTCCAGGAGTCTTAATATCCAAAATTCTCCTCTGGTGTGGAGTTAAACTTTCAAAATTATCAAACGGCCCATCAGGATATTTTTTGTTAATGACATTCCTGCCCTTTACAGGAGCTGTCCTACCAATCTCTTCTGCTATTGATTCCGGACCATGCCATTTTCCATTAACCTTCATGGATTCATCTCTTAGCTCACTGTAAGGTTTATGATATTTAAGATTTCCATAAGGAATTTGAGCTTCATCTTGCATCCAAGGGCCAGCCAATCCTCGCGCTCCACGTTCAACAAGAGCTTTGTATCTAAGTTCATCACTTATAGCAAGCTTCTCTTCAGCCATTTTATTCATCTTTGCAGACCTTAATTTAGGCGCCGCATTAGGTGTTGTCATAGATTGAGCCTCGTATTTATCTGCCATATTCTTCTGAGAAGGATTTGGCTGGTTAGCAAAATGATCATGCAGCTTTTTGGCTCCATAAGCTGCTCCAATAGCTCCTAATCCTATAAGACCCTTTTTTCCAACAGATCTCAATTTCTTATTAGATTTCACCTTGTTGAGATGATCTTCTAATGTATGTCCTGGATGTGTGTGCCTGGTTAGATCAGATAAGGGATTTCTGCTTATTTCTACTTCTCGTTTATAAATTTCTGGCCTCAGATTATCTTTCCTAGTAGAAAAATCTTTTGTATTGGGGCCTTTTATCTTAAAAGCATCAAGAAATTCTTTCTTGATTATATCTGGATCCTGATCAACTTTAGCCCAAGCAGGATATCTCAAGTATGCAGCCTCTGCTCTACTTGCTCTTGCTCCTCTTTCTATAGTAGCTTTATTCTTGAGCTCATTACTAATAGCGATTTTCTGCATAGCATACTTCGCCATTAATTCACCAGCGCTCATTATGCATCCCTCTCATTCTGAGCCAGACGAGCAACTACATACTTCTTATCATCCGGTAGTTTTTCGAAGATTCTCTTTGGAGAATAGATGAAATCCTGGGCGGTCTCTTCTC
>JACCDG011687206.1_pt1 | contig 11343 bp, 9 predicted proteins | sample 7442471 | NCBI WGS metagenome assembly JACCDG01 (sample SAMN15323444, study PRJNA562643) | freshwater metagenome | isolation source: river surface water | place: USA:Blue River Watershed | collected 2017-08-17
AGACCAGATTGTGTTGTAGAAGCAACAGAAACTGTAGGAACTGATCCAACTAGTGTAACAGTAGGAGCAGCTACAGAAGGACTGAGAGTTGCTGTTGTACCACCTGAAGTGTATTTAACATATGTCAAAGACACGATAGATGTTGTGTTTGGTGTAACACCTGATGTACCAACTGGAGCATATGTTATAAGTGCATCGATAGAAGCACCTGAACCACCATTTGGAACAGCGATGTTAAGACCTTGGAGCCATGCAACACCAGAAACTACAGGAGCTGAAACTGAACCAACTTTAACACTTGTTACAGGGTTTGTAGCTGTTCCAGAAACAGTAAATCTGAGTTCAGTAATTGTTGAAGATCCACCTGTAGATACAAAGCTGTATGAAGCTTGTGAAGCATCAGTAGCACCTGTACCAGCAGCGATGTAACGAGCTGAAGTTGCACTTGAAGTAAGTGTAGGTGTAGCAACTGTTCCAGATGACAATGTGATTGTCTGACCTGTTACAGCTGAAACGTTGATTGCTACATTACTTGAAGCACCAAGAGCTGTAACAGCAAGAGTAGGGATAACTGTAACACCAGTTGCAGAACTTGTGTCAGCGAAGATATCGATAGTCTTTGTTGCTCCTGGAGCGATTGTAAAGTCTACAGAGAATACATTTGAAGCTTGTGGTTGTACTGGGATTGAGCCAGAACCAGTTGTTTCTGAAGTCTTAAGACCTGAAAGGTTTGTAAGAAGTGATGTACCACCGAGACCTACAGTAAGAGATGTAACACGTACACCCTCAGATGAAGACTGGTTCTGAAGAACGTATGAACCAATTCTTACATTTGCTGTATTTGGGTTTTGTACTTGGTTTGCGTATCCAGTGTTAACTGCTACACCAAGAGCACCTGCTTGCATTGTAAGAGATGTTCCTGTTGCTGCAGGAGTTGAGATAGAAGTCTTTGAATTCCATCCTTCACCTGTACCTGCACCAAGGTTTGCAGAGATTGTACCTGCAGTGTAGTTTACACCACCTGTTGTACGAAGGTCTGCGCGAACTTCAAGAGTACTTACTTGTCCAGCTGGGATTATAAGTTGTGATCCGAGGTTGAATGTAAGTGCACCTGATGTCCAGTTTTGCTGTGAGCCAACTTGTGCACCATTGAAGTACAATGCAACATTTTGGAGACCAGCAGCTGCTGGAGTTGTTCCAGAGATTACAGGAGTTGCAGTGATTGATGTAACCTTTACATCTTCACCGTATCCTTGTACACGGAAGCGACCGATAACAGCGTTTGAAGCACCACCAGTAACATTTGTCATTGCACTAAATGTTGGGTCTACAGTAACTGTAGCTGAACCAGCAGAGATAGTGATAAGACCACCTGTACTTGCTGTGAAGCTTGTAACCGCAAGGTTTACACCTGTAACTTGTGAATCAGAGATCATAAGGTCAGATGCTTGCTGAAGTGAAGTAGTCAAGTTGAAGCTTGATCCCTTTACTACAGTAGCACGAACCTCGATTGACTGATTACCAGTTGCGAGAGTAACTGGAGCTGAAGCGAAGTCAAATGATGCATAGTTTGAACCAGCAATTGTCTTCATTGTAGCTGCAGAGCCTGCTTGTACACCGTTAACGTAAAGCATTACGTTTGAAAGTGCATCTGCAGGAGCTGAACCAGTGATACGGAAGTTAGCAGCTTTGAGAAGTGCTGAACGTGTACCAATAGTAAATGCTTGTCTCCAAAGAGTTGTCTGAGCACCTGTACTTGGGTTTACAGAAGCTGCACTTGCAGTGTTTCCACCACTATATGCAACACTTGCAAGAGTAGCACCAGTAGCGATAAACATTTCGTTTCCACGGATGTTTACCATACTTGCTGATGTACCAGCTGTAAAGCCTGTAAGAGCTACAGAAAGACTGTATGAAGTAGTTGATGATGAAACATCAGCTTTTACAGTCAATGTCTTTGAACCGTTTACTGCGAGGTTAAGACCGTTCATAGTAAGCGTACCATTTGTATTAAATGAGTACCCATCTGTGATACGAGTATTACCATCGAAGAGGTAAACGTTTGAAAGAGTATTCTGATCTGAAACACCACCACGTGTAAGAGTTACAGAGTTAACTGTACCGTTACCTGTGAAAGTGAACTTTGCGAGGTCAGCTGTTGCTTGACCTGCAATGATTGTTCCAGCTGGAGTGTTATCTGAAGCAAGAGCTACAGATACAGGACCAGTTACTACTGTACCAGTGTTGCCACCAGTGTTTGTTTGTGAACCAGTTGTAGGCGCACATACATCAGTTTGTGCTTGAGCTTTCGCTGCAGCAGCTGCTGAGATAGGGCCGAATGTACCTGTTTGTGCAATAGCATTTTTCTTTTGGAAAGCCATTACTGCACGGCGTGTAGCAGGACCAAAGGTCATAGTTTCCTTGCCTTTGTTTCCTACTGATGTGTCAGTACACATGTTAAGGAACATTTGAAGGTTCTTAACATCTGCACCACGTGAACCTTGTCTGAGATTTCTTGTGAAAGTGTAAGTAGTTGCACCTGCTGTTGAAGCAATTGCGAGTACTGCCACCAAAGAAACTCCTACGAATTTTTTGATAGTCATAATGTGTTTAAATTTTTATAAGACGCAACATGTTTATTTGTGAAGTGTCGACAACACTAAATATGTGCGTATTTTGCTCGCATAGAAATGTCTTTATCACATCTCCATGAAAGCGGGTAAGATCTTTGTGTAAGTACTAGACAGTGCATATAGATGATTGCTCATTTGTATATGCGTTCTGCCGTGTCGACAGGGCCGATACTGCATATCCATTCGTAGCTACAAGTGGATAAGCAGGCGGAACAATATCGAAAATACGTACGCGCCGAAATTACTATTTCTAGTAACGTAAGCTCTATTATATTTTCAATGATCATTCCTCTGTTTTGTGACTTGCGCCACAGGTCCTATACTACCATATCCTAGCGAAAACGCATAATATACAGGTAACAAAAAACATGTGGAAAGTGCACATAGTAGAGACGAGCCAGTCTTTCTTTTATTACACTATTTAGGTAGGTACAGTGACCAGCGCTTGCTCCCCTGCTTGGAGATACTCCCCTCCCCTACGAGCACTGCGAGGTCCCGCTGGATTGTCTTTTCAGATAGTGTCGGATAGGCACTCTGTATGTCTTTTAAGGTGGTCGCGGTGCGAGCATTTATAAACGACATGATATCTTCTTTTCTTTGTGATTTTAGGACCAATTCAGGAGCATTTTGAATTGTGTCTTTTTGAAGTCTTTTTGGCTGGGCAGGACCAGTAGTACTTGGTGAAGTAAACGACATTTTTGGAGCAGGAACCTCGAGCTCAAACATGCTCACTACTGTGTCTGCGTGCGCGTCTTCGAGAGCTACATATCGAGAGACTTCGTACGAGATGATAGATGCATTTTTGGTAGAGATCTCTTTTGCATATGCCGCGCCTTCGAGGATAGTAGTGAGGGCGCGAGCAATAGCTTTCACCCGGGTAGCCTCCTCTTTGACCAGACATAGGACACTATCGCGCAAATGAGTCTTGAGTACAGACGTATCAGAGAGATGTGCCGTCACGAGGAAAATAGCAGCCACAAGCTTTTGTCCTTTTGTGTCTTTTATACTTTCGCTGTATTTCTTTGTTTTAATTGCTTGTGTTTCCATTTTGATATGTCGTTTATTTTGCACGAGTACGTCTGATAATGTCTTTTATAGTGAAACTGTCTGGAGCCAGTATAAACGACAATGTCGTTTGCCACAATAGACCCGGTCGTGTTCAAATAATCCTTTGTTTATAATAGTTTTTTACGTACTCCTCTGATATACTGTATGCATAATATAGACGTAGATATGGCAAAAAAATCTGAATCAAAGCAACAACAAAAGAACCAAAAAGAGCTCCCCAAAGAAGGCAGAGAGACCAACCATGTAGTACTCGGGCTATCGCTCACCCTAGCTGGGACCATAGCAGCAGGAGGCATCTTTAATGGTGCAGGGGTAGTAGGCTTTGCAGCCAAGCAAGCACTCTGGGGAGCGCTCGGTGTAGGGAGTGTACTCGCTCCTATTGGGCTCATCACAAGTGGGATACTAGTCATGCGCAAGCGCCGTATCAATGCGACTATCAAAGAGTGGGTATCGCTGACGCTTGCTATGGTAGCAGTGCTCGGTCTTGCAGGACTCTATAACCCAGCATGGGGCGGTATTGTGGGTGCAGGTATTGCTACAGGTGCAACTATGTTTTTTGATACCACATTTGCCTTTTTGGTCCTCTCTATACTATGTGTAGGATCATTTATTTTCTTTTTTGATCGGAGCCCAAACTTAATCTCTCTCTGGGAAAAAGTGCGTGGTATCAAAGTCCCACTTCCTCTCAAAAAAGACGAGGAAGAGGAGGCTGGAGAAGAGGTAGAAACGGGGGTAATTCCTGCATCTGCACTCGCTCTCGAAGAGGAAGAAAAAGTAGCCCCAGCGAAGCCTACTGAAAAGAAAGAAATGAAGATTACTGGCGGAGAGGAAGACGAAACTTCACTCCTCAATATGAACCTCTTCAAGAAGCGAAGCAACGGCTCTGATACCTATACCCCACCCCCAATAAACCTCCTCGAAAAAGACAAAGGCAAAGCAAATGTGGGCGATGTAAAAGCGAATGCAAATATCATCCGTCGCACGCTCCTAAACTTTGGTATCGAGGTAGAAATGGATGAAGTAACTATCGGTCCGACTGTCACTCGCTATGCGCTCAAGCCTGCCCAAGGGGTCAAGCTTTCTCGTATCGTAGGTCTCCAGAGTGACCTCGCGCTTGCCCTCGCAGCACACCCTATCCGTATCGAAGCACCGATCCCCGGCAAGAGTCTCGTCGGTATCGAAATCCCAAACAAGACCAAGTCTATGGTGGGTCTTGCAAACCTTGTCTCTGATGCAAACTTCAGTGATAACCCAGTACCACTTCTCGTCGCAGTGGGCCGAAATATCTCTGGTAAAGGGTCGTTCAAGAGTATTGCAAAGATGCCACACTTGCTCATCGCTGGTACTACCGGCTCTGGTAAGTCTGTGACCATCCATGCACTCATTGCATCACTCCTCTACCGCCACGGACCAGACGAGCTCCGCTTTATATTCGTAGATCCAAAACGTGTGGAACTCACCCTTTACAATGGTATCCCACACCTTCTCACCCCGGTAATCACCGAAGCCAAAAAAGCTATCCTCTCGCTCAAATGGGCAGCGAGCGAAATGAATCGCCGATACGATATCCTCGAGGGCCACAGTGTGCGCGATATCACCTCGTACCATGCACTCATAAAAAAGACCAAGATAGCAGAGGGAGCAGAACCTATGGAGCGCATGCCATATATCGTCATCATCATCGATGAGCTCGCAGATATCATGCAGGCATACCCTCGTGAGCTCGAGGCTGCTATCGTACGCCTCGCGCAGATGTCTCGTGCTGTGGGTATACACCTCATCCTCTCTACACAGCGCCCAGAAGTAAACGTGATCACCGGTCTTATCAAAGCCAATGTCCCAAGTCGTATCGCGCTCCGTGTCCCTACTGGTATAGACTCTCGCACTATCTTGGATGCGACAGGTGCAGAAAAGCTCCTTGGTATGGGAGATATGCTCGCAGTCGTCGGTGGCGATGGCCAGCCAGAGCGTCTCCAGAGTGCATATATCTCTGAAGATGAAGTAAAAAACATCGTCGCCTTTTTGAAAAATGCATATAGAGACGATGTCCGCGACATGATAGAACTCACCGGCAATATTACTGCAGACAAAGTAAGCTTTGGCGACGATATCGGAGGCGAAGGCTCTGGAGACGACGACGAGCTCTACGAAGACGCGCGCGCATGTGTGATCGAGGCTGGCAAAGGCTCTACATCATATATCCAGCGCAAGCTCAAAGTCGGCTATGCTCGTGCTGCGCGCCTCATGGATATGCTCGAAGAGCGTGGGGTCATAGGCCCAGCCGATGGGGCAAAACCTCGTGAAGTGCTCGAGCAAGGTCTCAAACACAGCACAAGCGATGAATTAGCAGAAGATATGGGCCTATAAATATATGAAAAATCGTCTCTGTCTCAAAAAAATAGTATTTGCAACACTTGGTGTACTCGTACTTGGTTTTGTGTATCGTAATAGCAAAGACGCAATCTTTGGTACAAAAATCTCTGTCTCTATCGCTCGTGATGGCAGCACCGTGAGCGACACGACGCTCCCTATAGTCGGCTATGCACCAAAGGTAAAATCGGTACTAATAAACAAACACCCTGTAGCAGTAGATACTGCAGGAAATTTTCAAGACACTGTACTCCTCTCCCCTGGATACAATATTATCGAAGTATCTACTATAGATTCATTTAATAAAATAACAACAAAAGAATATCATTTGGTGGGTTCTCCCCCAAATAAAGATGTCGCACTCGTACCAGAAAAAAGTCAGACTAATTAATTTACATATATGGCAGCAAAACCAAAAGTACCAAAAGAAAACAACCAATCTATCGAAGATACAATAAAGAGCATCCAAACAAAATTTGGTGAAGGAGCGATCATGAAGCTCGGCGAATCCCCAAAGGTAGACATCTCTGTAGTCCCTACTGGATCTATCGGGCTCGACATCGCACTCGGCATCGGGGGTATGCCTCGTGGCCGTATTATAGAAATCTTTGGACCAGAATCGTCTGGTAAGACCACACTCGCCCTCCATGTAGTAGCAGAGGTGCAAAAAATGGGCGGTATCGCAGCATATATCGATGCAGAGCACGCAATGGATCCAGAATATGCAAAAAATATCGGTGTCAAAATAAATGAACTCCTCATCTCACAGCCAGACACTGGCGAGCAGGGGCTCGAGATCTGTGAATCCCTCGTCCGCAGTGGCAAGGTAGATGTGATTGTCGTCGACTCTGTAGCAGCGCTCACTCCAAAAGACGAAATCGAAGGCGACATGGGCGCACAACACGTAGGCAAACAAGCTCGTCTTATGTCTCAAGCACTCCGCAAATTGACCGCTATCGTACACAAGTCAAAGACTATTGTTATCTTTATCAACCAGATCCGTATGCAGATCGGTGTGATGTTTGGCAACCCAGAGACTACTCCAGGTGGTAAAGCACTCAAATTCTATACTTCTATCCGTCTCGACATTCGTCGTATTGCGCAAATCAAGAAAGGTGATGAGGTTGTCGGCTCTCGTACGAGAGTGAAGGTGGTCAAAAACAAAGTCGCTGCACCATTTAAACAAACAGAGTTTGATATCATCTATGGTGAGGGTATATCACTCGAAGGCGAGCTCCTCGCGCTCGGCGAAAAGCTCGAAGTTATCAAAAAGAGTGGGACATCGTATTCATACTTCCCTGCTAATGCAAAGCCGACATCAGAGAAACCAGCAAAAGGCAAAAAAGGTGCTGCAAGTGAAGATACAGAAGCGACAGATGCAGAGCTCGATGGCTCAGAAATCAAGCTCGGCCGTGGCTATGATGCATCTCGCGTATTCATGAGAGAGAATCCAAAAATCCGTGAACAGATTATGAAAGATGTCCGCAAACGTATGAAAGAGGTAGTCCTCGAAAGCTCAGCTGAGTAGACTTTTTATAAAAATCATATACAATCGAATCCTATGGCAATGTTAGAATACAACGAAGTACGAGAACGAAAAATTATTGTGTGGGACGGAGCACCGTATGAAGTGATATCTTCGCACGTATTCCGCAAGCAGCAGCGCAAGCCAGTAAATGCGACCAAGATCAAAAACTTGCTCACTGGCCGCGTAGCTGAGATATCATTTGGCTCATCTGAAAAGGTAGAAGAAGCTGATATCATGACAAAGACTGTCAAATACCTTTACACTGCAAAAGACGAAATCTGGTGCAGCGACCTCAAGGATCCGAGCAAGCGCTTTACTATCAAGGCAAGTGTCGCGGGAGACAAGATGCGCTTTATCAAAGCAAATAGTGAGATAGACCTTATTGTCTTTACCGATGATGAAGACGAAGAAACTATTATTGGCGTAAAGACTCCTATCAAAGTAGAGCTCAAGGTTACCGAGGCTCCACCTGCAGTCAAAGGCAATACTGCCACTGGCGGTAGCAAGGTGATCACTCTCGAAACAGGAGCGACAATCAATGCCCCCCTCTTTATCGAAGAAGGCGAGACTATTAGAGTCAACACAGATACTGGCGAATACGCAGAACGCGTAGGAAATAGTTTCTAAAGTAAAATAAATAAAAAACCTCTCAGTGATGAGAGGTTTTTTATTTACATGCAAATGTTAGTTTGCTACGTATGGCAAGAGTGCCATGAATCGTGCGCGTTTGATAGCTTCTGCAAGAGAACGCTGGTTCTTTGCAGTGAGCCCGGTGCGCTTGCGAGGCATGATACGGCCGTTTGGGTTTGTGAATTTCTTCAAATTTTCAACATCTTTGTAGTCGATAAACTTGATGTTGTTTGCATTAAAGTAATCTTGTTTTGTATTGTTCATATTTAGAATGGAATATCTTCTAAGTTTATTTCTTCTTCTGGGTACTCTACAGTATCGAGATCTGGAGCACTTCCCTTTTGTGGAGCCTCTGCGTCTGAGATACCAGCACTCATACTTGGCGCTTGCATCGGTGAACCTGATACCTGACCTGCGGACTTAGGACCAAATTGGAATGTCTCTACAATAATTTCTGTCTTGTAGTTTTTCTTTCCGTCTTTGTCGTCCCATGTGCGTGTCTGGATGCGACCTTCTACATAGAGTGAGCCACCTTTTTTGCACCATTGTGCGATAGTCTCTGCAGTCTTTCCAAATGCCACAACATTGTGGTACTCGACAGCTTCCTGCTTTGCACCATTGGTGTCTTTCCATGTACGATTTGTCGCAAGACTGATAGACACAACCTTGTTTCCATTTGGAAGCGCCTTGAGCTCAGGATCACGAGTGAGGTTCCCCATCAAAGATACTTTGTTTAGATACATATTTTTAAATAATTTGTTTAGTAATACCTAAAGTATAGACTATGTACGACCATACTGTCTATGTTGCGAGCTTATTCTGTGATTTCGAGCTCTGGGAGCTTTTCGTGTGCAGCGAGAGGTACTTCTTCTGTAGATTCTTCCTCTTCTTCAGCTACAACACCAGCAGCATCTGCGGCGAGTATTTCAGCAAGAACAGCATCTTCTTCTACAGCTACCTTTTCACGACGTGCACCTGTAGGCTTCTTGAATGCGATTACATTTTCGAGACTTGTTTTTGTGAGCAAGTATCGAACAATGTGCATGTCAGCATCGAGAGCCTTTTGGATAGCAGCGATTTGTTCTGGCTCTGCAGTGAATTTCATAGAACCAAAGTATGCAGTGTCCCACTTCTCTTTCTTTCCTACGTGATCTACAGTGATAGTGTAGGTAAGATCGATGTGCTCAGCTTCTGATTGTGTGTGCACAGTGCCTGCAGCATCAGTGATGATTTTTGCAAGTGCTGCGATAGAATCAGCGACTTTGTCTTCTGTGATAGTCGGTACGAGTAGGTATCCTAGCTCGTATGTGCGATTTTCTTCCATATAAATAAATGTTTTTGTTATTAAACGAGCCCGCTTCGGACCAATGTCCCACAAATCTATGTTTGCGGGAAACGGGGGCTACAGGGGCTATACTACACTAAAAGAGCCTTTTTGTAAATAAAACCTATATAATAAAGAGTTTTTTGGTATTTTGGAGTAGTACAGCCTTGGTTTCCTCTATTGAGAGACCTTTTAGCTCTGCAATCTTCTCTACTACTTCGAGCACATAGACTGGCTCATTGCGAGTACCGCGATGGCTCTTTGGTGCTGCAAATGGAGCATCTGTCTCTGGCAAGATACGATCTATAGGTACAAAGCGTACCACCTCCTCGTACTCTGGAAATATAGTGATGACACCAGAAAACGAAATATAAAATCTAAGATCCAAGAAACGCTGCGCTATCTCGGTATTGCCCACAAAAAAGTGCGCAGTGCCACGAAGATCTGGATACTCTATTTTGTGTTTCTCGAGTATATTGAGCGCGTCTTCGTATGCGTCCATAGTCCCTTGTTGTGGGCGGATATGGAGCATGAGCGGCAGATTTGCCTCGTGCGCTATCTCTATGTGCTCCATAAAAAGTAGACGCTGGATGTCTTTTGCATTCTCAGTGCGCTCAGTCTCTCTATAGTAGTCGAGCCCGCACTCACCTATCCCTACGACACGTGCATCCCCTGCGAGCTTTTCGAATGCATCAATATCAAAATCTTTTTCCCACTCTGTCGGATGCTGGCCGACTATCGCCCAAATGCTTTCATGTGCTGTCGCAAGTGCTACTGCTTTTTCGCTCGTAGCGAGGTCTACACCGATACATATCGTACCTACTCCTGCTTCCTCCATGCGCGCTATAGACTCTGCGGTATCACCTGCAAATTGCTCCAAATTGAAATGTGAGTGTGTATCTATAACTTCCATGTTATTTTTCTAAACGTTTAAATAATGGCTCTGTCGGTTTTTTGTTTTCTTGTATACACGAAAGGATAGCAGCTGATGTATCAGGAAGAAATGGCGCGAGCATAGTTGCTATGTCAAAGAGCTTGGTACCACATGTTACAATAAGCTCTTTTCCTTTTACTTCATCTGTCTTTATTACACTAAATGGCTTCTCGTCATTTATAAATTTATCGAGCTCACCTATTTGTGCCCAGATATATTCCATAGCTTTTTGAAGATCAAATTTTTCTATATATGTAGTGTATTCTGCTGGAGCTGCAAAGGTTTCTGTAGGAATTTTTTCTAGATGCTTTTCGGTGAGTGTAAGTACACGAGATGCGAGATTACCGAGCCCATTTGCAAGGCCTGATTCATATGCATTTTGCACTGTCTCGAGTGTCATATCAGAATCTTCAAAAGAAGACACGTGGCGCAGGAGATAATATCTAAGCACATCGAGGTATTGCATACCTGCTGCTTCTGCAAATAAATCAGTGATATCACCCGGGCGAATAACGTTACCCAAAGACTTAGACATTTTTTGTCCACCAGAGTTTATAAAGCCATCTATAACTATAGTATCGGTATTGTGTGTATCACCCCCAAATGCAGACATGAGCATTGCTTGCCACATTGCAGATTGCTGGCGATTGTTGTCCTTGCCGCAATACTGCACAGTCTGTCCGTTTTTCCAGAATTTTTCAAAATTACCCATATTATCTGGCCAGCCAAGACATGAGATATAGTTTACGAGCGCATCAAACCATACATACATCACATGCCCTTCATCTCCTGGTACAGGGACACCCCATGACATTTTTTCTTTGAGGCGAGAAATAGAAAAGTCTTCGAGCCCTCG
>JACCDG011499876.1_pt1 | contig 11342 bp, 11 predicted proteins | sample 7442471 | NCBI WGS metagenome assembly JACCDG01 (sample SAMN15323444, study PRJNA562643) | freshwater metagenome | isolation source: river surface water | place: USA:Blue River Watershed | collected 2017-08-17
CGGCTCTCGCTCTCGATGCGCTCGACGCGGGCGGTTGTGCCGGGATCGGTCGTGACCTTGATCTCCACCGTTCCGCCCACGGTCTGCGTGGGCTTGAGTTCGCTCATCATCGGCCCGACCGGCGCGGACGGCTGCCACGAGCTACGGCCCTCGCCAGCCTTGTGGCGCTTCGCGAAGTCGACCACGCCCTTGTCGCCGCTCCACCGCCCGGTGCCAGGCACTGACGCCAGCACGCCCCACGGGTCGAGCATCCAGTCGGGCAGCAGGTCGACCGCGGACTGCTCCGGCCGGGCGCCCATCGCCACGCGCGCCTCGCGGTTCTTCGGCTGGCCCGCGTTGAACGTGTCGACCAAGCCGATGAGGTTGGCGAAGCCTTCGGCGACCTTGGACACGTTGACGAATAGAGATTCTGCGCCGCGGATGAGCCGGTCCATGTTGACGTTGCTGACCGCTTTCGCGAGCCCATCGAACGCGTCTCTGACCTTGCCGCCGATCATCTCGCGGTTGTCCGACACGAACTGCGCGAACTTCTCGAGCAACGGCGTCATCGCCGGAATGAGCGCGTTGCCGATCGTGTCGCGCACGCCGCCGAGCGCCAGCTTCAAGTTCGCCTGCGCGTCGACGAAGTCTTCCGACGCCTTGAGCGCCTTGCCGTCCACCACGTCGTAGTAGCGGCGGAACTGCTTGCGCGCCGCCTCGATGCCGTCCGCGCCGCCCTCGACGATCGTGGTCATCTTCGCGCCCACCTCGCCGAACGCCGCGACTGCGAGCGCGGCCCGCTTGGACGGGTCGGTCAGCTTGGCCATCGCGCCCGTCAGCAGCCTGAACGCATCCTCGTTGTCGCGCGCCGCAAGAACTTGCTTGAGCAGGGCCGGCGAGACCTTCTTGAGCAACGCGTAAAGCTCGCCCTGCTTCGTGCTCGCCTTGCCCAGATTCAGGTTCAGGAACTTCATCGAGCTCGCGAACTCGTCCGCCGAGACGCCAGCGAGGTCCGCCGCGTGGCGCAGTTCGGCATAGGTCTGCGCCGTCAGCCCCACACGCCGCGACGCCTTGGCCAGTTGGTCGTTCGCTGCGGCCGTCGACGACGCGATCTTGTAGCCGGCCGCCGCGACGCCGACGCCAACGGCGCTGAACGCAAGCGCGACCTTGCCCATGGACTTCCCGGCCTTGCCGGCCGACTTGCCCACGCTGGCGAACGCAGACCGCACGCGACCAAGCCCGGCGAGCGCGCCCTTGACCTTGGCGCCGATCTCGACCGCTGCTTGAAATTTAGTCGTGGTGGCCATCGATCCGCTTCGCCTGTGCGTGCCACCAGCGGAATTCTAGGTCATCGAGCGCCCAGATCTCCGACGGAGGCCAATGGAATGTGGCCGCCAGATCCGCCAGCCGATTCAGGGCGTCGGCTGGCCACGCGTCAAAAAATCACCCGCGACCTCGCAAAGCGCGAGGGTGTCGACCACGTCGAGCGCGTCGACATCGGCCGGGAGCCACCCCGAGAGGCGCTCGACCAGCGCAAGGCCGCGCGCCTCGTCGTTCAGGATCCCGAGCGTCGCGCGCAGGTCGCCGCCGCGGGCGCGCCGCAGCGTCACCGAGGTTGTGAGGCCCTCGACGCCGCGCCGCTGGATCGGATAGGCCAGTTCGACCGTCACCGAGCCGTCAGCCGCGGGCGGATGAATCACGGGAGCCATCAGAACTCCTCCCCGCTCTGGCCTTCCCACCGGACGTCAACGGTGCCGTCATCGGCGCTGGGCTCGCGCACGCCGACCGTCCGCGCGTCGCGCAGGATGATGGTCTTGCCGGTTCGGAGCGCGAGTTGCACGTCGCCCCGGAACGTGTCGAGTTCGGCAGCGGTCTGCTCGTCGGCGAGCACGATCGTGGCCGCGATGAACGGCGTCACCGGCGTCTCGCGGTAGTGCGTCCGCCCGTTCTGGGTGCGAAACGCGGTGGTCTCGATCGTCTGCACGCTGTAGGTCGTGCCCTCGGTCACGTCGTAGGGCGTGCCGCCGCCGACCAGCGAGAGGACACCGAATGTCGTTGCCATGCGTCAGCCTCTCAGTAGTTGAGCAACAGGACCGCGTCGATGGCGCCGATCCAGTAGGGGTTCGCGACGTCGATCGGCGCGTAGATGTTGACGCGGCCGGCGTCGGTCTCGTCGCGCGTGGCCGCGACCAGCGCCGCGAACTCGTCCGCGCCCTCGAGCCAGCCGAGCGCCTGCAGGTTGCGGTAGGTCGTGACCGCCCGGCCCGCGATGAGCTTCGGCCAGACCACGTTGCGGGCCGCCGCGCCGACCGGCGTGTCGTCGTCGACCAGCACCGCGCGCGAGAAGGTCGAGCGGTGGTCAGAGACCATCTGGCGCAGCGTGCGGCCCATCGTCGCCGAGGACTGCACGTCGCGCCACGAGTCGTCAGCGTCGCCGTTCGCGTCCGTCTTGTAGGTCATGGGCAGGCGGTCCATGCGGACCACGCCGCCCTCCGTGTAGGTCGTCGCGATGCCGGCCGCCATGAGCGCCTGACGCGTCGCCTCGCCGAACGCGTCGCCGCTGGCGGGCGGGAGGATTCCCGGGAGCTCGAGCCCGGTGAAGGGCCTGCACGGGTGCTCGTCGAGCGAGAGCCGCGCCGTCGCGAGCGCCTGCCCGACGACAGCCCACGGCGTGGTCGGCGACGAGGCCACGCCGATGACCCCGACGTGGGCCGCGTTGCGGCTGCCGCCGTAGGTGATGAGGTTGGACGAACTGTCGATCTTGGCCGTGACGGCCCATCCGTACTGCTGCCGCAGCGGCGCCCACCGGCCCGATGTGTGGCCGAACTCGGTCTCCATGAGGCCGACCGCGGTGGTGTCCGAGTAGCCAAAGCCGACGTAGTCGAAGCCCACGTCGCCCATGGTCGTGATGGCCGTGGCGAGGCTCGGGGCGGTCGCGCCGGCCGTGGTCGTCGCGTATGCCAGCGTGATGCCGGCCGGCAGCTTCTCGCCGGACTGGTAGCTGTGGCGGATGTCCACCTCGCTGTGCGACGGCCCGTCCTGCGCCGCCGTGATGGTCACGACCGCGCCCGACACCGAAGCCGTAAAGGGCAGCGTCGTGACCGCGTCCCACGCGGCTTCCACCGAGGCTGCCACCGTCGCGGCCGCGGCCCCGGACGCCACCGACGCCGTGATGCGCTGGCCGCCGATGTACAGCGCCACCGTCCCGGCCTCCGTCGCCGTGCCGCTGAACGTGAGCGTGCGGACCTCGGGCACGCCCGAGCCGTCGTCGTCGACGCCGATGGCGTAGAGCGTCCCGTTGGGGTCGAGCGAGCGGTAGGCCGCGATCATGCTGGCGAGCATCGACCGCGCGCCGAACTGCGCCCGCGCCGCGCTCGCCGACGTCACCGCCGTCAGCACGCCCGCCGCGACCGTGCCCGCCGACGTGCGGCCGCCGATGAGCAGCGGCGGATTCGCGCCTAGGACCGACGAGGACGACCGCTGCGTCGTGACGCGGGTGATGACACCGGGGACCAAGTGACCGGAGTTGAACGTCATTTCGTCCCCTTCTTCTTCGCGGCCTTCGCCTTGGGCGCCGGCTCGGGTTCGGTCTCGGTGGTCTCGCTGGCCGGCTCGTCGATGGCCTCGGCCACCGGCTCGGGCTCGGGCTCAGCCGCGGGCGGCTCGCACGGGACCAGCACGCCCTCGCGGACGTGGCGCAAGTACCACTGCGACTCCGGCACTTCCTCGCCAGCCGCGCGGACGTAGTCCTTGCGACCCTCGGCCGGGTCGTGCGGGACGCGGTACACTTGACCCCAGCGGTCGGTGTTGGGCTTCACGAACATCACGCCACCTCGTCGAGATCGTCAGCGATGCCGGTCGCGCCGGTCGCCGCGGTCGTGTATATCGTCGTCAGGTCGTCGCCGTCGGTGACGGCCGAGATCTGGAAGCTCTCGTCCTCGACCGCGGTACACGCGATCTCGAGTCGCCCGCGCCGCGTGTTCGCCGCGCTGTCGTACTCCACCGTGACCCGGACCTCGCCCGGCCAGCGGTAGCTCGTCCGAAGCGTCGTGTCCGACGAGATGACCGCCATGACCGCCGCGCGCAGCGCGTCAAGCGCGTCGTCGAGCGCGGCATCGTTGGCCGCCTCGGCCCAGCAGTAGACCGACAGGTCCCACGTCGTCGCGTACACCGCACGGTTCACCGCGCGGCTCGTCGACCGCCCACCGCCAGCGTACACGTCCACCCGCGGGTACACCGCGCCGTTGCCGTGCGGCGTCGTCCGTGCCCGCTCGACGCGCCCACTCGCGACACCCGCTGCGACCAGCCGCGCCGTCACCGCCGTTGCCAGACCGGCCCGGCTCACGCGACCACCCCGTGGAGGTTCGCCACGCCGTGGCCGTCAAGCCGCACGTCCACCACCTCGAACGTGTCACCGCTCGCGATGGTCCATGTGTCGCCCTCGACCGGCGCGGCCGTCAGCCGGCTCAGTTCGACCGTCAGCATCGGTCGCGTCGCCGTCCACCCTCCCGCCTCGGTGCCGTCCAAGACGACCTCGACGGCGGCGTGGTGGATGGCCCGGACGTCAGACGACCCGCCCCCAGCGTAGGCATACGTCACCGGCTCGCCGTAGACCGAGGTCACGGCGCGCTGTGCGACGGCTGCTAGCTGGGTGCGGATGGTCATGCACGTCCTCAGTCGCCCGCTGCTAGCGGACGATCTCCCAAGTCAGGCCCTTGATCGTCGACTTGTTGTCCGCGTGACCGGCCGACCACGTCCCCACGAGGTCCACGGTCAGCGCCGCGGTGGTGTCGAGCGCCTGATCGAAGACCACCGTGGTGTCCGGGCTGTCGTCCTGGACGTGCGCGATGCAGCGCGAGTGGAACTCCCCGCTGGCGCCGGCCGTCTGGAAGAAGACTTCCGCCTCGAAGTAGATGCCATCGCCGTCGTCGACGTCGTGCGCCGCCTGCGTGCCGACCGTCACGCCGCCGAGACGCAGGCTGTTCGCCAGCGTGTTGGTGGAGTTGTTGTCGTCGACCTTGATCAACGCGCGGATGATGAGCAGGTCGCCCGAGCGCAGGCTGCCGGCCGGGATGCTCAGCGTGTCCGCGTAGGCGGTCGCGCTCGAGTCCTGGCTGTTGAGCTGCGTCCCCGCCGCGGTCATGCGCCCGAACAGGCGCTTCGCCGCGCCGGTCAGTCGCACGCTCACCGAGGTCGCGCTCGCACCGGCCGCCGCGGTCGCCACGCCGATGAGCGGGTAGGCGCTGCTCGTCGTCGCCAGCGCGCCGGTCCAGTAGACCGGGTCGCCCACCGCGAACGCGGGTCCGGCGCTGCCGGACTTCACGACGCTGTGGACGCCCTCGACCCGCCACCCGAAGTCAACGCCGACCGCGGCCGTCGCGACCGGCACGCCCGCGAGGTCGCCGATGACCACCGGCAGCCCGGAGGTCACGCCGCCCGTGGGAGCCGCGACCGTGAGGATCTCGCCCTCTTGGATGAACTTGGTGCTCATGTTCCGTACTCCTTACGCGCCCGCGTTGCGGACGAAGCTGCGGTGCTCGACGGCCTTGGCGCCGAAGAAGAGGCGCGCCTTGACGGCCATGGAGTCGGTGTCGAACGACTGGTCCTGCTCGAGCACCGGCCCGGCCTCGCCCTGCAGGTAGCCGTAGACGATGGTCTCGGCCTGCGAGGGGTCGGCGACGCCGTAGTAGATGACCGCGGACGCCGCGTCGAGGCGGGGCTCGGCGATGACGTTGAACGCGAAACCGTTGGGGATCGCGTTGGTCGCGGTCGTCGGCACGAAGCCCTGGACGAGACCCAGCGCCTGCATGGTCGCGAGGTTCAGCGCGGTCGGCACGAGGATGTGGCGCATACGGATCGAGAGCTGCGCGCCGTCGAGGCCGGTCTGCACGCGCATGAGCCGCTGCATCGCCTCGATCTGCGCGACCGACGGCGCCGCGCCCGACGTGATGACGTTGCTGTGGCTCGCGTGGAAGAGCGGGTTACCGTCGGCCATCGCCGGGTTGCCCGTGAGGATGCCCCACACGATGTCCATCTCCTTCCGGGCCGCCGCGCCGCCGAAGCGGAACACGTCGCGCGAGAAGGCGCCGAGGTCGTCGTTGATCAACGCCTCCATGGTGAGGCGGATCTGGCGGCCGTACTTCGCGAGGTTCCACGTCTCCGCGCCCTCGCTCACGGTGCCGTGGGTGTACTCGCCACCCTCGGCGATCGCGGCCAGAGACGGCGAGTCGCCGGTCTTGACGATGCTGGCCGACTTGAGGTCGGGCAGATCCTGCCGCATGCAGAACGCCGGGTAATTGACCTGCTCGGCCTCGTAGCCCGCGGTCAGCCGCTTGCGGGCCGAGTTGGCCGTGATGAGCGGGAAGTCGCTGGTCGAGTGCATGAGCGCCGTGCGCGCGATCTGCGTGCGGCTCATCGACTCGGTGTCCACGCCCGCGCGGCGCAGGCACTGCTCGGCCGCCCACATCGGCCCGCGGCCGACGATGCGACCGGCGAGTTCGTCGCCGGACAGGTCGACCCCGTGGCCCATGCACTGCAGCAGGCCCTTCTCGACCGAGGCCGCGAAGTGCTCGCCGTCCGTGCGCCCCATCGAGATGTGCGGCGAGGTCCGCGGCCCCTTCTCGTCGGCCTGCGCGCGGAGCTCGATGATCGCCTCACGCGCCTTGTCCACCGACACCGACGGGTCGGCGAGCAGCTTGGCCAGCTCCGGCGAGTCGCCGGTCAGCTTGAGCCGCGCGGCGGCCGAGCGGATCTCCGTCTGACGGGTCGCCTCCAGACGGGCGCCCTCGGCGCGGGCCTCGGCGCGCAGCGCCTCGTGGTCGATCTCGACGGCCGGGGCCGCGGGAGTCTCGGTAGCCATCGCTTCAACCTCCATGCGTTCGGCCCCGTGGGCCGAAAGAACCTGTGCGCCAGCGTCGGCAGGCACCGACACCAGCGAGAACTCGAGCAGCGACCAACTCGTCGCCGTGTGCCATTCCATGCCGTCGATCAACTCGACGGTGGTCGAGTGGATCTGCGCGCCGACGGAGCCGTTGCGGATGATCCCGTCCTTCACGTCCTGGCGGATGCCAGCGACCTCGGGCCGCGCCGACAACCGCGGGCGCGCCACGATGCCGACGCCGTCGACGACCCGCGCCGAGTTGGGCACGATCACGCCGATCTGGTCGCTCAGCTTCCACGAGTTGTGCGAGTCGAGGACCGGCGCGCCCAAGTTCGCGCGCGTCAGGTCGACTTGGCCGGGCTCCATGCCGAGCCGCAGCTTGTAGGCGCCGCGGCCGTAGGACCATCGGTCGACCCAGCCGCCCGTGTTCAGCACGGCGTCAAACGAGCCGTCTTCCTCGGACCACGTCTCAGGCGCGAACCGCACAGACGTCGCCGCCAGCGAGCCAGCAAGCTGGTCCGACGGCCGGGCCTCAAGGGCCTCTGCGAACGACTGCGGTTTCGGTGCGCTCATCGTGCCTCCGCGCAAAGAAAACGCGACGTGTCAACGACAAAGCAACATGCGCGATCGTCAGGCCGCATTTTCGGCCGCGGGCGCGCCGACAGCGTCAGGCGCCGAAACGTCGATGCCTGGATACGCCAGCCCGCGCGCGGCACACCACGCTTGATGCTCCTCGATCTCCTGACGGATGGTCTCGGGGTCATCGCCCGACCGACGGATCTCGCGCTGCGGCGAGGTAGTCATGTTGGCCAGCGCAGCCGCGATCCCGTTCTCCTCTTTCTGCCGGTCGACCTCTTCCCAGCGCGGCGGCTGCCACTCGACCGGGTAGTCGAGGCCCTCGTCGAGCTCGCCCGCGCCGACGGCGTCGTTGATGAACCGCTGCCACGTCGGGTCGCACAGCATCGGGATGAACGCCTGTGCGCGGATCTGGCGCAGGCGCCGAAGGAACTTGAGACGGCCGAACCGGATCGAGCTGTAGTTGGTCCCGCTCAGATCGCCGGTCAACTCCTCGTAGGGCAGGCCGATGCCGGCCGCGACCGCGTGGAGTGTCGAGACGAGGAACTGACCGTAATCGCTGACCTGTGGCGGCTGGATCGGCGTGATGCTCTCGGAGCCCGTGACCGTCGCGATGAGCCCAGATGTCAGAACGTCCACCGGCGCACCGGACGAGTCCGTGATGCGCGCCCCAAGCGATGCCGGCGTGCCGTCCGCGCTCATCGGCGCGTCAGACTGAATCAGCACCGCTAGCGTCGACGCGACCTGACGCCGGATGATCTCGATGTCCTCGTACTGGTCGACGTGGAACAGGCGCTTGACGACCGAGGTCATGGGCGAGATGCCGCGGACCTGACCCGGTCGGCCGCACGTCGGATCGTAGAGGTGCTCAATCTGCGTGGCCGGCACGAACGACGACGCCAGCGCCGCCACGCCGCGGGCGGTCTCGCCCGGGTGCGACGGATAGAGCCAGTAGCCCCGGCGCCGGTCGACGATGTCGAACTCGACGCCCTGGCAGAGATACCCGTTACTCGTCGGCCCGTGCTTGAGGTCGTCGATGAAGTCGCTCTCGAGGATCTGCAACTGGAGCGGAACCCACAGCGCGCCCTCGACCCGCGCGTCCCGGAACCGCAGGAGGCACTCGCCCGACTCGAACATCGCGCGCGCCGCGACGACCTGCAGCCCGTAGAACCCGAGCCGCGACGAGCGGTAGCACTCGCGCTGCCAGCGGTCCCACAACCATTCCGTGTACACCGACGCCGCGACCTGCTGACCCCGGCGCCACTTCGGCCCGTCTCGCCGCGCGCGGATCGTCGTCGTCCGAGGTAGCTGCACCTGAGGCCGGATGCCGTCGCCGACGAGCGCCGACGTGAGCGCGTCGACGGCGCTGGCCGCGTAGGGGTTATTCCTCACCAGGTCGCGCATCCGGGCGCGCGTCAACTGCGTCGCGTCCGCTATCTCCGCGTTCGGCCCCGAGTTGCCCGCGCCCCACCGCGACAGCCGAGCCGAACGTCTCGCTGCGTCGTAGGCGAGCCTCTCGATCGCCTGACGCGCCGCCGCGAGCTCGGCCTCGGCCTTGCGCGCCCGCCGGGTCGGCAGCTTGTCGAGCCAGCCCATCACGGCCCCCGGTCGATGATCGCCGGGATGGTCAGCACCCGAGCCGTGGCCGAGACCTCGGCCTCCATCACCCGGAGCAACTGCAGCATGTCGGCCTGAGACCGGAACTGCGTGTCCATGTCGCCGACCTTGACCCGGAGCGTGCCCGTAGCGATCGCATCCCGGAGCGCGTCAACCTGCGTCTGAGTCCACGCCACACGGCCTCGCTACCAGTCGCCGCCCCCCATGACCCGTCGGGACTTGGAGAGCCAATCACCCGCGCCGCCCCGGCGTTGCGCCGATGCTGCCGCAGCCGATGACGGCACAACGGGCGCCGGCAAAGCAACAGGCGCGACGAGTTGGCCGCCGGCACGCTCCCACGCGCGCAGCGACGCCAGCGCCAACACCGCGCAGTCGAGCGCCTCGTTTCTCCGACCCGCCGACCGCACACGCCACGAGATGACCGGGCGGCCCCTGGCGAAGTGCGTGACCAGCGCCTCGGCAGCGAGTTGCTCGACGTACTCCCGCCCGACCGTCGCCGGCAGATGGATGTAGCCCGCGCCAGGCGTCTCGCGCTTGAGTCGCGCGTAGATCACCTGCTTCGCCTGGTCGATGCCGACGACATAGCTAGCGTACTTGCGGTCCTTCTTCTTCGGCTTGATCGGGCGGCTCGGCCAGATCGGACGGTCGCCAGCCCGGCCGATGGTCCCGAAGACGTTGGACGCGAACCGCGGCCGGCAGTAGTCGATCGCCTCGTCCGTGTAGTGGCCGGCCACGTCCACCGACGACGCAGCGATCCGCAGCACCCGCCCGTCCTCCGTCGGCCACTCCGACAGCAGCACGCCGTCGAGCTTCGCCCACGGCTCGCGCTCTGCCGGGCATCCCCAGATGACCCAATGCCCGATGAGCCACGATTCCTCGCCCGCGCCCCACCCCCACACCGACACCTCGAGCCGGTTGTCCTGCGTGTCGGCCCCGGCCGTCAGCGCGATGACCCCGCGCGGAATCAGCGGACGGAGACCCTGCGCCGCTCGAGCGACGCCCGCGCCGTAGTCCTCGCGTCGGACGAGGATCTTGTCCTCGTCGAGCGTCTCGCCGTCCTCTTGCTGCCAGCACTCGCCGAGGTCGGTATTGACGACGTTCTTGAGTCGCGACGGGTCGCCCTGCGCCGCCAGCCAGTCGCTCGCGATCTCCGTCCACGAGCGCCACCCGTGCGGCGAGTAGAGCGAGCTCACATGGTAGCCGTGCGCGCGGTCGTGACCCTCGGGCGCCGTCGCCCGCCACTCGCCGGCAGCGAGCATCCCGGTCTTCTGCCAGTCGGCGATGAGCGACCCGCAACCCACGCCGTCGATGCTCGGGATCAACGAGTCCGGGTGGAAGGCGTTGAAGCCGTCCACCCCGCCGCCGCAGACGTAGAACGCCTCGCGCTTGCCGTCCTCCGTGACGATCTTGACCCCGCCCCACTGCAGCGCCTGCATCACGCCGCAGTCGGGACACGGCACGAAGTAGCGCCGCTGGTCAGTGCGCCGGTATTCGAAGTCGATGCGCGACGAGCCGGCGATCTTCGGCGTCGAGACGACGAGCTCCTTGCGGTTCGGGAACGTCGCGCACCGCTTGCGCGCCAGCCCGAGCGGATCGCCCTCGCCGTCCACGTCTGGGTCCCACGAGTCGACCTCGTCGGCGAACAGGTAGCGGATCGGCTTGGACCTCAGCGACGCGGCCGAGTTGGCGCCCGAGAACTTCCAAAACCCTCCCTGGAACGTCCTGAGCAGGATCTTGCTCGTCGACTGCCGCGACCGCGACAGTCCGACCACCTCGGCGAGCGCGGGCGTGCTCTCGACCATGGGGTTGATCCGTCCGACGGAGTAGTCCTCAGCCGTCTCTACCGACGGCTGCACGATGAGCGTCGGCCCCGGCGCAAGGTGCGCGATGTACCCCAGCCAGCAGTTGCCGGCCTCGGACCCGCCCGTCTGGGCGCCTTTCATGAGCACGACGCGGCGACACGGATCGCTCGGCGCGAGCCGGTCCATGATCTCCCGCATGTACGGCGCACGGTCGGTGCGCCACTGGCCAGCCGCCGCCGACGTGTCGCTTGTCAGTCGCCGATGCGCGTCAGCCCACTCCGACACGGTGAGCCGCGGAGGCGGGCGGAACCCCGACCGGAACGCCGCACGCAGCCGCGATCGGCCTGTGCTCACCCGGCCTCCGCTTCGTCGGTGTCGTCTTCCTCGAGGTCGCCGTCATCGTCCGACTCGCCCGACGGCGGCGACGACAGCGACTCAAGCGCCGCCATGATGCGCGACGTCAGCAGCATCTCCACCGCGTGCGCGTC
>JACCDG011818310.1_pt1 | contig 11342 bp, 19 predicted proteins | sample 7442471 | NCBI WGS metagenome assembly JACCDG01 (sample SAMN15323444, study PRJNA562643) | freshwater metagenome | isolation source: river surface water | place: USA:Blue River Watershed | collected 2017-08-17
GCCTCCTCCTTGGCCTTCTTCTCGGCCTCCTTCTCCTCCTTGTTCAGCTTCCGCTTGGCCACACGCTCGGGAAGCGTCTCCACCTTCGGTCCACCTCCGTCCTTCTCCTCCGCGACCACAACAACAACCTCCGAGGCCTGCACAGCACTCGGCAACACGCAATCAGGGCACTCAGGGAAGAGCTCTGCGATCAGTGCCTTGATAAAGTCGTCGCGCGCATCGTCCGAAGACGCATACTCGCGACCAGCATACATAGGGTCCGAAGACACCTTGACGACAGCGTTGATGATGACTTGCTTGAGAGAGTTCATCTTGACAGTTTGGGGGGAAAGCAGTAGGGACCTCCAAAGGAGCGATCCGTTTTTGGGAGCCAAGCGGGTCAATAATTTATCCGCAAGTCTGGCTGGCAAAAACGGATTCGTGAGTTGGAGGTTCCTACTGCTTTGCCATGGCAACCATGAGTATCACTCTTGGGGGTGGCGCCGCATTGTGCGGGACAGCTGCCCCAGGGAGTCTCTGCAACCCCGAGCTCTTCAATCTCAATTGGGGGAATTACATGTATGAACGCGAGTATGCGCAGAAGATGCACTACATCCTGATGCCTCAGGAGCAGTGGGAGCGTGGAGCAGCGGGCCATCTGGCAGCGCACCCACACAATTGGGCGGTCCACCAGTGGATCGCACGCACGCAGGTAGCAAGGCAGGAGTATCAGCAGCGGGCATCTCAGCGAGTCGTCGTGGAGATGCCTGACGCGGATGAGTTGACCTTCCGCGTGTGGAAGGACATGATTGAGGAGCCGTGCAAGTACGGCGACGACATCGTGGAGTGGCTGGATCTGGACGAGGAAGTGATGCGTGGACCCAAGCGCTGGCGTGCGGGCGCCTACTGGCAGAAGCGCGAGGATGAGTACAACGCCAAGGAGTGGCAGCGTGTTCTTGGTCTTCTCGCCAAGGCAGCAGCTCAGCAGGAGCAGTGGCGTGAGGAGGCACTCGCTTGCAAGAACGCAGCGGCTGCGCGCATCCAGGCGCTCTGGCGTGGATACAGCACTCGCGTCCAGCAGGCGTGGAGGGATTGCGCCAAGTGTCTCAAGCACGGCATCTGCGTGGAGACGCTGGGCGACGAGCACGTGTGCCGCTGCTGCTGGGGGGAGGCGAATCCAGTGGAGGATGATGTTGTGACGCCTGTGGAGGATCGCGACATCTGGGGGCCCAATACCTAAGGAGGGAACTGTGGAGGAACGGCAACGCACTACTTTTTGCCTGCCACGTACGCTGCATTCAGACCCGTCACCTCAAAGATCCCGTGGAAGAGCGCACCTGCAACCGCAACCGTCACCCACTTGCCATACGAACCCACAAGCTTCTCTGAGACCCAGTACATCGGGATCAGCACAAGACCAACGATCAGCATTTCCACGAGGATGTTCATTTCTCTTGAAAACGGATATTTTTCCACGGGGGTCAACAACAGTAGGATGCGTTCTATTAACGATGCGATGGCAGATCTTTCTGCAAAGTACAAGGCGATGACCTATGAGATTGAGACGAAGACTCCCACACAGTGGCTTCTGACTGTGTACAACGAGTGTGTCCCTGGATCCTATCTAAAAATTGAGATTCATGATCTGGAGGGAGTTCCCACGGCGCTTGTGTTGGAACGCCGGAGTCTTGGATACCCGTCTATGTCGCGATTTATGAATCGGCTGATGGATGCGCTGGATCCTCCCGCTTGGCAATCGGCGGATTTCGTAAGCCCCGGAGAAGAGAGCTAGATGCGCTCCAATTTGTCCGCAACAACTTTGACGAGAACAACGGGCTCCTGCTTAGGAGCCAAGCATTTATGAACCTCTGGAAGCCGACAGGTTAGACAATACACCTGACCACACGAACACTTGAACTCCATAACCGTTTTTTTCTTGCAGCACGAGCACTTCATTCTAAGTCCTTAATCTTCTGTGGGGGAATGCTCTTGGTTTCGTTTTTCGGAGGCACACAGGGGCACGGCGGAAGAGGACATGGAGCCACACAAGGACTCACATTGGAAACACTCACACAGGCCAAATGCTTGAATGCGGCTTCACGATAAATACACCCCATATCACACAGTTGCTTAATTGTCTCAGGAAGACGACACCGGACGCGCTGCATTTCTTGTATGACGAGAGAACAATGAAAATCCGATACACAACGATCGTGGATCCGGATGTTGATTACGATCCAAAACAGTTTCGGAGTGAAGTCAAGACCTATCTTGCGGATCCCCATGGATGGAAATCGGAAGGATATGTGTTTGTGCGGTCATCGTCTCCGACGGTTGAAATTCATCTGTCCAGTCCCAAGACGTTAGAGACAAATGGATGTCGCGATGCGTCTCTCTCCTGTGCAGAAATGGGCGGACGCCACATGCAGTTGAATGCAATGCGGTGGATGAAAGGCTCTGCGGCCAGCAAGCTTTCTCTGTCAGAGTATCGTCAGTATATGATTACACATGAGATGGGGCACATTCTAGGCCATGACCATGTAACGTGTCCGGGGAAGGGAGAACCCGCTCCACTCATGATGCAACAGACTCTTGGGATTGGCAAGTGTAGACCGAACACAAAACTTACACGCAGAGACCGAAAGAAGACCAATGCTCTATCTACTCGTTCCGGTCGGAAGCACTGAGTGGCGCGATATGCGTCTGTTTACAACATTTTCTGCGGTGGAGCAGGTCGTCAACAAGGGGATTGAAGAGATGCGGGAGGCGGGAGTTCCCGAGCGTTGGTGTTTTGTCGTTGCCTATGATGGAACGGACGAGCTTCGTCCCGTTTGGGGGTATACGATTTACGAGGGGTACCTTCAGCGATATGCGATTACTCAGTGACCTTCAGGATCATCACTCCAGCAGCAATGAGCGCGATTGCGAAAAAGTCGTGAATGTGAAGGACCTCCTTGAATAGCATGGTTCCCACAACTGTGGTGGCCACAACCGAGAGACCTGACCACAATGCATTGGTCATGGCCATTCCAGTTCCATTGAAGGTCAGCCGAAGCATGTATCCGACGGCTGCATAAAAGAGAACGCCGACAGCAAAGAACGCTGAGTTGTCAACGCTTCGCTTGAAACAGGACATCGCCAATGTCTCCAGCATGACGATGAGCAGAACATACCAATATACACGGGGGATTCCCATTTCTTATTAATGGACCCGTATTTAATTGTGATTCTCTTTCTGACATTAGGGTTGGGGCTTTTGACGTGTATACTGTGTGTAGAACTCCGTGCATTAGACCGACAACGAGCTTACGATCAAGATCCGTCGTCTTCATAAGAATGGACAGCATTGTGCGGACCATTATTGCGAAGTTTCAGATTCGGTCGGAGATTGGCAAGAAGAAGTATGGCCAAACACTTGACCGAACGGATTTGTCTGTTTTGGATTGGATTAATCATGCGCAGGAAGAGCACATGGATGCGATCTTGTACCTTGAGAAGTTAAAGCAGACGCTTGTTGGCGTCTCTCTTGAGAAGAAATGAGTCCGAATGCTCAGGAGCAAAATACTGCTGAAGAACCTCCTTCACATCGCCAGCTGAAAAGGGCTTGCATGAAAAGACATCCAGATACATGTCATTGGTCTCCTCCACAAAGTGCGCACAGATGTTGGAGGTCTCAATGAGCTGGACAAGTGTATATCCCTTCTTGTTTCCCGTTCCAAAGAGAACGACCTGGGGCTCTCCGTAGGGCACCATGTCGATTTTCTTCACAAGATCCTTCGTGAACAGTGTAATGGTTTCGGCCGACCGAATCGCAGCAGGACGGCACTTGCGCGCATTGAGAACAAGATGATAACCCCAATAGTTCATGTTTGGTAGGAAGATGCTTAGTTGCTGTAAGCCAGACCGCCCATTCCGGACATGATGCGGAAGATGTTGTAGTTGACAGCATACATGCGGAAGTTGTAGGGGTAGGACTTGCTAGGGTAGGTGCCTGCAGCGCCTGATGTCTGCGAGTCAAAGACGAGCGTCGCAGAGTCGATGCGAGAGAAGTTACAAGTTCCAGACGGCTGGTGCTCCTCGGGCTGAATGGCAAAGGAATACACGTTGATCGGGCTGATGGTGGAGGACACACTCTTGGGCCATGCCGCCGTGCTGCCACCAGTGTGGTGCTGGGCAGGCTGAACCTTCCAGAAGTAATCGCCATAGCGCTCATCAAAGCGATCCGTGCCGTTGATCTGGAGGCGCGCGCGGTTGACAATGTCGCTGTAGGTGAAGGGCTGGGTATAGGCATTGGCGGTTCCCGTGGCGGTCGTCGCAGATCCACTGTTGGCCGCAGCGGGGATCACGATGTTGGTGAGCGTGGTGTCGCCGCAATCCACGAGGCGCTGATCCTGGAATACCCACACGAGCTCCTTGATGGGGTGGTTGAGCGTAAGATCCAGGCGACCCGAGGAAGTGGTGATCTGCTGCTGGCCCTCGTACTGGAGCTGCTCAATGAGGTACTCGTGCGACTCCTGGGCAAAGCGACGGCGCTCCTCAACGTCAAGGTAGACATAATCAAGGTAGAGGGCCATATCCTTGAGCTGGGGGAGGCGAGAAGCAGCGTACGCAAGGGTGGTGGTTGCGGCGGCCTTGTTGGCCGTGACGAGATCAGTTGCATTTCCCAGAGTGATGTTGAAGCGAACCTCGTGGTACTGGAGGGCGATAAGAGGAAGCGCAAGACCAGGGTTGCGGTTGAACCAGAACTGGAGAGGGACGTAGAGAACATTGGGGCGACCACCGCATCCACTGTTCGCATCGTTGGTGACAGTTCCATACTGATCACCGCCCGTCATGGAGTCAAGCTTAGACGACGTGTCATAATCCGACGTGAGGGTCTCCCAGAGGTAGAGCCACTCTCCGTAATGACGATCAATGATCTGACCACCAATCTCCACCTCAATCTGCTGGAGGAGAACATACCCCAGGCGGCGGCGCGCACCATAGGTCCACACAATGTCGCTTGCATAGCTGGACTCATCCGTGTCGGGAAGCGTGATCTCCACATACGTCTTCCAGATCAGATCAGCGTTGCGGTTGACAACGGCAACGAGGCGCTGGCCATAGATGGGTGCGCCAGTAAAATTCACACGGAACGCCTCAATGGCGAAGTTAGTGTGACGCTTGTAGAGAACCTTCCAGAAGGTAATGTGGGGGTTCCCCGTGAGGTATGCATCCTGTGCGCCATAGGCAACGAGCTGAAGAAGACCGCCTCCCATTTGTCTTTATACCTTCGGCGGGAGAAATTCTACTTCAAGAGACTGCGCGAGCAAAGAATGTAGAGGAAGAGGGCGTTGACAATTGCCAGCGCAAGGGCGGGAATATTGGCAAACGGAACCCACTTGAGCTTCGGGGGATACAGCATGCTTGCGCGAACGTCCATAACCAACACGACTGCCGCAAGCCCAAGAACCAAAAAGAAGAACACGTAATAGTACCGGCAGATGGTCGCGTTGTCAATGCTCTTTGTCCAGTCAACTTCCTTGTCGTCGGTCGCCATTTTGTAGATATACATACAAAAATGAAAGAAGCCACAAAAACAAAGTTCTGTCGCTGTATCAAGTCTGTTCGCAAGACCATTCGCCCTCGCAAAGGTAGCACGGCAGAATCCGCGGCGATCGGAGTGTGTGTCAAGAGTGTTCTGCATTCCAAGGGACGAACCCTTAAGAAGTTCCGGTGTGGCAAGAAAGCTCGGTTGGTGACTCAGAAGCGGAAATCAAGCTAAGCGCCTCTTTGCACGCCATCTGTTCGGCCTTCTTGCGTGTGGATCCCACTCCGTAGGCGAGGTGTTTTCCATTGCCATCGCACACTGCGACACGGATCTCTCCCTTCTTCGCATCATTGGAGAGCATGACATACGTCGGCGTGCATGCCAGTGTCTTCTGACAATATTTCTGAAACATGTCCTTGTAGTTCGTGGCGGATCCAATGACCTCGTCAATGTCCAGATAGGCATTCATGACCGCGGTCACAAAGGTATACACGACGTGAAACCGATTGCCACAATCGGTCCACAAGGCCCCTAGAAAGGCCTCAAAGATATCGCCTAGTTTCTTCGTATTGTTGCGACCATCAATCGCTGCGGACTCTTCGTTGTGACGACTCATAACATAGAATCGGTTGAGACCAATCTGTTTGGAGAGATAGCCAATTTGTTCGTTGTTCACAAGCACCTTGCGTGCATCTGTAAGAAACCCCTGCTTGCGGTCAGGGAATCGCTTGCGAAGATACGTAGCCACACAAACACCCAACACGGAGTCTCCCTCAAACTCCAGACATTCATAGGACTCATCTTGGAGCGGCATTACGCCCGGAGGACACGGAGCCAATTGCGCCGGTTGTCCATCGGGAGTCGTATACTCCAGTCGCCGCACATAGGTCGTGTGAACCATGGCGGTCTGAAAGATTCGCTGATTCTGAATTCGGTAATGAGGAAGGCCATGCTTGCGCAGAATTGCATGAATGTCCTTCTCATTGAACCAGCGATTGTTCGGGTTGTAGGGATTGTAAAGATCCATGCCTTTAGAAGAGCCTCCGTCTTCCGGATTCGTTTTTTGCCGCTTTCATGGAAAAATTGTGTTCCTCCATAACATATCGTTCCATTGATGGTCAAGCCCCTGTACACTCTTACGCTCCGCGCGTTGAGTACGCACAAAGAAGTGTTAGCACACCTGACGCGAATCCAGCACGGATTCATGCCGGACAAACAAATTGAACAAGCCCAACTTGTCGTCGCCCAACTCCAAGAGATGCTCCGGGAAATGCAGGAGGCCGTCAAGAGCCCTCCGCAGTCATCCTCCCACATTCCTCTCAAGTAGACTCCTCGTCCATCGGTTTCAATTCAAAGCTATAGTCCGTCGTTGCCGTCAGAGTTCGCTCGTGTCGGATCACAATCTCTCGGAAGACATCTTCGCCATGCTCTGGCAAGATCTCTGCGAGATACTGCTCCAACTGCTTCTTGGAGAGAGTCCATCCCTTCTTCCACTCTCCTGGGCGCTTGACCTGAAACACCATTTTTGACTTTGCCAACTCAATCTTCTGTGGAATCTCCTCCTTGTGCGGTTCATTGTATACCGCTGCCATATTGAGTTCCACTGTCGTGCGCTTCTCGCGAAGGTCCTTGACTTCCGCGTTCAGAGCGCCAATTCGCTTATTCAGCTCCACATACTTCGTGAGATAGGGTGCCAGAGAGTTCATCCTGTCTTTGGTAGAGGCCTCCGTTTTATCTATCCGTTTTTGAACAAGAGGATAGATGTCGTGGCTCGATAAAGCTGCCGTGAACCGACTCCGCGAAGTCTACAACAAAGAACACAAACGAGAGCCTCCAGTGGGAGCGGGCGAACCGGAAGCTGTGTGGAGTGAGCTCCAGTCTCGCCTGCGAGCCAAGTGCAAAACGGGCCGTGCAGAATGCATTGTCGCCTCTCTTCTTCGTCGTCCACGGGCTCCCAAAGAATGGGCCGTGAATCGTTATGAATGGTTGTCTAGCGACGACATTGATGCGATTGAGAAGAACTACGCAGAGCTCTTCAATGATTATTACTATGTGGGTTCCGTTCCGATTGATTTTGACCTTCAAGATGAAACGCGTAAGTGTTTGGTCTCTGCTCTGTGTGCGATGAAGCTGGAGGAGCTCTACAAGAAGGGCAAGCATCGCATTGGGATTGTCATCAACACAGACCCTCACGATGGCCCCGGACAGCATTGGGTGGCTGTATTCTGCGACATTCGCCCCGAATTGGAGTATCCTCGTTTCACCTACTTTGATTCGTATGCGATGACTCCAGAGCCTGAGATCAAAACACTTATGCGTCGCTGGAAGAAACAGTGGGATACAACGGGCATTCATTCCAAGCCCATGAAGTTAACCTACAACAAGACACGCCACCAGTACAAGGATTCGGAATGTGGAATGTATTGCTTGTATTTTCACTACGCGTGTTTGATGATGCTTCCGATGGATGAAAAGATCCCCGACGAGGTGATTAACGCATTTCGCAATCTGTTGTTTCGGATTCCAAAAATAGACTCCGACCAGTAAACAATGAAGTGGCTCTTGGCAGCTGCACTGGCAGCCTTTTTCGTCTACCTCTTGTACGATACATTCATTGGGCGGCACGGAGGTTCTGTCATGTCTCGTGGTCGTCTCTGCGACTATACTGCGACAGGCTCTGTTTACGAGGACATTCCAAGCGCATTGGCTCGGGGAATTCGCTTGCTAGAAGTCCACGTCTATTCTGACGAACGCGATCAACCCGTTGTGGCCACCAAACCCCAACAGAACGGCTACGACTTTGCCACCGACAATGTGTCCTTTGAGCAGGTATGTGTTGATCTTGTCAATGACGCATTTCCATCCAAGGACCCCTTCGTCCTGTCCATCGTGCCACACACTGCCAAGAGTGTCACACTCAACAAGGTCGCGGAACACCTGCAGTTGCTTCGTCGGCATTTGATTGCGGCTCGCGACATTCAACAGGTTCCTCTGGACAAGCTGGCCAACAAACTGATCATCGTGTCGGGAAGCGTCAATGGAACGGAGCTGGAGCCTCTTGTGAACCTCTCTTGGGATGATCACGGAGTTCGTCGCCTCACAGCCCACCAAGCACTGCATTCGCGCGACCCCACGGAGTTGCGCAGGTTCAACAAGGATTTCATCACGATTGTGGCTCCTGAACCGGAGCTCAAACATTCGGCAGTGGATCCCGATGCGTTGGCTGCAACCGGCGCCCAATGGATTTTGGTCGCGCCAGGTCCTCCGGGGTTCGTTAAAAAGTCTTCTTGAGGGTAAAACAAAATGGCAGAGCAGACTCAGACAGCAGGCAAGCGTAGCGCGTGGCTCGCCCACGTCAAGAAGACCATGAAGGCGCACAAGGGCAAGCCCCTTTCGGCAGTCCTCAAGATGGCCAAGAAGACCTACAAGAAGACGGCCAAGAAGACCGCCAGGAAGTCCCGTCGTGGTGGCAGCCGCCTCTCCCCCGCTGAGTATTAAAAACGGACCAACAATGATTTGAGTCCATAGAGATATGGACGATCCCAAAACACGTCGTGAATCCAAGAAGAGCGCCAAGGAGAAGGCGCAGGGAAAAAACACCATCTACTCGGCCAAACATGTACGGCAGATGGAAGCACTCAAAGAGAAGCAGAAATCAAAGTAAGTTTGCATGAGACACTCTGTATGTTCGGCGACGATCGCGGTCTTTCGTTCGCCCTCCTCCTGTCAGCTTTCGGCAGGTTTTTCCGTGGTACGTCTTCTTGGAGCAACCGCTCCTGTAATACGCAACCCTGTGGGCATATCCACTGTAGCTTGGCATCGGCTTTTTGACCACTTTGGAAAGTCGTGACAAAAGGCCATACATCCAGTGCATGTAGGCCTTCCGAGACTCCAACATAGGCTCGTTGTCCGCTACGTATTCCGCAAACACCTTGCGAAGAGTCTGAAAAGGATATGCTTTGGCCAATGCGTGGAGAAAATGGCGATGCGTCGCCATGTCGGACTCCTCGGGTGTCTCTGGATAGTTCGCCGAAACAACAAACAAAAAGTCGCGTCCAGGTACATTGTTCGGTTTCATGGCCATATACCGAGCCTTGATGGAGTCAAATTCAGGGTCTTGTCCAGGATCTACAACCGTCGGATCCATCTTGGCTTGGCTTCGCAACTTGGCATTCACCATGTTGTGAATGTCGTAGAGCCAACGGCCCGGATTTCCACGAAGAGGATGTTCATGTACAAACTTTGTCGTTGACTCCCGACAGTACTTGCACGGCAAAATGTCTTTCATCGCATTCAATACATCGTCGGGGTGTTCCGACCGAAACGCCACCAAATGAAACAATTGCCACGCACTGGGGCCCCAGTAACGAGTATCCATTGTTTACAATCCAGCAAAGTTCTCAAGCGCCTCCCATCCTCCGACCTCCAGCAATTTCTCAATTCGGCGAGGGTGATACACATTCATATACAGTTCCTCTTTGATGCGATGGCAGGCGAGAATAGACTGCATCCGGGGATAGGCGACAAGAAGCTCGTCCCGAATCTGTTTGGTTCGTTTCATTGTTCTACGGAATTCTGGCATCTGATTCCAGATGTAGCGATCATCTGCGAGTTGTTTGAATCGGTCCACTGTTTTGGGGAGATTCACCCGAGTTGCGACTCCGAGCGCATTTCGTTCCCACACGTATTCCCAAATAGGATACGCCAGAAAGTCGTTGCGAATCCCACTTCGGGTGGGAGCTGGATCCCACAGAAAGTGGGATGGTTCATCTGCGAACTCAGCAAATTCAGGAGGAAACCGGTCGCCCCATTGCCCAATGTCGTTTAGCCTCTTGAGTTCTTGAATGAGGTTCTGCGGACAAGGGGTATATGCCTTCATCTTGGCACGGATATACTGCCGTTCACGACGAAGTGTGCATCTGTCTTCCATGTGATCGCATATCCGCCCGTGGTCTTCATCCATCTTTCGCAACATTCGTCGCTGGTATTTGTCCATGTGCTCTAGGTGGAGCAATCAACAAACAGATCCGTTTTTTTCTCCATCCCCATAAACAAACAAATGCTTGACACCAAGGATATTATCATCATCACGGCGTCTATCTACCTCGGCAGTGTCGTTGCCAAGTTCTTCTCCGCCATCTCGGAGGGCCTCGTTGCGCCCGTCCTCGCCCCCGCTCTTTCTGCTGGCAAGGGCATCACGGAGGCTCAGGTCACTGTCGGTGGCGCCACCCTCAAGGTCGGCGCGGCCCTCGCTGCCCTCGTTGACCTCGTGATCTCGTTCGTCGTGGTTGTTTTCACCATCGGCATCCTCCGCACCTACTTCCTTTCCAAGATCGGCGCCAACCGCCAGGCGATGTAAAAAAATACAACACTAAACACAAACATGGGCGCATTTGGAAGCAAGACACAAGAGCAGCAAGCTCCTGCAGCAGTTGCTGAGATTCCGTCATCGTCTCCGTTTGGAACAAGCACTCCTTCTATGGGTGGCAAGAAGACCCGCCGTGGTGGTAAGAAGAATGGCAAGAAGGGCAAGAAGGGCAAGACTGGTCGGTCTAGGCCCAAGCATTAACGCGGTCCAAAACTAAAGTTCATCCAACCCGTCCGAGCATTCTTGGGAAGCGCTCCGTATTGTTGATCAATGCGCTTGCGGAGTTCCACACCACTAGCTCGCGACTCATTCTCACGTTTCCACTGTGCGAAGGCAGCCTGAATGGTTGTCCAATGCACTCCCTCTCCAGGTTCATCCCCGCGCGGTGCCTCCGGCGCGTGGAAGTACTCTGCCATAAACTTCGCAATGCCGTCTGACTCCTCCTTGTACTCGTTGGTGTAGGCC
>JACCDG011392520.1_pt1 | contig 11341 bp, 17 predicted proteins | sample 7442471 | NCBI WGS metagenome assembly JACCDG01 (sample SAMN15323444, study PRJNA562643) | freshwater metagenome | isolation source: river surface water | place: USA:Blue River Watershed | collected 2017-08-17
CCGCACCACCTCGCCGCCATCCGAGGCATCTTGCGCGCCACAGGCCCCCGCGCCGCCGCTTGGGTTGTTGCCACGGCTGGACTCAGCCCGCAGCATGGCACCCGCCAGATTCGAGAGATGCTTGATGCGGGACACTTGCGCGAAACCTTTGTTTTGTGTGGGCGCGCGAGGGTGCGCCTTGTGGCGTTGGCCGAAGATCAAAACCCAGACTGGGCGCAGGCCACCGCGCACCGAAACAAAAGCATGGAGCGCGACCAAGCCGCAACCCGCGCCGTTGTGGAGGCGCTAAACGCACCGCCCAAGCCCATCCCGCCGCAGCCCCACCCAACCCGCGCCCTGCCCGCGCGCTTCATTGAGCAGCGCCGACAAGCCAGCCGCCGCGCCGTCTCTGACTACGCGCGCAAGATCGAGGCGGGCGGCATGGAGTGGACCCTCGCGCCCGTGTCTGGCCTGTTTGGGATGTGGGAGATCGTAGAGAGCGCGCGGCCAGAAGATCACAGGATTGACGGCGAGGACGTGTGCCGCCGCCGCTTGGAGCGACTTGCCCGCGAAGGCAAGCTACCGCCACGCAAGGAGGCCGCATGATCTATCTTGCCCTCATGCACCAAGAGCGCGCCGAGAACGGGCAGCTGTGTCGGGGCATCAGCTTTCCAGACGTGCCAGGATGCGTCACCTACGCCGACAACAACGACACCGACCACGACACGCAGGCCCGCGCCGCAGAGGCCCTTGGAGCGCATCTTGAGTCCTTGCGGGCGCATTGCGAGCCCATCCCCGCGCCGAGCGCCTTTGTGCGCGTGGGCGATGCTTGGGGCGTCTTCCTTGTGCGCGTTGAGATCTAAGGAGCCCCTATGCCGTGCCTGAAATGCCAAACCGCCCCCGCCCAGCCCCTTGACGGCCCGTGGTTCGCCGCGCGCCTCACCCTGGACCACGGGACCGAGGAGGCCGTGGCCTATCTCATTGTCACCACGCACGCCGCCCACTACGGCGAGAGATGGGTCTTGTCTTCCATCACCCCCCTCGCCAGAGCCTACCACTTTCGCAGCGCGCGCGAGGCCCAGGAGGTCTTGCGCTACCTCTGCGCCGACTCGCGCCACATCACCTCCACACGCGACCGCTTCGAGGTCTTAGATCACAAGGGCGCGGTTGTGTGGAACTCAGGAGATCAGCCCATGCAAGCCCCAAGCCCCACCCCATCCGAGATCATCACCGAGCCCGCCTACCTCCAAAGCCGCGACCAGACCCTCGCGCTCACGGTCGCCCCTCTTGGTCTGCGCGAGCCCTCCCCGCAGCACGGCGAGGCGGGCGGGGATCTTGTGCAGCTTCGGCTTGACCACACCCCCGCGCCCCACACCAGCGCCGCCCTCTCGCGCCTGGAGTCGTGCCAAGGGGTGCGCTACCTGTGGGACATCTACAGCCACGCCCCCATCAAGATCGAGCGCCACCCGCCCGACACCGAGCGCCACAGACTCGGCATCGCCGCCGCCGCGACCCTCTCAGGTCTGCGCGTGGGGGGCCTTGGTTTGCGGCTCGACTCGCGCAGCGGCCTTGACGCCGTCTTGATCCCGCCCCGCCCCAGCCCCAACCGCCTGTGGGTTGCGCTCCACTTCGGCGCAGCCAACACCCCGAACAACGACCAGAGCAGCGACCACGCCCCCGCGCAGGAGCGTTGGGAGGTGTACGAGATCACCAGCGAGCGCGCCTTGTGGCTCAACGTCGCGGAGGAGCCCAGCGAATGAACACCGCCCGCCTGTTCTTGGTTGCGTACCAGCCTCCAGAGCAAGGGGGGCTTAGGGAGCTTGTGTGCTGGACGGACAACCCCCAGCACGCACGCACGCTCCCCGACCTGTGCACCGATCAAGACCTCATGCACGAGGTAAGGTGCGCCGTGGACGCCGACGCCCAGGCCCACTTCGGGCAGGCGGGCGGCGACGTGCTGCGAATCACCACCCTTGCGCTTGAGGGTGTCAAGATCGAGCCCATCCCCGACACCCCCGCCAGCGCCCCCGCGTGGAAGCGCGCCCGCCCCGCGCCAGACCTAAGCCTGCCCTTGCGCGTGTTCCACGTCATCCCGCGCGCCCCAGAGCAGGTGTATTGGGGCTTTCGGTTGCCAGAGGGCCAGGAGCAAGAGGGCGTGCTGTGCCTCGCTCCATCGCCCCACGCGGCCCTTGTCAGCGCGTGGAGCCTCGCAGCCTTCGACCCAGGCCACCCCAGCCCCTCCCCTTGCCGCGACCTTGCCGTGTGGCTTGGAGGCTGGCAGAGGACCACAGGGCTTTGGGCGGCGCGCTCCGACCACTTCCCCACCGCCGTCCTTACCCCCCAGAAGGTCAGCGCCGAGGAGATACAGCGCCGCGCCGCCCCCAACGCCGCGCGGGGCATCTTGGCGCTTGCGTTCGCGCCCTCCTAACATCCCCTTGACTTATGCGTGAGGCTGTGGCATAACTTGACCAGAAGGCGCGAGGCACCCAACGCCGCGCCAAGCACCCCAAGGAGATGCCATGTTTGATGTGCTTGACCCCCCGTACATTGATCTTGAGGAGGAGGTGCGCCCCTTGACCGAGGACGAGGCGCAAGAGGAGATCGAGGAGGTCTTGGGGGTGTGGGCGCGCGAAGCCCACGCCGAGCTTGACGCCATGACCTACGCCCAAGAGCAAGAGGCCCGCGCCGAGTACGAGGCGCGGCGCGGTCTTGAGGAAGACCTGTGGGCGCGGTGCATGGGCACCGCCAACGCCGACATCTTGTATGACAGCGGGCTTTGAGGAGAGCCACGACATGCCCCACGCCGACTACACCATCAACGCGGATGGAAGCGTCACCATCCACTTGACCGACTGCCGAGACTTCGCCGCCAAGTTGCGCGCCCTTGCGCCCCATCGCGGCCCAGACGTGCGCGTGCTGATCGCCAATCGAGCGCAGTCTATCACCGCCAACATCAGTCTTGACGAGGACGAAGGCGCAGCCCAAGCGATCAGCGCCGAGATGGTGCTTGTCTTCCATGTGCCGCAAGCCTTCGTTGTTGGCGTCGTGAATGGTGCCACGACGACCTACATCTCTTTTGACCGCAGCGACCCAGACAAAAGCCGCCTCGCGCAGCGCCGAGGCCACGACAACCCACACGAGGCCCACCGCTTCCAGACCTTCGCCCAGGCGCAAGAGGAGGCGCTTGCGTTGGCCGAAGACACGTCCTTTCCCGTGTTCGTCATGACCTACGATGCCAGCGCGCGCCAAACTTCGGATCATGTTGAGATCAAGCGCCCAGAGCCTGCCGAACACGTCCTTGAGCAAGCCATGCCCGAAGGCGATACCGTCGATGAAACACTCGTCGCGGGCATCTGCGGGCGTGATGTTTGATTGATCACCACGCACAACAACAAGAGGAAACAATGAAGCTCAACTACAACGACGCCAACGCCCCAGAAAACTACAAGTGCGGCAAGTGCGGCGCGCATGGCGTGCAGCTCATGCGGAAGTATCAGACCACCGCCGACCAAGCCGACTTGACGTGTCGTGACTGCATCGCCAAGGAGCGCGGGGCGCGCGTTCAAGTGTTGCTTGATGACCAGTTGAGCGACTGGTGGGTCGCCGCCGTGCCGACGCCCGAGGTTGACACGTTCTGGGGCTTCACCTCTGTCCCGATGGAGGCGGTTTGGTGGTTCCGCTTCCTGCCCGCCTACAAGAACCAGCCCGCAGACGAGCGCAAGAGGTTGCTTGAGCGTCGCGTGGCGCAGGAGATCAGCAGCGCGGAGTGGATGATCGCCCGCGCCGTCGAGCGCAGCAACGGCCAAGAAGAAGCCAAGTGGCGCGAGATCCTAGAGCGATATCAGGCCATCGCGCCTCGTATCCGCGCGCTTGACGGTGGCCCCGTGGCCTTGGATGTCGGCGCGCGCATCACGTCCGAGGACGACTGCCCCGCCGTCATCACCCAAGACGAGGTCACAGGCGCAGGTGTGGTTGGCGTCACGTTCGAGTGACCCCATCAACGCGCGCACATCGCCAGCAAGAGCCCCAGCGCCGCGACCGCCAGCCACAACAGGCGCACCTCTTGGTGGAGGTGTGCCAAGTGGCGGTCGCGCTCCGCAAGCGCCGCCGCGATATGCGCCCGCTCCTTTGCCTGACACCTTGGACACACCGCACACCTCCCCGCACCGTGCCCCACCCCACCACGCGCCAAGGTCAGTAAATGCAGCCGTCGTGCCAGAGCCCACCGATGCCGACCACGACGGCGCGCGTTGCCTCTTGCCCCCTTGAGGCTTCGCGGTGCGTGCGTGCGTGCGTGGTTTGTGTTGCTCGCCCCCTCACGCCGTCGCCCGCCGCTGCACACGGGCTCGCACCGACCCACGACCACCCGCACCCACAGGCCCACCCATGAGCGCCAAGCCCCCCAAGCCCATCAAGGTCAAGCTCTCCATCTACCTGCCCCCGCACCTTCTGGCACAGGCGCAGGAGTTCGCAGAGGCTGACGACCGCTCCCTGTCCTATGTGGTGCAGAGATGCGTGGAGGTCGGACTAGGCGAGGTCACGCAAGGGCGCGCAGCGTGGGGCATGGGCGCGCGGGAGATGCAGCGAGAGCCAGCAAACAAGGCGGCACAGGAGGGTGCGCCAGAGGGCGAGGCGGTGCAGCCCAAAGAAGACCCACCGCACGCACGCACGCAGCGCGAGGCCACGCAGGACACCGCGCCGCGCTCTGGCATGGGGTGGCGCGAGGGCGACCCCACGTTCTAGAGGCTCGCGCAGCTGCTACGAGCCCGCACAAGAGCAGCGCATCCCGTTGTGGCGGGCTCCGATGGGAAAAGCGAGCCCTTGCAAAAAACATCTTGACTTTGTGCAAGGCTTGGCCTAGATTGGGGTTCGTGGTTGGCGACGGACGCCAGCACCACACAAGACCAAGCCCCACAGCGGGCAGACGGGAGCCCTCAGATGATCAACACCACCTTCAACACCCCCGACAGCAAGATCACGACCTCCACCATCACGACCGAGCGCGTCACCCTCGCCCGCGCCGACGAGGCCACCCGCGACCGCTTCTCGGCCCACTTCACGGCGAGCATCTGGAACGCGGGGTGGAGCTTGGCGGGGTTGCGCGGGACGGCGGCGAAGTATAAGGGGCGCTACTACGCCACGCTCTGCAACCAGTTGGCCCGCGCCGTCGCGGAGTTCGGGGTCGTGGGCTTCGCGTACGACAAGGAGCGGAGCGGCGAGAAGCGGCCCTGGATCATCGTTGACGGCTCTCCCGTGTGGGCCGACTAGTTCTCAGGCCCCCCAGCCCCGACAAGGGGCTTTTGCCTTCCAAGGGCTTTTGACGTGCAGGCGGGCTCATAACCCGCCGCCCAGATCGAAGATGCGAGTGCTACAAGGCGAGGCTGCCAACCACGCACGCACCAAGCAGAAACGATCCAGGTTCGCGCGTGCGTGGTTCGACTCCGCGCGAGGGCTTTGACGGGCGCTCGGTTGGGTGTTTCAAAAGATCGGCGCAAGAGGATTCAGCCCTTCAAGCGCCGCTCGCGTGTCACACGCTCAACCTCGCCCGTCGCCGTTGATCTAAAGGGAGATGCCATGCCTAGCTTTGCAACAATCTTCTCGGGTGGGGGTCTTGCCGATGTGGGCCTGCGCCAAGCGGGCCTGCGGCACCTCTGGGGGATCGAACTTGACCCCGCTCGCGCTTCGGTGGCCTGTGTCAACGGCTTTGGGGTTCACGCCGCCGATGTGTTGACCGTGGACCCCAAGACGCTTGAGGCTCCCGATTGGCTCCACGCGAGCCCGCCTTGCACATCCTTCTCTCAGGCCAACCCGCGAGCCGCGCAAGCTGACGGAGGGCGAGCCACCGAGCTAGACCGCGCCCTTGCCCTGCGCGTCGTGGACTTCGCCACCGCCCTTCGCCCGCTGTGGGTGAGTGTGGAGAACGTCCCAGGGTGGGAAGACACCGAGCCCATGCTCGCCGTTGTCGCGGGCCTAGAGGCGCAGGGCTACATGGTCGCGTGGTGGCTCCTCAACGCCGCCGACTTCGGCAGCCCCCAGAACCGCCGTCGCCTCTTTGTGCTGGCCTCGCGGGTCGGTCGCCCCCAGCCCCCAGCCTCTACGCACAGCCGCTTGGGTGGCCTCTTCGAGCGCCCTTGGGTGGGATGGGAGGCGGTGTGCGATGGGTGGCAGGACGAGCCATGCCGACCCCTCACCGACCGCATGGCCGCGCTTGTGCGGCATGTCGGGATGGCGAAAATCATGGCCGACTCACACCACCGAATCCATGTTCTGGCGCAAGGCGGGGCGCACTGCCCAGTCTTCGACGACGAAGGTCAGCGCCTCCCAGTCAGCCGAGCGCCCCACGAGCCCGCGTCGGCGCTTACGGTGTCGTCCTGCCTCCAGGTCGTCACCCCCCAAGGGGCGCACACCCTGACCGCGCGCCACGTCGCCCGCCTCGCGGGTCTGCCCGACGAGTGGGTGCTGCCCTCGACCCTCACCATGACGCGCGAGGTGTGCGGGCTAGGCGTCTGCCCGCCCGTGATGCGCGCCCTGGCCTTGGCTCAGGTTGGGACCACCCCATGACCACCCACCTACCGTTCAGCTTGCAAGCCTTGGTGTGCCAGACCTTCGATGTAGGCCAGACCTTCGCAACGTGCGAGGTGCTGGCCTTGATCGCCAAGGCTCGCCAAGACCACGGCTTGCCCGCGCCAAACCACACGGCGACAGCTTGCCTACTGAACCGCATGGAGCAGCGCGGGCTTGTGCGCCGCACGGGCACTCAAAGACGCGCGCGCGGCCCGCTGATGGTGCTGTGGGAGATGATGTGCCACGACGCGCCCCACAAGCCACAGCCTCGCAAGGTGGAGGCCCAGGAGCGCAGCAAGGCCCAAGAGCAGCTCTTGCTTGAGGCGTGGGCCACGGTGGAGCCACACCAGCGCCGCGCGTGGTTGGAGGAGGCGCATGGGCTTGTGGGCCTAGAGCGCAAGCCCTTTGTGGTGCTGTGGGGGCGCTTGTGCAGCACCCGCCCGCACCTGCTTCCCATCCAGCCCACAGGTTGGGCCACCCCCCAGGAGGTCGAGCAGACCCCCACACCCGAAGCGCCTTCCAACACCGAGAAGGCCCGCCAGATGCGCGCCCTTGGCTTCTCGCAAGGGGAGATCGCCCGCAGGCTTGGCATCAGCAAGCAGCGCGCGCAGCAGATCGAGAAAGAGCTTGACGCCCCAGAGGACAAGACCAAGCGCCCTTATCGGCGCTACGACCACGCCAAGATCCGCGCCTTGATCGAGCAGGGCAAGACCGCCCCGCAGATCCGCGCGGAGACAGGCGCGCCCTTGCACACAACCTACAAGGTCGCCGCCAAGTACGGCATCAAGACCAAGACCTGAGCCAAGACCAAGACCTAAGCCGAAGATCGCCCCCCGCGCGGCCCCAGCAGCAGCCGCGCGCAGCAGGGCGACCCAGCACCAAAGAGAGACACCCTTGGAGAACGTGGAGAAGGACCAGCAAGCCCCCGACCTGTGCCCCGTGTGTAGGGCACCCATCAGCGCACACAGCGCCGAGCCCGCGCGTGCGCCCAAAGCCCTTGGAAGGCCCGCGTGCGTGCGTGCGCGTGTTTTAGAGGCTCTGCACGCCGCCTCGCGGCCCTTGACCGTGGCGCAGCTTCTGGACGCCGCCAACGCCAGCGCCGCCGCCAAGCCCATCAGTCAGCGCGGGGCCTACAAGGCCCTTGGCGACCTTGCGCGCGCTGGCAAGGTCGAGCAAGCGGAAGGGGAGGCGCGGCGCTTCACCACCGCCTCGACTTGGAGGCCCACCACGACGGGCTCCATAGAAAAAGACGAGCCGTTGCAAAAAACATCTTGACTTTGTGCAAGGGCTCGCTTAGATTGTGGGTGTGGACGGCGACGGACGCCAAGCCGCAAGCACGGAGCACACGCCATGAGCCGCAGCGCAAACCATGCTATTACCGTTGTTCCTAAAATTGGGCGAAAGCCGCGCAAGTACTGTAAGAGATTCTATATCTGCCGCTATTCTGACGGGTGGTTCTACACCTCGCGGGGGTGTTTTGTACCAGACGAGAAAGATGCTCTAATCGTCAACTACGCCACAAAGCAAGAGGCGAGCATGGGCAATCACCCCCATGACGCCTACGTCGTCGAGTGTCTCTATGATGTGAACGCCGACGCCTGACCCCCCGCCTCGCCCCCACCAACCACAAGGGCGAGGCACCCCGACACACGGGAAGACAGGAGAGAGTGTGCAAACAATCAACACACTGCGCCGTCTGCTCTACGACGGCACAAAAGAAAGCAAGGCCGAGGCGGTGCGGCTGGTCAAGCTCCTGCCTGATCCGATAGCCAGAGCCTATGTGCGGCATCATGCCCCCGCGCAGATGCTCGGCAACGGCGACGGCGACGGCGACGGCTACGGCGACGGCAACGGCAACGGCAACGGCAACGGCAACGGCAACGGCTACGGCGACGGCAACGGCGACGGCGACGGCGACGGCGACGGCGACGGCGACGGCAACGGCAACGGCTACGGCGACGGCTACGGCGACGGCTACGGCGACTGGATGCCGTGCAAGGAGGACAAGATGCGACCAGGGTTGTATATCATCAAAGCGGAGCGAGGTCTTGATTATTGCGCCGAGGTTGTTTCGGTGGACAGCGAATGGGTTTATTTTGGGCTCGCGGTTGTGCTCCGTAGATGGGGCACGACGCGAGGCTTAGGGCAGCTTCTGACAAACGCTACTCTCGGCCAGTACGACACTGCCCAAGGCTTTGCGATCAGCCCCAGGCATGTGCAAGCCTGGGTGCCGATCCCCGAGGCACACCGCGAGGCGTGGATGGCGCGCCTCAAGTCGGTGTGCGAGGACGAGACGACGTGATGACCCCCTGCCCCCATCCGAGGGGGCACCCCGTACACGGGGGTTGAGCCTCGCACGGTGTGAGGCTTGCACGCGGCCAAGGTTGGGCCATGATCGAGATGGACTAAGCCATGAACGAACGCAAATGGCGCAAAGCCGTTGGCATCCCAGCCCCCAGAAAGCACCTCCCGATGCAGCGCGGCTACTGGACAGGCGATGGGCTGTGCCTCTTGCGCGAGAACGGACGGCCCATCAAGTGGCTTCGGCGGGGTGACTGGCTCTACTTCGCCAACCAGCCCGACAGCTACGAGGTGATCATCCAAGTTTGGGTGCAGGGCCACTCGTACCGCTTCGACGCGCACCGCCGCGACGTGACCGACAAACGCCCAGACCCCCGCTAGACGCCTCGCCCTAGTCGCCCTTGCGCCCCGACAACGCCTCTTGCAACTGCTCTTGCAGCCGCCCCACTTGTGCCTCAATGCGCTTGCGCTCTTCATCCTCGCGCGCCTCAAGCTCGACAGCAAGCTCCTTGCGTAGCGTGCGCTCGGCGGCAAGTTCTTGACCGAGGCGGTCAATCTCCCCCTTGTACTGCGCCCGCTCTAGCTCGCGCGCCTTCTTGCCGTACTCCCCAAAGTACCACAGCACCGAGAGGATGAGGTTGGGCACAGCCAGCACAAGCCCCGCAAGGGCCGCTGGCAGGTCCGAGGCTTGCTCAACCCCCGCCGCCATCGCCCCAGAAGGCACAAGGCCCAGCCCCACGGTTGCCACCGCCGCAATCAGCGGGCGGCGCGAGGGGGTGTGCAGGCTTGGCAGACCTTGAGGGCGAAGCTCCGAAGGCAGCGCCGAGCCTTCCCCGTCGCCCCCATGCCTCCATCCATCCACCCCAGGCACAGGCTCAGGCGGCAGGGGTTCGATGCTCGGCGCACCCCCGCCCGCGCTCCCAAGCATCCCCGTCAATGGCCCTTGCACCTTCGCCGCTTCCATCCACCACCTCCCACCAGATCCACCCCAAGGCTTACGACATCACGACGAGGCCCGCAAAGTCTAGCTCCAGGCTCACGCCCGAGCCGCCCAAGTTCACGCTTATGATCTGAAAATATGCTGCCGCCGCGTTCATGTCGGCGCGCTCGCAGGCGGCGACTTGCCCAGGCGCACCACCCGCACTCCAAGCTCGCACGGGGCCTGCGGCGTCGGACTGCTCCAAGAGCCCGAAGATCGGCAGTCCCGCCCCTCCTTCCAGGAGGCCCTCGGAGGTCGTGGTCTGATAGAGGCCGTGGGTGACGATGCCCGCAGGGGTGAGGCGCGTGTTGATCCAACGAGCCGTGCCCCCTACAACGCAGCCACCCGAGACGCCAGCCTCGGCTACGGTGCCGCCTGGGAGCGCGTGGTACTGCGCCACCGTCAGGGCGCGCGCCTCCGTGCTGGTGACGGTCGTGTAGAGGTAGCCGCTGATTGTGACAACGCCGCCCGTTGTCGTACACGTCCCCACCAGCGTCCAGCCCCCAGGCACGGCATCCCCAGGACGCAGGCGGCACTTCTCCCCCGCCCCATCCCGCGCCCAAGCCAGCGTGTAGAGCGTCCCGTCGGCCTTGCGGACGGCCTCCGAGGGGAGCCAGTAATACTCCCCCTCCACGTCGCAGTCCGTGACGCGAAGGCCAGAGTCCAGCACCACGCGCTGCGCCCCCGACCCCGTGGCGGCAGGTAACGCCCCCCAGGTCGCCACAATGTCAATGGAGTCGCCGCCCCCGCCGCCGCCGTCAGGCTGAACAATGCCGCCAGCCCCCAAAGAGCATCCCATCGCGTGCCCCATCAGCCGTCCTTCAACGTCTCGCCCACGAACACCACCGAGGTATCCCCCGACTCGCACACCGCCCAGACCTCGCCCGCTTGCGCGAACTGCGGCGCGTAGGAGCCGCCCGCGACGTGCGAGCTTTGCGCCCCATCAAGCCACAAGCCCGCGCCCCGCACGGTGGATGCGTCAGGGTCGCCGCCAGGAGCCGCAGGCACGGGCGCTCGTAGATCCACACCCCCTTCTGCTCCCCCCGCACCACCTGAACCATCAGGCTTGCGCGCTGTGTGTTCTGCGCCAAGAGCAAAACGGGCGTGGTGTCGTTCACGCTTGTGTGCTTGCTTGTGCTGACCTTGTAGCGCATCCCTTACCCCCTCGCGCCGCTCTGTGGCCCCTTGCATCAGGTCCAGCCTCGCGCCGCTGTGTGTGCCTGCTTGCGTGCGTGCAAGCCCCGTTTGTTGCAGCCCGTGCAACGCAAGCGCGCCCACAGCCCATTGATAGCCTCGCGCGTGCAACAATGCAACCCACCCAGCCGCAACGCCTCGCCCAGCCGCAACCCGCGCAGCCCAAACCACAACCCGCACGCACGCAGGCCCCCGCTTCGCACCCAGCCCGCTACGACGGCCACACCCACCCCAGGGCGCGCGCATCCACGCCCGCAGGCAAGACGAGGTCAAGCGCCCGCGCCGCCGTGTCGTCTGTGCCGCCAAGGTAGAGCGGGAAGGGGC
>JACCDG010920741.1_pt1 | contig 11339 bp, 9 predicted proteins | sample 7442471 | NCBI WGS metagenome assembly JACCDG01 (sample SAMN15323444, study PRJNA562643) | freshwater metagenome | isolation source: river surface water | place: USA:Blue River Watershed | collected 2017-08-17
GGCGTTTTTGAGGCATTCAATACTTGAAGTTCAGAAACAATCACTTCAATTTCACCCGTAGGGATATTGGTGTTTTTGCTGCTTCTTTCAGCAACGGTTCCTTTCACACGAATAACGTACTCTCTTCCAAGTTCATTGGCCTTACTCAACAGTTCTTGGTTGTAAACTTCATTGAAAGCCAACTGGGTAATGCCGTATCTATCGCGAAGATCAACAAAAGCCATGCTTCCTAAAGATCTGTTTTTAGCAACCCACCCAGACAATTCAACGGTTTGTCCAACGTGTTCTATTCTTAATTCTCCACAGGTATGTGAACGATACATAATTTTATTTTTATTCTTGTTTAAAATGTTGCCAGCCTTGTGCTTTAATATCAAACACATTTCCGGCGTTTGTGTGCAGTCTATGTTTCCCCTCCATGGCTGTAGCGTGACCAATAATGGTAAAATCCATGTGATTTTTCAATTGATCATAGTGTTTTTGATCAATGGTCATAAGCAACTCATAATCTTCACCTCCATTTAGCGCTACAATGCTAGGATTCAAATTAAATGTCATTGCTGTTTCCATGGTTTGTGAATCTATGGGAAGTTTGTTCTCGTAAACATCAAATCCCACCTTAGAGGCCTTGCCCAGGTGAAAAACTTCTGATGCTACTCCGTCACTGATATCCATCATGGAAGTAGGAACAATATTTAACTCGTTCAAAGTTTCAATAATATCTACTCGGGCTTCAGGCTTCAACTGTCTGCCTACAATATAATCATAGGGCTCCAGATCGGGCTGCATGTTTGGATGATCAATGAAGACCTTCTTTTCGCGTTCCAAGATTTGTAGTCCCATATAAGCGCCACCCAAATCCCCAGAAACAACCAAAAGATCGCCGGGTTTTGCCCCAGAACGCTTGGTAATATTTTTTGAATCAACCTCACCAAGAACGGTTACATTGATAACCAGTCCAGAACGAGAAGTGCTAGTATCACCGCCCACTAAGTCTACTTGGTACTTATCGCAAGCGATTTTCATTCCCAAATAAAGTTCTTCAATGGCTTCCAAAGAAAAACGGTTGCTCAAGGCAACGGATACCAATACTTGAGTGGCTTTTCCATTCATGGCACATACATCACTGACATTGGTGGCAATGGCTTTATAGCCTAAGTGCTTCAATGGCGTGTAGGACAAATCAAAATGGACTCCTTCCAACATGATATCTGTGCTCCAAACAGCAATTTTACTGCCCATTTTTATCAAAGCAGCATCATCACCTACCCCAAGTAGGGTAGATTTCTGTTGATTTTCGAAGTGTTGAGTCAGGTGCTGAATCAATCCAAATTCACCTAGCTGCGACAATTCCGTGCGATCGCTGTTATCAAACATACTGCAAATTTAGGCTTACAAAGCGATACAAACGTTTTTTGGTTCTGTAAAAAATCTCATGGCTTCCCAACCACCTTCTCTTCCTACGCCTGAGCTCTTAACTCCACCAAACGGTGTACGCAAATCCCTTAAAAGCCAGCAATTCACCCAAACTATTCCAAATTCCAGTTCCGACGCCAATCTGTGTGCGCGCTTGAGATCATTGGTCCAGAATGTTGCTGCCAATCCATATTCTGTACCATTGGCAATTTCTAATGCTTCAGCTTCATTTTTGAAGGACATAATGGTTATGACTGGTCCAAAAATTTCTTCCTGATTGGTTCTGCATGTGCTTTGCAAACCTTCAATGATGGTAGGCTGAATGTACCAGCCGTTTTCTTTTCCTTCGGGATGAACCGTATTGCCGCCAACCAATATCTTACCGCCTTCTTGTTTGGCCAAATCAATGTAAGATTTCACTTTTTCATAGTGCGGTTTAGAAACTATGGCACCTATTCTGGTAGCTGCATTCATGGGGTCGCCTACGGTCAATTTTTTAACTTCCTCTATCAGCGCGTTCTTCACCTGTTCGTAAATGCTTTCTTCTATTAGAAGTCTGCTACCGCAAAGGCAAATTTCACCCTGATTCATGAAAGAAGTATTTACGGTGGTTTTAACCGCCTTGTCTAAATCAGCATCAGCGAAAATGATGTTGGGATTCTTACCGCCCAGCTCCAAGCTCAATTTCTTGAACATGGGCGCCGCTGTTGCTGCAATATACTTGCCCGTCACCGTTCCTCCCGTAAAACTAATGGCCTTAATTCTTGGATGTTCTACCATCGCCTGTCCTACTTTTGGACCCAATCCGTGAACAATATTCAATACCCCCTTAGGCAAGCCTGCCTGCATACAAACCTCAGACAATAAGAACGCAGTCGCTGGCGTAAATTCGCTGGGCTTAGCAATCACGGCATTTCCTGCAGCCAAGGCCGGCGCAATCTTCCAACTAAATAGATACAACGGTAAGTTCCACGGCGATATACACCCAACCACACCAATGGCTTGCCTCAAGGTATAATTGATGGCTCTGTTTTCCATGGCATGACTTTCAGATGCGAACTGCATAGCTGCTGTGGCATAAAACCTGAAATTCTGCGCAGCTCTGATCATTTCATTTCTCGATAACCAAAGCGGCTTACCTTGGTCTCTACTTTCCGCTAGAGCAAATTCTTCCCTCTTGGCATCTATGCCGTCTGCAATGGCGTTCAGAACTTTAAACTTATCTTCAGCAGGAGTATTTTCCCACTCCTTTTGAGCTGCTGCTGCTGATTTGTACGCCGCAGCAACATCTTCAGAGTCTGAATCAGGAACTTGTCCGTAAACTTCACCTATACTTGGATCATAATTATCTAAATAAGAACCCTTCAAGGGCTCCTTCAATTCTCCATCTATGTAATTTAAAATATTCATCGTAGCCTTATCTATTTGTTAACGAGCGTTTTGGGGCCCTAATACCTCTAATTGTATGTTTATTCTTTCGGGGGACTTCCACCAAGTATTTTCTATAATTTGAGTTACGTATCCCTTCTGGGGAAGATAAAAATTCTCAATATCTCTATCTACCAACCAGTTGCGTTGTCGGGTCTTCCAAAAGTACCCTTGCAGTTGACCACGACTTTTTAGAATTTTAAACTCTTGTAAAAAGGCAGTAGTATCCTTATTGAAATAGTTACGGCTCTCATAACCTCCCCCACTATCTACGGTCAAATTCATGTTTTTTAACAAAGTCTCCGTTTGAATATTCAAAAAAGCCACATATTCCGACTTTAAGGCATCCATTTTTGCATCTTGACTTTTCATGGTATCAATAACCATTTCTTGGGTTTCAATTTTCTCGCCAATAGCCACACTGCGCACCAAGGTCAAGCGCGATTGTTTTGACATTGATTCCAGATCTTTAATCACATTAATGGCATAGCCATCTGTTATATTTTCAGGCAGTTGAGCTTCGGAAGAACATCCCCCGAAAACAAGTCCAATTATAATTAAATGTAAAAATCTCATGGTTTATTGATTCGTAATTAGTGATTTTCCAGTCATTTCAGCCGGTTGATTTAACCCCATCAAATCCAAAATAGTAGGAGCAACATCGGCTAATTTCCCATCGTGAATTTGATTATTTTGGTCGGAAATCAACCACACGGGAACAGGATTGGTGGTGTGAGCCGTGTTTGGAGTTCCATCGTCATTAATGGCAAAATCTGCGTTACCGTGATCAGCAATCACCAAAGTTTCGTAACCGTTTTTCACCAATGAACCCATCAACTTTTCCAAACAATGATCTACTGTTTCAACCGCTTTCACAATGGCTTCGTAAACGCCTGTATGTCCCACCATATCTGCGTTTGCATAATTCAAACACACAAAATCAGGTTGATTAGAATCAATAAAATCAACCGTTTTTTCGGTCAATTCAACGGCACTCATTTCGGGTTGCAAATCATAAGTAGCTACTTTGGGCGAATTAGCCATTATACGGGTTTCTCCTTCAAATTCTTGTTCACGTCCCCCGCTAAAAAAGAAGGTAACATGAGGATATTTCTCGGTCTCTGCAGCTCTTAACTGGCTCTTTCCTGCGGCTTCCAAAACTTCACCCAAGGTCATTTGCAAGTTGTCATTTTCAAATACCACCCCTGAAATATTGAATTTCTCATCGTATTGGGTCAAGGTATAATAATGCAATTTCAAAGCATGCATATTGTACTCGTGAAAATCTTCCTGAGTGAGAGCTCTGCTGATTTGTCTTCCACGATCAGTTCTGAAATTAAAACACAAAGCCACATCACCTTCTTTTATCAACCCTTCTTCACCGTCTAAACATCGAATGGGAGACATAAATTCGTCAGTTTCACCCTTTTCATAGTGACTTTCAATGGTTTCAAACAATCCGCAAGCCATCTCACCCGTTCCTTTAACCATAACATCGTAGGCTTTTTTCACTCTTTCCCATCGAAGGTCTCTGTCCATGGCAAAATACCTTCCCACAACGGTACTTATTTGCGCCGAAGTTCCCTGAATTCCCTCTTGTAACTTTTTCAAAAAACCAAGACCTGATTTAGGATCAGTATCCCTTCCATCGAGAAATGCGTGAATATAAATATTATGAACTCCTTTTTGCGTCGCTATATGGCACAATTGAATGAGATGATCAATATGAGCATGCACCCCGCCATCAGAAACCAGGCCAAACAAGTGCAAAGGCTTGTTCATTTGAATAGATTTCTGAAAAATTACTTGCAAAATTTCATTATTAGCTGCTTCACCATCTTTAAAAGACTTATTGATTTTAGCCAACATCTGCCAAACTACTCGTCCAGCACCAATGTTCATATGCCCCACTTCGCTGTTTCCCATCTGACCTTCTGGAAGCCCAACGTTTTCACCATCCGTCCTCAGCGTAGCGTGCGGAAATTTCACCGTCAAAGAATCAGTGTAAGGAGTGCTTGCACAATAAACAGCGTCAGACTTCGACTTATTACCCAAGCCCCAGCCATCTAGAATCACAATTGCAGCTTTTTTCGACATTCCTACAAATTTACGGAAGCCTTGCCTCAACTCGATGATTTTATACGATATTTGTAGTGTATGCGTAGCGCTTTTTTGTTTTTGCTTTTCTGGGGATGTTTTGACGCCTTTGCACAGGTGCAAATCATTGCTGAAGAATCAGTCATTAATGCCGAAAAAGCCAGACTCAATCGCCGCAGTGCCGAAGATCATATTGTAGCAGGTTTTAGAATTTTCATAGGCATGCGGAGCAACCGCGCAGATGCAATTTCACTAAAACAAGAAGTAGACGAAAAGTTGGATTCTCTATATTCTGCTCAAATTATCTACGATGAACCTAATTTCAAAGTATACGTAGGTGCATACTCCACTAACAATGAGGCAGACGCCGCTATGGCTGAAATTCGTAAATATTATTCAAACGCCAAAAAAATCAGAATGCCTATTCCCTTCAAACGAGAAGAGTAAGACATGAAAATCGACCCGAAAATCCAAAAAGTCAAAGACGAAGTCAGAGAGTTGTTTACCCAATTTTTGGAGACAAACAAGCAACGCAAAACTCCCGAACGCTATGCCATTCTTGACGAAATCTACACATATAAAGATCATTTTGATGTAGATCAACTCTACCTAAAAATGAAGTCCCGCAATTACCATGTTAGTCGCGCAACCGTTTACAATACTCTTGATCTTTTAGTTGAAGCGGGATTGGTAAAAAAGCACCAATTTGGCCAAAACACCAGCCACTTTGAACAAGCCTACGGTTACCGCCAACACGATCACCTCATTTGCAATAAATGCAAAAAAGTCATGGAATTTTGCGATCCTAGAGTACAACAAATCAGCTCCACCATGGGCGGATTACTCAAATTTGATATCAGTTCACATTCATTACACCTCTATGGCGAACCCCTGACCAACGAAGACGGGTCATGTGCTCAATGCCAAAAATCCATAATTTAAACACCCTACATGATTGACGTTATTTTAGGCCTCCAATGGGGCGACGAAGGAAAAGGCAAAATTGCAGATTACTTAACTCCTAAATACGACCTAGTGGCTCGCTTTCAAGGAGGTCCCAATGCTGGGCATTCCCTTGAATTTGAAGGCAAAAAATTTGTCTTAAATACCATTCCATCAGGAATTTTCCGTAAAAATATACTTAACCTAATAGGCAACGGCGTTGTCATTGACCCTGTCCGCCTTGGAGAAGAAATTGACCGTATCAAAGATGAGTGCCCTGACTATCATGAAAGACTTCTCATCTCTCAAAAAGCGCACCTCATTTTACCTACACACCGCATCTTAGATGCCGCTTCAGAAGCATCCAAAGGAAAAGATAAAATTGGAAGTACCCTGCGTGGAATAGGCCCAACGTACCGAGATAAAATCGGCCGTTCAGGCATGCGCGTTGGCGACATTCTAGACCCTGATTTCAATCAAAAATACCGCTCTACCGTAGAAAATCACCTCAAACAAATTGAGTTCTTTGGCTACACTGACTTTGACCTACAATCTGAAGAGACCAAGTTTTTTGCTGCCATTGAAAGACTCAAAACACTGAAACTGGTCAACAGCGAATACCTCATTCATCAGTACATAAGCGAAGGTAAAAAAATCCTTGCGGAAGGTGCTCAAGGCAGCATGCTCGACGTTGAATTTGGAACTTATCCATACGTCACCTCAAGCAACACGCTTTCGGGTGGTGTTTGCACTGGACTAGGTGTAGCACCTAAACACATTCGCAAAGTTTACGGCATTTTCAAAGCCTATTGCACTCGTGTAGGTTCTGGACCATTCCCAACTGAACTTGACAATGCCCTAGGAGAAGAAATTCGTCAGCTCGGACATGAATTTGGTGCCACTACGGGCCGTGAACGCAGAACAGGCTGGTTAGACCTAGTAGCCTTAAAATACACCTGCATGCTCAACGGGGTTGATGAACTCATCATGATGAAAGGTGATGTCCTCAATGGATTCGAAGAATTGAATGTTGCAACTTCTTATAAAATTGGCGAGCAATTAACCCAAGAAGTACCCGCAAATTTGTGCAATACTCAAATTGAACCCGTTTATCAGTCCTTCCCAGGCTGGGGAAAAGACCTGAACCTCAATGCTGGATACGATGCCATGGATTCTACTTTCAAAAACTACGTAGAGTTTGTAGAAAATTATATAGGAAGCAAAATCTCAGTAATTTCCATGGGACCTGGCCGCGATGAGACCTTAGTCAGGAACTAATCATTCCCATTTATGAAAATCATTTGCATTGGCCGAAATTATGCCGAACACATTCGCGAACTCAACAACGAAGTTCCCGATGAACCAGTCATTTTCATAAAACCTGATTCCGCACTCCTTCGCAATAACGCTCCATTTTTCATCCCAGAATTCTCAAACGACGTTCACTACGAAGTAGAACTGGTCATCAAAATCAACAAATTAGGTAAACACATTCCCATTCAATTTGCCAGAGACTATTACTCTGAAATTGCTCTCGGAATAGACTTCACCGCTCGTGATCTACAGTCAAAACTAAAAGAAAAAGGCCTTCCTTGGGAAAAAGCCAAAGGCTTTGATCACTCGGCAGTTATGAGCAAATTCATCCCAGTAGAACAGTTTGGCATCAGCCAAAACGATTCTATAAAATCCCTAAATTTCAGTCTTCAAAAAAACAACGTGGTTGTTCAACAAGGCAACACTGATTTCATGATCAACAACATTGACGAAATCATCAGTCATGTTTCACAATATTTCACTTTAAAAATCGGCGACTACATTTTTACTGGCACCCCAGCAGGCGTAGGACCCGTCACCCCCGGTGACCATCTCACAGGCTTCATTGAAGAAACCGAGATGTTTTCATTTCAGGTTTACTAATTACCGGTACCAAATACCGGGTAGCAGGTAGCGGGTCCATGGCCTGTAGTCCATAGTCTGTGGTCTGTAGTCTGTAGTCTGTAGTCTGTAGTCTGTAGTCTGTAGTCTGTGGTCTGTAGTCTGTGGTCTGTAGTCTGTAGTCTGTAGTTTCTCGTCTTTAGTCTCTAGTCTCTAGTCTCTAGACCATGTACCATGTACCATGTACCATGTACAAAAAAAACCCGGAACTTACGCCCCGGGTTCATTTGTTTTATTTTGCGAGCCTCTAGTCTCTAGCCCTTATCCTCTAGCATCTAGCCTCTAGTCTATGGCCCACAGACCACCGACTACCGACTACCGACTACCGACTACCAACTATTGACCACAGACTATCTTCTTCACCGCTGTTCTGCCCATTTGATCTACGATGCTTACCAAGTAAACGCCGTTCAATCCTGAACAGTTCATCTCTACGATTGAAGAATTGGTATTCATGCTGCGAACCAAACGTCCGTCGATGCTCATGATGCTCACTTGAGTTGCAGTTGATCCTGCCAATCTTACGGTAAAGCTTTCTACCGCTGGTACTGGTGAAATGCTAACCTCTGAAGACAAGTCTGAAACATTACCGCCAATTGGAATTGAACAGCTGTTAAATGTGTAGAACACAGTAATTGCATCTCCGTTGGTACGTGTCAACTTGCGGTTGAATGCTCCCAAACCGTTATCAACTAAACAGCTGCGGTCTGTTGTATCTGGGAATGTTTCACCAGTAGTTTGTGAATTCATCACTTCATTTGCGAATTTGTATTCGAAGTAATCTGGACAAATTCCTTTTACTGTTGTCTCGTAAACGTCTTTCTCAGTTGCTGATGGAGTCATAGCAATTGCACCTGACTGCCAAGCTGGGATGGTCATTGAACCCATCAACCATACTGTGTCTGCAGCGATTTCTTGTGACATATCTACTTTGAAAGTTACGTCTGCTGCTGGAATGGGTGTTCCTGAACATGCTTCGTCTTTACCGAAACAACGAGCTACCAACGTAGTATCCTTGTGCGCGAAGATTTTGCGGTCTGATCCACCTTCCCAAGATACGATGTCTGAACCGTTTGACTTGGTAATTTTTCTGAATTTGTGTGCAATTTCTGCTCCTGAATCCAATACGATGGTTGTACTCCATACAGTTGACTTTGAAGTGTTTCTATCATATTCAAACTGCCAGTATCCTCCACCAAAGTTGATGTAAGTGGTCAATTTGGTTCCTGTGATTGAATATTCGTAGGTAACTGAATCACGAGCATCTTCATTTTTACTGATTTCAGCACCGTTTACTACTTTAGGGATACCTACGTGACTTCCTTTTCCGTATACAGTGAAAGTTCCGTTTCCGTGGTCTTTCCATGTTCCTGCTGTTGATCCATCAAATGGAGCTACTGGAGCGCCACAACCGTTTGCTCCTGTTTTCTGCCATCCTTCTATCCATGTCTCAGATCCCATTACATTGTGGAATGAACCATCTCTGTTTAAGATCACGCGATCGTCTTGCATACATGCACGTGTGGTTGAGTTGATGTTCTCGCTGAACCAGCTGATATCACCTTTAGATGGACCTACACCAATTTTGGTAATTTTCCAGTCGCCGCTCAAACCTGATTGGTTTGAAAGCATTGTTCCGCCTGACCATCCGTTGATTTTACCACCGGCAACATCTACGTCGTCTACGTTACACTCGCTTGCCATATCTACTTGGAAAGTAACTCTGTATTTTGGAGCTGGTGCACCTGGACATGCTGCGCATGATCCATAGCATACAATTGATTGCTCAATGTTTGCTCCGTTTACAGTTACTTCTCTGTTGTTGTTTACAGCACATGCTCCTGGTACTGACTCGTCTTTACCCCATGCATTTCCATTTACAAACTTGTATGCATAGGTTCCATTGTCTAAGCAGAAAATGATTTCATGAATCTTGTTGCTGCTGAATAAATTAACCATGCGTGATTTACCTGGATCCCATCCCTGTAAGTTGCCCGCTAGGTGAACTCCGTCTGCGCTAACACTAGCTTCAGCCTTTAAATCAACAGCAAAACGAACTGCAAATTGGTTTGCAGGTGCGCTTCCGCCAAATTTGAATGCAGGTAATACCAATGTATCTTTTCCTGTGCCAGACCAGAACCAACGGTTATCGTTTGTCTCTCCGTTGTTCTTATGTCCTTTTTGTGAAATGGCTGGAACACCTTCCACTCCTGATGACCAATCGTTGTTGTTGATGAATTTGTATTCAACAAGTGAATTTGGATTCAACTCAACTATGGTTGAATAAATAGAAGTTGAACCTTCTTGAGTTAATGTAGTTCCAGATGGACTCCAACCTTGGAAGTTTCCAGCTACGTGAACCCCATTAGAACTTACAGTCTCTGATGACATGTCAACAGAGAATTTAACCATACGCAAAGTTTCAAATTTATGGGATCCGATACCAGGATTAACTACAGTATCATTGGGTCCAACTGAAACTATCCATTCACTTGTTGCTGCATCTGTGCCAGCACTATTGTTCCAAGTATTGCCTGATTTAATTCCAGGTTTACGAACCAAAGTTTTGTCAACAGTTACGTTTGTAACACCTGCACCATTCCAACCAGTTCCAGGATCAGCACCAGGAAGACCAATTTCGTCAACGAAAGATGAATCTGATTTACGCAACAAAGCGAACCAATCATCACCGTTGAAATTGATACCTAATTTACCTGACACGAATGCAAATGCAGTGTCTGCTTTTGATAAAATGTGATTTTTTGCAGCACTGTTTGCTATAGTGTAAACCTGACCGGGTTGCAATACCACACCTGCAATCATAAAAGAACCGTCTAAATCCCAAGAATCTCGACGTGTGGAACCACCATTGTTGTTACCCACCAATAAATAGTCTGATAAGTCAACTGCTTTATCAGTAGGGTTCGCGATCTCAATGTACTTGTTGTTACCTTGAGTTCCTTCAGCATATTCAGAGAAAAATATAGTCTGTGCATTTGTTTGCGCAGCCCACATCAACCCTAATACACCAAATAACTGAGTAATTTTTCTCATAAGTTTAAATATGTAATTAGTTGTTTAATACAAAGGTACTGAAATAGAAGTGTCATTTCAACCTTTGTATATTATTAAAACAAATCAAATATTAATTCAAAAACTACAAACTACTCTCAAACATGTTTATTAAGAGTTTTTATTAATCGTAAATTCCATCCCTAATATTGAACCTTTTGAAGTTGGCGTGTGTTTCCCAAAACACAAAAAAAACCCGGAACTTACGCCCCGGGTTCATTTGTTTTATTTTGCGAGCCTCTAGTCTCTAGTCTCTAGTCTCTAGCCCTTAGCCTCTAGCATCTAGCCTCTAGTCAATGGCCCACAGACCACCGACTACCGACCACCGACCACCGACTACCGACTACCAACTACCAACTACCGACTATTGACCACAGACTATCTTCTTCACCGCTGTTCTGCCCATTTGATCTACGATGCTTACCAAGTAAACGCCGTTCAATCCTGAA
>JACCDG010741523.1_pt1 | contig 11338 bp, 17 predicted proteins | sample 7442471 | NCBI WGS metagenome assembly JACCDG01 (sample SAMN15323444, study PRJNA562643) | freshwater metagenome | isolation source: river surface water | place: USA:Blue River Watershed | collected 2017-08-17
ATGTAGAACGAATCTAGTATGTATAATCTTTTCAGTATTTTAAAGAACTTTTGTTTTGTTTTAACAAATATACGAAAACTTTTCCAAACTTCCTAATATTTTTAAAACTTTTTTTTATAAATTTGAATACCGAGTATCTTTCATCGCCTATAAGTTTCTCATTTACTATGTAAAGATAATACTTTTTTTTCACAATTCCAAATAAACTTTCAAATTTATTTTAATTTTTTTGTTGTTGAGTAGTGGGGTGATATTTCTACCTTTAGGGCCCTCTTAACGCTGGACTTCTCCACACCAACATACTTACCTCAAATCAACAATACAAATATACAAAACTTTTTTCGTATATCCAAATAATTTTTCAATTATTTTTTGTTTAGTTGCGCAGGGAAGATTCGAACTTCCGTCTTAGGGTTATGAGCCCAATATGCTACCATTACACTACCGCGCGATATAAATATATGTTTAAGAACTTTTTTAACAAAATGATAAGTGATATCCGGCTTTCTTCCCTATTGAATAGGTCACACATTCGGTTTTATTAGATGTTGGCTTCAACCACTCTCTCATTTTGTTATACAAATATAAGAAAACTTTTTTAAAGTTCCAAATTTATTTTAATTTATATGATAATCCCAAACCAGCTGCAAATTGAGAACCTACGATATTTCCAATCATCCACAATTTCATATCTTTTGATTTCAAAGGATTAAATCCTAAAAAAGTATTTAATTTATTTCCCGATGCGGTTGGTTGTATACCAGCACCTAACATCCATTTATCAGCTGCTATTGTTTTTATAATGCCATACTTTAAATTTGAAGATAAAGTACCATCATGTGGATTTGCAAGATTTTGTTCATTATAAGGTGCTCCTGCATATATACCCCATCCATTTTTTATGTAACCCGCTGTTACATAACCATCAAGCGATTTGTTAGTAGCAGAAGCAAATAACTCCTGTCCTTTTGCATTAATACTTATTCCGAGTATTAAAGCCATTCCGAATATTTTTTTCATTTTTGTTTTTGAGTAATCGACTCAAGGGAATCCTCATGAGCCCATATTTCTTTCAGTCTGGCAACCTTTTCTATCTTTTCAATTTTTGTTGTAAGATTGCCGATATTCTTTTTATACTTTTCTATTTTAAGATTCTTATTAGCGAAATTTTCCTCAACCACTTCTGTTAATTGAATCTTTCTTTCAAAAGATTTTATTTCGCTACGAATCTTGCCTATCGATGCCCTCTCATTTGTAAGTGAAGGGTCAATAGTGAGACCAATGCTGTTAAAAAATAAAAATACGGGTAATGTAAGTTTTTCTATCATATTTTTTAGTAACCATATATAAATATATATTAGAAAAAATTTAAAACAAAATTATTTTTTCAGTGCAGTTTTAATCATATCTTTAGCTGCCTTCTTAACGATATGGTTGTCATCATACTTCAATGCTGATTTAACCTTAATCATTCTACCTGTATCAGGATTCTTAACCATTTTATCCAATATCCCTTTAGGTAATAATGATTTCAACTTCATATCATCTTTCTTAGGTTCACTCTTTTTAGGTTCAGCTTCAGGTTCAAATGTGAATACCTTACCACCTTTCATTTTAGAATAACCCTGTGCTACTTTGCCAGGTGCGAACTTACCAATGTTAAATGCTTCACCTGATTTTGAATCAATAAATGTTGCTTCACCTTTTTCTTTGGTTTTCTCATCAGCGAATAGTACACTATCTTGCTGATACTTCTTACCTAATGCCTGAATATGTTCTTGTGATATATTAGGTATAAACAACGATTTTTCTTCGGTTGGTACTTTCATATCATCTGGACAATCTTTGTACTCAGTATCAGGCTTTCTACACTCCTGCCACATACCATCTACATGCACAAATCCATATCCCAATTTACGCAAATCGTTTTCTAACTCTTTGTTTCTTTGTTTGTTTTCAGCAGGCGTCAATTCACCTCTACTTGCAGTTACTACTCCCCAATTTTTCATTTTAGGATTGGAAACTACATGCTGATATATCCTACCTAATGATGCTTCGTTTATATCGTATCTACCTGCTTTTATCATTTTTTAATTAAATTTGCGTTCTTTAATGCTAATGCCGTTGTCATCCATTGCTTACCAATTGGATTATATAATCTCTCTCTAATAAATCCATCAACTTCTTTTTGAATATCTTTTGTTATATTATCACCATCTTTGGTATTATCTACAATACGAAAGTTTCCACTAAAAAGGGTTTGAAATGCTCCTAAATTATGTTGGCATTCTTTCCAAATTGAAGTTACCAAATCTTCTGGTAATGTTCTACTTCTTTTAGCGTTACGAGCTTGTGCTACTTCCAATGATGTATTAACAAATACCATGTATGTATCATATCCTAAATCTTCTGCTCTTTGTTTTTGCTTTCTAATTTTAGCTACATCATCGCCCGTACCATCTATAATCATGCCCAATCTACCTTCTTCATAGAATGATTTTGTTTTTTGGGTAATAGCTTTACCTGTTTCTCTCGGACCTTCCTTTGATTTAGTGATGTAATCCCATAATTCGGGTTGTTCTTTTTCAATTTTACCTAAATCTTTTGGGTCAATACCACTCTTTTTTAATTGAGCTTCAAATGCAGTATCGGAGTTTATCATTTTTAAACCACTAGCTGAAAATGATGCTATACCCTGTACACCAAACAATGCACCTGCTACTTTAGATTTACCACTACCAGGTCCTCCTGCTAAAAATATACATTTAAGGATGCCAGGGTCGTATATACCTTCGTTTAATATTGTTGGGTTTAGTAAATCTTTTAATTTAATCATCTTACATCAAATTTTTCTATGATTTTAATAGCAGCTTCACAATGTTTAACTACTTCTCTACTATATGGTTTGATATTCAGAATGACATCTTTAAGATTATCCAATGCAGTTTCTCTTGTCATATTATGCATTGTTGCTTCTTTAAGTGGTTTCTTTAATAAGTCTTTTAGTTTCATTTATTATCGTTTTTCATTCCAGACTACTTGTCCACCACCATCTTCGATGTGAATTTTAGCTTTTGGGTTTTCTCTTCGCATTGCTTCGAAATGAGCAGGTAAAAGATTTCTATCTTTAATATCAATCTTTTGTGCAACCACTTTGTTGTTTTCAATTCCAACTAATGACCAGGGACCTGAACCACCTGCTCTAACATCTCTCATCATTTTTGACCAAGATGTAGTTGCTTCACTTATTAAATCTGTTAGCTTTATCATACTAATAAGTATAAAATTTTTTTAAATGGTGGAGGTGGAGGGAGTCGAACCCTCGTCCAAATACGGATTTAATAAACCTCATTCACAAGCTTAGTTAGTTTTTCTTTACTAACAAAATATAGAGTTTCTATTTTGCCATCGCTACTCTCAAATGTGGTCGGTTCCTGTTAAGGGCTTGAACCGAAAACCTCGCCCTTTGTAAATACTTCTGTTCCTAGGTTATATGTACACCGACCCGAGTTGGATTAGGCAGCTACTGCTAAATCCGCACCTACGAATGCCATAGCATCTTCGAAGGTGAATGAAGATAATTCTTCTGCGTTTATTGTTCGATAGGTATTTAAGGATTTCCATCTAACCCTGCTTGCAACTTACCAACTCATCGTACCTGTCAAAGCCAGGCACCCCCATTGTTGTTATATATATTAATTTTCAACTATAAACCAACTGAACTCCATTCCAAATTCTCAAACCCACTATCTCTTGCAACTGGCACTGCCATTGCTCTATGATTATCAGGTGCAGTTTTTGAATTATTGTTGATTAGAATTCGTTCTTCTCTACCAATACCCATTACAATTTGATGATAACGGATACCTGCGTTTTCCATTTGTTGTTTAGTAATTAGTTCCAAATCCCACGGACGAGCAGTAGTTAATACAATGTGATGACCAGCTTCATACCACTCATTCATCTTTTCTCTAACACCTGGTAAAACATTCACCACATTTGGGTCTAATTCTTCAAATCTTACTTGCTCTATTAAAGTTCCATCTATATCACTGAAAATGGTCTTAAATCCTTGTTCTCTTTTCATAATGTTTATCTCTTATTACTCTATAAAGGTACAAAAAAAGCTTGGTATTTCCAAGCTTTTTGTCATTTATTTTAATTTATTTTAGAAGAAAAATGCATTCCAAGCCCAACTAATTGGTACTAAATATCTTTCACCAATTCTACTTTCATCACCTGAACGATATGGTGATTTTACTACCTCAAAAGTACAAGTCTTTTTATTCACTTTTAATAACTTACCTCTCAATGTTGGCGATTGATTTTGAGAAACCTCTTTCCCAATTACCGATATTAATTCTTCTATCTTATTCATAGCTTTTAGATTTTAAGGTTTAACAAATTAAATATATTGTAATGCTTTTTGAATATCCGTATCTTTTACTTTGTAAGATTTAACTTTGATGATGGATGCTTCCAATGATATTGGTCCCCATACATACTTTCCGGCTTGCATATCAATCAACATTCTCTTCACATCAGGCCAAGAACCAAAAGGTGCTTTACCATTAAAATGAACATATTTAGAATTGAACTCCAAAGCAGTTCCGTTATCAGTTTTACCACTATCAGCGTATTCATAGATATCTTCATAACCATTGTAACGACCTCCTTGCATCATACTAGCGAAAGAGTTTAAATCGTTGAACTCTTTAGAACTATAATCAAGCTCATCGCCATTAGCTTTACAAGCATACAAGTCAGAAGAACAACCATTAGCAAAAGTGGATGATTTACCCCACACTAAAAAGTCAGGATATTTAGCTTTTACATATTGTTTGAACAACAAAGGAACTTCTTTACGGCCGATATTGATGTATGGGTTTTCTAACTTCTTACCCCAATAATCAGTAGTTCTTAAACACTCTGATGGTAACTCAAAATTAACACCCAACCAAACAAATTTCATTTTAGATTTCATATTTTTAAATTTTAAAGTTTAACTCTCATTACTTAGTAAAGGTACGAAATTCTCGAACAAAAGTCAAGCTTTTTCGTAAATATTTTTCAATTATTTTTACACCATTGGAAACCCAGCGGCTGATGCCATTCTACCATAATTTGGGCGAGGAGTATATCCAAATGTAGGTCTTACTCCAATCCCATCCCAAGCAGATTCCCACTTATCAGGCAATATACCATCTTCGATTAGAACAAAAGTACCGCCATCGGTTTTTTGTCCTACCTTTTCAATGTTTTTTTTATTAAACTTACGGAAGATGTTCTTACGATTTTCCCTATCTACTTCGATGAATAGAACTGAACGGGCTTTAACCTTACATACTTTAAGTGGCTTTGTTCCAATCTTACCATTTTTAGAAACAACCACATCAACGATTTGACCTATTAGATTTTCCATATTTTTATTATTTATTTTTCAATAAATTTACAAAATGTTTTTCAGTAGCTTTATAGGTAGTACGAGATACCAAATTGTTAGCGTATCCAACCGAATTGGCGATGATACATTCTACGATACCATTTTTATCCATAATACCACCATAGATGATAGTAATGAAATGGATGTAATCATTAAGTTTTTTTGGAGCTTTCATATCTTTATCATTTATTACAATGTAAATATACGAAGAATTCCTGAGATTTCCAAACTTTTTTGCTATTATTTTACTATTGATTGATTATCAATGAGTTATATATTATATAAATTTATCAATCTTTGCATCTACCCTATATTTGGTGCCGTATGGAAATTCGATATTTTCAACATTTGATAAATTTATATGGTCTAATAATCGCTGAATTCCATTATTATAGTATAGTTCTTCATATGATATCTTAAAATAGGAATCATTATCTATATATTCGGTTTTCATACTATCCATTAGTTCTAAAAATGAATTATACATATTCTTTGCCTGTATAGTTGGTACAGTTTGTTTGTAAAGCCATGGTTCATCCCATCTATTAGTCAAAACTGCATGTCTCCAAGATTCAAATTGAGATTGTTTATCTTCTCTATATAAAACGATTACTTTATCGGATATTTCTATTAACCTTTTTTGAATAGCGTTATCTTTTGTATAAATTTCTTTTACAAATAGATGTTCTGTATTATATTCCCATTTATCAGGTAAAACATTTATGAATCGGTTATTACCGCTAATAGTTGGGTTAGTTGGTTCAAAAAATACAGTAAAATTTAACATATGTGAAAACCATATTGCTAAATTTGTTGAACCGCTTCTTGGTTCTGCTATTACACTTATTATCATTATATTAAGCTATTTCGTTTCTCAAAAGGTTTTTCAAATTTATCCCAAACCCAATTTTTGAGTTCATCATCTACAACTATTTTACTATGTGATTTATTACCTTCATTTAATTTTTTTATATCCAATCTTTCTCCAAATCTTTCATATATAAAATCGGAAAATTTATCCATTTCGGATATATCAAATTCATAATCGCATTTTTTATTTAACTTCCATTGATTTTGAGACATCAATACACATAAAAAACGAAATATAAGTGGTTTTCCATAATCCTCTTCATTTTCTAATATATCCTTTTCTTTTATAAATTTTGAAAACAATGGTTTCCAACCATTATTATTAAAATCATCTGAATACAAATCATTTGAAAATTTTGTATCAAATGTATCGTAAATCCATTGATTATCTACATCTTCCCAATTTCGAATAGGAGTATATTGTTGTGTTTTTGGAATCCAATTAAATACATGCTCTAAACCACTCAGCCATCTATTAAACCAATCTCGTTTTACACACAATGTTGGATGTATTCCAAATTCATCATATAGGCGAGAAACAGGGTGGTGTGTGTGGGTATCGGTTAATGTAGTATCTCTATGTAATTTTTTAAAAGATAAATTTGAATTTAAAAAAGCATCTTCAATAGAAACAGATGCACATTTGGGTACTGATACCCAAATTAATTCGTTATTTAAAAGTAACCCCATACATTATTTTTAAGAATTAGCACTTACAACTAAACTACCTATTGTGGATAATGTTTGATTTAAGTTTTTAATTTGTTCGTCTGTTAATATTTTCATTTTAATTTATATTTTTATTGAAAGCATGTATAGCAAGTACCACCAGCTAAGTTATATCCATATGATGGTAATGTAGATGGATAACATACCTCATTTTTTCCACATTGTCCATTGCAATAGTAACATGCATAATATGTATTGTAAGTATTTACATAGCAAAAACATCCTTGATATAGATTGTGTTCAATTGCCACAAATGATTCGTTTGAATTTTCACTCGTTTTTGTTAAGAATAAATGCCTTCTTTCTACACTAATAGTCCATCCTGAAAAGAATTCTATTTGACTTGTCTTTGATACAATTGTTTTTTGAACAAATGAAATGTTAGTATCATCGGTTGTATCGATTAGTATTAAAATATCTCCTTCTTTTAATTGGCCGGTGTTGATAAATCTAATCTCACCAGCTCTATCAACTAAATAATTTGAATCTCCAACATCTTTCCAATCACTACCATCACTAAATTGAAGATAATTTACTAAAGTTCTTTTGTGTATTCTAAATTTATTTGTTACTTTATTTGTTGAATATACAGATCCAGTATTTAAAGTATCGTATGAAATTCTATAATTAACCAATTCATTTGTACTATCTACATCAAATGGATTTGGTATATCGATAGTTCGTATATCATCTCCAATTTCCAACTCTAATGCAGTTTTGAAGCTACCATCCGCCATTTCAACCAAATCAGTATCTTCCAACTTAGGCTCCCATCTATTTTGTACATTCGTTAGGTATCTAACTCTATCACCCTGATATACAAAAGTATTAGGATTATATGTTGGATTCGAATCTACTTCATTTATACATATTTTATGATATGCTCCAATTGAAATGGAATCCAAATCCGGTGGGAATAGAAGATTAAAACTTCTAACTACCTGAATATGATTTTCGTAAAGTTTATCAGGATTATAGTGATACGGCATTAAAAAATAATCCGCATTTACTTGTCCTAATATAACCTGTAATTGAGCCATATCCGATACTCTGAATAGTTTTGGATATATTTCTTTATCATAATGGGGAGATACTGCCTTTAAAAGAAAATTTGGGTGAATACCATTATCAGGTATAGTTGTTATAGTGTTAACTAAAGTAGCACCATCTTTGTAAGCAAATTGTGAACCAAATGTCGTTGAAGAAATTAAATTTAAGAAGTTTACCTTATTTGCACAATAAAATTCATCTACTAAAGCGGTAGTATCATATGCACTACGAATAATTAATGTAGTATCGTTATCCTCTAATTCCGGTACAGTCAATGCATCCGCAACTAAATGGAAATTACACTCTATATCAATAGATTGGCTTAAACTTTGATAAAAGGGTTGAACTGCTCCGATATATTCTACTTTAGTAAACCCATTAGTAGAAATAAATTCCACCAAATCCGTTAAATCAAATACATCACTAGCACTTTCTATTCTTTGTATATCACTATCCCAACCAACATTTGTATTAATCTCAATGGGTATCAAACTTCCATCAGAAGCATACATAAAATCCGAACCGATAAGTACTGTTCTCATTATATAATCGATTTAGTTTGCTTTTTTTGTATCTTTTCAACTCCATCTACATCATCCCAATTACCCAATCTACACCCACCTTTAACAGGTGTAAATATTTTCTTACCTATGGGACATCCACAATCACCACATTTAGTATTAAAAAGTAATGAATTTCTAATCCATTCGCATTTCAAACATATTTCATGTCGTTTGGCCGCTAATTCGGTTTGTTCCTTTGTTGGATTTTCGGCGATTACCCAACTCTTAAATATCTCTGTTACCTTATTCATTTTATTTATAACTCTTTATTATAATTATCAAAGATACAAAAAATATTTCGGATTTCCAAATACCCCTTTAGCCGGATTACTTATATGTTTCATCATCCTTTGTGGAGATGAAGCTACTATCAAAAATTTTTCCTAAGAAGCGACGAACTCTACCCCAGCCCCTCCTTTTGTATTTACCACTATCGATAACTATGAACTCATCGGTATTTCTATCAATGAATTGCCAAGTTGCTGATTCTAATCCGAACCATTCATCTATATGTTTAAGTACTTGCTGAGGAGTATAGTCTGAACAACTATACAAGTCGAATTGAAACATTGCTGGCTTTTGTACATCCCATACATGAATACTAGCATGCGATGTTGCTAATGTTACAGTGCCTGTTATACCTTCATTACCAGGTTCATTAACATAAACCGAAGTAGGTCCGGCTACCACTTTCATTCCTACATTATTTACTAATTGCGTAAACCAGATGTTTAACACTTTTTCTGTCTTTGGTGGGGTTTTGATATATCCCTTTACTAATAGGTGAAGATGGTTTGGTACAAACACTACTTATCGTTTTTGATTGTTATTTAAATTTGAATCCACTTAGTTTTTCAACATCGGCAACATCTACTTTATTGTTATTGATTCCATCTGGATTAGATAAATCATTATTAAATATAAATGCCATCCATTCTTTTGTTTTTACTATATAAACTACTTTCCAGCATTGAGTAGGAACTGATGTAGTACCTATCTTTTTTAATTCTCCTACATTTCCAGCCCATATGTGAACCGAATCTTCTCTAACTGCTATTTCTCTTGTCAAAGTTTCCAATGATTTCCAATCTCCTGCGTTCAATCTATGATATTGTGCAGCCATGTTTGAATAATAGAAACATTCATCCTGTACAAATGGTGTTTGACATTGATTTGATTTTGCTGGCATTAAATGACCTCTATCGAATCCACTATTTATATAATCTTGTCCGATGTTAGTTTCGTTTGGTAGCAATGGGTCTGGCTTAAAGTTATCTTTACGAGGAAGTGGAGTTGGGCATCCAACTTTTGCTTTAGTTTCCCACCATTCCACCATTACAGGGTATTTCTTTGATTTACTAAAATGTGATATGTAGTTGGTGTGTCTTAATTGTACTACATCTTGTGCTTTCAGAGTTATTGCTATAACCAATAGCATAACGATGAATAAAATTCTCTTCATTTACTTTTATTTAATTTGTTATAAATATACAATTGTACAATTTAAGGAACTTTCATCAACTTATTAGGAAAATCCTACTTTTCTTTCATTTTGACAATTCAGACACATATATATATTAAAATAATATAATATGATAAACTTAATAATAGCAATCTTTTTAATGTGTAGCTCATTCGGAGCAATTATTTCTAAAACAACAAAGGAATACGGATTCAGAAAACAAAGAGAACATACTGAACCTTTAAAATTGGATTAAAGAATCATTCTACTTCCAATCAATATGTTACTTAGAAATGGTGAACCTGGCGTAGTGTTTCCACTCAATTTATAGTTTATACTAAGTCCAAATCTTCTACTAATTTTATAATCAAAGGATGAACCTAATAAGAATCCCATATGTCTATTTACAGTAGATGTTCCTGCTACTGTATTGTATGATATAGGTGCAAACATTGTAAATATTTGTGGTGATATTGTTAGTTTCTTACTATACTGATATGGTTTTGTCCAAAATCCAACAAGAGATGTTGACATATTATAATCATATTTGGAATCTCCGCTTTTAAGTAATAAATTGATTAATCCAACATTGTATCCAAATACTCCTCTTTTTTGAGTTGGTTTAATCCATGTGTATCCCAATAGATTCATATAGTTACCATTCAAATATGCAAATGCAGATGAGTAAGAATGTATACTATTCAATTTACCATTCTGAAAATCCATTTTAGTATACCCACCACTTAATATGAATGTTTTTAAATCACTCATAATAACTGCGTTTGCTGAATAACTTTCATCACCTACCATAGATGCTCTTGATACACCAATTGTAGCTGATTGTAACCATCTACCATCAGGTGATTCTATTGTAGATAAATCAGATGATAATAACATTGGGTTTGATACTGCGGCTTTTTCTTTTTTCTTTTCCTCTTTTTTCTCTTCCTTCTTCTCTTCTTTTTTCTCTTCCGATTTACTTTCCTCTTTTTTCTCTTCTTTGGATTCTGATTTAGCTTCCTCTTTTTTCTCTTCACTCTTACTTTCAGACTTTGATTCGGATTTAGATTCAGTTTTAGCTTCACTCTTTGTTTCGGTTTTACTCTCTGATGAAGATGAACTACCAGAACTTTGTGATGAAGATGATGAAGAACTACCCCCACTTTGTGATGAACTACCACTTGCCGGCGGTGGTGTACTACTTCCACTTGATGGCGGAGG
>JACCDG010002892.1_pt1 | contig 11337 bp, 7 predicted proteins | sample 7442471 | NCBI WGS metagenome assembly JACCDG01 (sample SAMN15323444, study PRJNA562643) | freshwater metagenome | isolation source: river surface water | place: USA:Blue River Watershed | collected 2017-08-17
AAGTGCAAACCATTCAATTGGCTGGCTGGGGCTCCGTTATACAAATTGAGCATCGCACTGTAAAAACTCCAACCATAGGTTAAATCAAACCCTGCAGCATAATGATCTGAGCGCTCACCTTCCGCCAACATGATGATGGAACGATTGGGAATATTGCGCAGTTCACCAATGGATTGTTGCCAAAAATCAAAGGGAATTCCATCTGCATAATCACAACGGAAACCATCCACATTGGCTTCCAATATCCAATAGCGCATTGCGTCAATCATGGCTTTGCGCATGGAGTCATTTTCAAAATTGAGATCCGCAACATCGGCCCAATTCGTTCCGGCGGGGCTAATCACATTACCATTGGCATCTTGGGTGTACCACGATTTGTGTTGCATCCAAGGATTGTCCCATGATGTGTGATTGGCCACCCAGTCCATGATAACTGCCATGCCTCGCTCGTGAGCTGCATCCGTTAAGGAACGCAAAGCATCCAAGTCACCATATTCAGCGGACACCTCCAAATAATTCTTTACTGAGTAAGGAGAATTGACACTATTGATTGAACCGATTGGATGAATGGGCATTAACCAAATGACATTGATGCCCAGAGAGTCCAAGCGATCCAATTGGGCCGTCACGCCATCCAAATCACCAGAACTGGAGAAGGCTCTGAGATTAACCTCATACATTTGAATGTCTCTGCCTTGAGGCACACTGTCCATCGGAACCCCGTATTGCTGATAACCCGATACACCAGGATCTACGATGACAACAGGTTCTTCTTTGGGCTCTTCTTTGTCCTTACAACTCCAGCAAAAAGCCAATACAATGATCAATAAAAATCTCATGCCCCAAATAAACAACAAAATTGACATAATCTTTTGTCTACCAATGAAAATGACGTATTTTCGCACTCCCTGAAAAAGGACTTGGAGGAGTAAGCAGCCCGAGAAAACAAAACAGTTTAACCCATTTGCACTCTGCTTACCACTTTTTGTGAGCGCAAATACAACTAACAAATGCCACATGGCAGAAGAAATCAACCCAGCTGAAAACGCTGAAAATTTGGATTCTGTAGTAGAATCTACCCCCGCTCAAGTTGAAGAAAAAGTTTCTCAAGAAGAGCCCATTGAATTGTATAGCACTGCAGATGATGCGGCTTACATGACCAGTACAGGTGAATTTAACTGGGATGCCTATGAGGCAGCTGGTGGTTACACCAAAGATGAGCGTTCTCGCTATGACGAAGTTTATGAAAAAACTTTGTCTACCATCACTGAAAAAGAAGTGGTTCCTGGAACCATCGTTTCTATTGGTAAAAAAGAAGTTGTCGTCAACATCGGTTACAAATCAGAGGGTGTTGTTGCGGTAACCGAATTCCGTTACAACCCAGATTTGAAAGTGGGTGATGTTGTTCCTATTTTCATTGAAACACAAGAAGACAAAACAGGTCAAATGCGCGTATCGCACAAGACTGCTCGTTTGTTGAGTGCTTGGACTGAAGTAAACAAAGCTTTGGAATCAGGCGAAATCATCAAAGGAGAAGTGAAGTGCCGTACCAAAGGAGGTTTGATTGTCGATGTATTTGGTTTGGAAGCATTCCTTCCTGGATCTCAAATCGATGTTAAGCCAATCCGCGATTACGATGTGTATGTTGGAAAGGTAATGGAATTGAAAGTTGTTAAAATTAACAACGAATTCAAGAACGTTGTTGTTTCGCACAAAGCACTTATCGAAGCAGAAATCGAAGAGCAAAAGAAGCAAATCATGTCAGGTTTGGAGAAAGGCCAAGTGTTGGAAGGTGTTGTCAAAAACATCACCAGCTATGGTGTATTCATCGACCTTGGCGGCGTAGATGGTTTGATCCACATCACCGATCTTTCTTGGGGACGTATCAACCACCCAGAAGAAGTGGTTCAATTGGATTCTAAAATCAACGTGGTTATTCTTGACTTCGATGATGACAAGAAGAGAATTGCATTGGGCTTGAAGCAGCTTTCTGCTCACCCATGGGATGCTTACCAAGACACATTGCAAGTAGGTCAAAAAGTTACTGGTAAAGTAGTTGTTTTGGCTGACTACGGTGCATTTGTAGAAGTTGCACCTGGTGTAGAAGGTTTGATCCACGTATCTGAAATGTCATGGAGCTCACACTTGCGTTCTGCTCAAGATTTCTTGAAAGTAGGACAAGATGTAGAGTGTGTTGTTTTGGCTGTAGAAAAAGACGAGCGTAAATTGAGCTTGGGTATGAAGCAATTGTCTTCTGATCCATGGGAAGGAATTGAAAGTCGTTTCTCAGTTGGAAGCAAGCACACCGCTAAAGTTCGTGCATTCACCAACTTTGGTGTATTCTGCGAATTGGCTGAAGGCATTGACGGTTTGGTTCACATCTCTGATTTGTCTTGGAGCAAGAAAATCAAGCATCCATCTGAGTTCTGTGCTATCGGTGATGATATGGAAGTTGTTGTTTTAGAATTGGACAAGGACAGCCGTAAAATCAGCTTGGGTCACAAACAAATCGAAGAGAATCCATGGGATGTATTTGATGCAACATTTGCCGAAGGTACACGTCACCAAGGAACCATCATCCGCAAAGAAGGTGGTCACGTGGTGGTATCGTTGCCATACGGTTTGGAAGGTTTCTGCGTAAGCAAAAACTTGAAAAAAGAAGATGGATCAACTGCCAAAGTTGACGAGACATTAGAATTTGTTGTTTTAGAGTTCAACAAGAACCAACGCAAAATCAATGTTTCTCACACTTCAACTTTCAAAGCTGACGAACCTGGTGCAGAAGCTCCAAAGAAAGCCCGTGCTCCAAAGAAAGCAGAGGGTGCTGATTCAAGCGCTGTGAAAGCAGTAAATGCTCAAGTAGAGAAATCTACATTGGGTGATATCGGTGCTTTGGCTGCATTGAAAGAGAAAATGGAAGGAAAAGGAGAATAATCCTAATCCCAACGTTAATAAGTATTGAAAAGGCTGTCCGCAAGGATGGCCTTTTCTTTTAACTTTTCATCAATGAAAAAGAACGTGCTTTTTATTTTTTGCCTATCCATAATGGGATGGTCGATTCCCTCCTTGCTAGCACAGAAATTTGAACAAGATTTTTGGGCCAAGATGGATTCAGCGGATACCACTGGACTGCTGATGATTGCCAAACAATGGGAAAGTAAACACCCCAACGATCCGGAACTTTATGTGGCTTATGCCAATTACCACACAAAAAAGGCATTTCAAGAATTGGTGCAAATGACAACAGAGAAACCAGAGGGTGTGGAGTATTTAGAGATGGCGGATAGTTCTGGGGGGGCAGCAGGCTACCTATTCAGTGAAATTTCTGTGAATGATAGCAGTGTCCAAACAGCTGTGCGGTATTTGGATTTGGCCATTCAAAAATTCCCCAACCGTCTGGATTTTAGATTAGGAAAAATTTACCTCACCCGAGAGAGTGAGCACTGGGATTGGATGGAAACAGAGATTGTAGCCACACTTCAACAATCCGCCAAATTGGAACACCGATGGAAGACCGAACACAACGAGAAAATCAAAGAAGCCCAGCCATTTCTATACTCATCCCTTCAAGAAACATTTTATGTGCTTTTTGAATCCGGACTACCCTATGCCTATGACATCATTGAGAGAAGTTCAAGATTAATCATACAACAAGAGGATCAGAATGTTATTGCCTTATCCAATATTGCAACTTGCCTGATGATGAAGGAAAAACACCTGGACGCACTCACTTTTCTGAACAAAGCCTATCAAATTTCGCCCAATGACATCATTATTGTGGGCAATGAAGCCTTCTGCCACTGGAGATTGGGACACTATGAAGATGCCAAACGATTTTACAAAATAGCCCTTGAAATGGCTAAATCCGAGGGAGACCAGGAAGGTGCTATGTACTACGAAGAACAAATTCAAGAAATGGATCAGCAGATTGACAACAAATGATTCGGCTTTTAATTCTCATCTCGAGTTTTTATTTTCCATTTTTTTCACTTTGTCAAAGTTTGACTTTAGTGGATTTAAACATCCGTTATGACAATCCCTCAGACGGAGAAAATACATGGAGCAATCGCAAAGTGTCGACCCTGAACTGGCTGAAAGATCAAGAAGCTGATTTGTATTTCTTTCAAGAAGTCCTTCACCATCAATACATCGATTTACAAGAAAAATTAGATGGTTACAAATGCTATGGCGTTGGTCGTGAGGATGGAAATAAAAAAGGAGAGTATTGTCCTATTTTTTATAAAACGGATCGATTTGATTTGAAAGATACTTTGACGATTTGGCTTTCGCCCAATCCCTCTGTTCCAGGAAAAGGTTGGGATGCTGCTTGTGAGCGCGTGGCCACACTCGTCATATTGACAGATAAGCGTGATGAACAAACATTGGTATGCATCAATACCCATTGGGATCATGTCGGAAAAATAGCCCAAGAAAAAAGCGCACAGCTTATTTTGCAACTCTTAGAACTCTGCCCTTCACCCTATACACTGATCTGCGGCGATTTTAACGTTACCTCTGAACACATCGGAATCCAAAACCTTTCAGGTAAATTACCCCTGATAAAAACACCGGAAAAAAGAAATACCTATCACGGATTTCAAGCATCCGTTGAAAGTTCTACCGGTCCCATTGATTTAATTTTAGCCTCGGAAGAATTAAAGGCAACAAAATACCAGTATTTCCGTCATTCCAACAGTGGTCAATTGCTTTCTGATCATGATGCCATACGAGTAGAATTGATAAAAATGAATAAAGAGTAAAATGACAACCCCTTATTTTTTCAAACCCTTTCATGTAATCATTGTATTGTTATTGGTAACAATGACAAGCACAATAGCTCATACGCAATCTGATTCTGCTAGCCTTGCCTTTGAAAAATCCAATCTATCAAGAGAAAGTTTTGAGAATGACCGACCTCATGAAAGTTTAAAGTTCATGTTGGAAGCCCATAAACTTGATCCTAAAAACATAATCTACACCTTTGAAAGTGGATACCTGCAATACCTGCTGAAGGATTACAAAGGAGCCATTCAAACAATGCTTCCTTATAGAGATCACCCAGATGCTATGCCTCCGTTTTTTCAGTTTCTGGCCAATTCCTATTACATGAATCACCAAGAAAATGAATCCATAACGACACTGGATATCGCATTGAGTAAGTTCCCAAAAAATGGCATGCTCCACTTAGAAAAGGGCAATATACTATCTGAAATGAAAGAGCCTGGTCAGGCCTTGTTTTATTACTTGAAAGGAATTGAAGCTGAACCGAATTTTGCTTTAAATTACTACAAAGCCTCCATGATCAACTTTCAACAAAATCAAATCATTGCAGGACTGCTTTTAGGAGAAACCTTCATGAATCTGGAAAGAGATTCTCCTTACACAGAATACATGAGTGCTGAGCTCTTCAAACAATTTAAAAAGGCAATAGAACTAGACAGTGCAGGATGGAGAACGCATTGGTGCAACGGACAAAAATATGATACTGTGCTGTCAAGACAAGACATACAAATACAGCCTCCTTTCTGCGAGGCGTATGCTTTTCTCACCGCCCAGTGTGATCAAAAGGAGATTTATCAAATGGACATATCCAGCATTTCACTCGTTAGAGAAAATATACTTGAATTGTACTATTTAGAAGATTTTCAAAACTTATACGGAGAACCCATATTCGAATTCCAAAGAATTATTTTTGAGCAAGGCCACTTTGAGGCTTATAACCATTGGTTGATGATGATTGGAAATCCAGAAGAGTTTCAACTTTGGAAAGAAAGCAATTCTGAAAAATGGAATGCATTTGTACAATGGTTCAATCGATTTCAATTGCAATTTCCTGACAATGAATAATAGGATTGTCATTTTGATTATGGCTCTGAGCTCTTCTGCCATGACCAACCGAGGACAATCATTAGAAACGAAAAAATTGGAATTCTTAATAGGAAAAATCCAAGCTTTTCACCAAGGGAAATTGGTTTATCAAGATTCGTCATACCAACACATACAATCTCTTCCCTTCAACTTACATCAAGGTATTGATTGTATCACTGACTCCATACAATTTCAACTTGGGGTAGATAGCTTACAACATGAACAAGGTATTATCCATAATGGGTTAACTCCTACAAATGGGATGTATTGGGCGTGGCAAAGCGGATACATCTTTGTAAAATGGGAAGGAGTTATAAAGAATGGGAATGGGAATGGGAACGGAATTGAGAATGGAATAGAATTTAGTCCTTTTACTTTTCACTTGGGGGGATTTCAATATCCTTTTCGCTGTGATCAACAATGCGCCTTCAGACTGGAAAAACCAAAGAAAATCAGTGAGATTGCGTTGTATTTCGAGCCCACGAAAGAAATATTTCAATTCATCCAAAAAAGTGACTTAGAAATCATGTCTCCTCAGCCTGCTGCCGTTCAAATGATGCAACTTTTCAAATCATGTCTTCACGCTCAATAACCCTATCTTTAATTATTGGATTGATCATATTAATGGGGTTTCATTGGAGCTCGGTGCATTTCCCTCAACCAAAAGGGTGGCCCAAAACCACCTATCCCTTTGAGATCAGTCCCTATGACACAGCACAAGTGCGATTGGGAAAGTACTTGTTCTACGATCCTATTTTATCAAAGGACAGCACTGTATCTTGTGCCAGTTGTCACTCTCCTTACAATGCTTTTTCCCATACGGACCATCCCACTTCGCATGGTATCCAAGACCGAAAAGGGACGCGCAATGCCCCTGCCCTATTCAATTTAGCATGGAGCAAAAGTTTCATGTGGGATGGAGCCATTCATCATTTGGATTTTCAAGCAGTGGCGCCCATCACTGGTAAAAATGAAATGGATGAATCATTGGAAAATGTTGTCCTAAAAATCAAGAAACAAAAAAGATATGTCTCTGCTTTTCAAACTGTTTTTCCCCATCAAGAAATCAATGCCAATCTTCTTTTGCGCTGTCTCAGTCAATTTCAACTCTCCCTCATTTCAGCGCAATCCAAATTTGATTTGGTGAATGAAGGTATTGATGTTTTCACCCAAAGTGAACTTTCAGGAAAAAAACTATTTGCAGATTATTGTTCTAAATGCCACACTCCTCCCCTGTTCACGAATCAAGAATTGATGTATCATAAAATACCAAAGAACATTCCACTGGATTCTGGAAAATACTCCATCACGAAAATTGCATCCGATTCTTTCCTTTTCAAAGTTCCTTCATTGCGCAACTTGTCTTTCACTCATCCCTACTTTCACGATGGGCATCAACCCCAGTTGCGTGCGGCCATTAGAGAACATGGTCAAATGCTGCTTGAACAATATCAATTGTCGGAAGATGAAATCAGCATGATCATTTCTTTTTTAAAGACATTGGACGACCCTACTTTTGTCTTTGATCCAGCACATCAATTTCCCACCTCATTTCTACGCAATAAATAGTTAGTTTTGAACATGCAACTTTCCGAATTACTTATTATTGAATCCAAAGCTATCCAACTCATCCGGAAAACAGGCCTCTGGATGTTGGAGCAACGTGTCAAACCGATGGACATTGAAATCAAAACACCCAATAATTTGGTAAGCTATGTGGATAAAGAAAGTGAAAAGAAATTGGTAGAAGGCTTATCTGTTTTATTCCCAGAAGCTGGATTTATTGCAGAAGAAGGTACAGGCGAAAAAGCGGACGTTTGGAATTGGGTGATTGACCCTTTGGATGGCACAACCAATTTCTTGCATGGCGTTCCCATTTGGTGCATTAGTGTTGCTTTATGTTACAATAAAAAAGCTGTGATTGGCATCATTTACGACCCCAATCAAGACCAGTGTTTTCATGCAGTAAAAGGGAATGGCGCCTATTTGAATGACACTCTCATAAAAACCAGCAGCCAAACTTCATTGCGCGACGCATTATTGGTTACCGGCTTTCCTTACGATGACTTTGGTCGAGAAGATCAGTACATCTCATTGTTCCGCGCCCTCATGAAAAACACCCGTGGCATTCGTCGATTGGGCAGTGCAGCGCTAGATCTAGCCTGGGTGGCCTGTGGTCGCTTTGAAGCTTTTTACGAATATGGACTCAACCCTTGGGATGTGGCAGCGGGTGTGGTCATCATTGAGGAAGCTGGCGGTACGGTTACCGGATTTCATGATGGAGACCCCATTTTTGATGAAGACATTCTAGCCTCCAATTCTTACATACATAAAGAATTGCGCAAAATCATTCAAATTCACTTCACGGTATAAATTACTTTTCTCCCTATTTTGGTTATATTCGAAGTATCAAACCAAAACCAATGAGGAAATTTTTATTCGCATTCATTGCATTAACCTGTCAATTGTATTCAATGGCCCAAGTGCCCGCCAATGATGCATGCGCCGATGCAACACCACTCGAAATTAACAGTGGCACCATTACATTTTACAATACCGGAACCATAACCGACGCCGCCAATCCTACTTGTGGAGGAACCAATGCGATAAAAGATGTTTGGTTTAGCTTCATCTACACCGGGGGCAATATTTCAATAACCACGCACCTTACCGGAACATTGACGGATACCAGAATGGCGTTATACAGCAGTTGCGGTGGTCCTCAAATTGTTTGCAACGATGACTTTGGAGGAACCTACGCTTCTCAAATCAATATTGGTTGCCCTACGTTGACTTTGGGAACAACCTACTACTTGCAAGTGGGTGGATACCAAAGCTTGACGGGAACTTTTGGTCTATCTATTGTATCCACTGCGGTTGTGGGATGTACCGACCCCAACGCTTCCAATTTCAATGCCTGCGCCACCATTGACGGGAATAATTGTTTGATCACCAATGCCAATGATGCCTGTGACAATGCCGTTTTACTGTTGCCCAATTCTGGAGCGGTGAATACCACCAACATTGATGCTTCGTCAGGTGCAACTCCGGGGTGCGGTGGAGCCATCAAAGACGTTTGGTTCAAGTTTGTTTATCAAGGCGGAAATTACACCCTCACCCTTGGCGCTTCAACAGCCACGGATACCACTCAACTTGTGGATACCCAAATGGCCGTATACGAATCATGTGGCGGGTCCATCATAGCCTGCGACGACGATGATGCGGCTGGAAATTACAGCATGATTCGTTTTGGTTGCCCGCAGGGAAATGGAACTGGCGGCGCTTTTGAAGATGATCAGCTGGAAATCGGCCACACCTATTACGTGCAAGTGGGAGGATACAACAATACAGAAGGGTTGTTCTCCATCAACCTCACCACAGCAACTGTTGCTGGTTGCACCGATCCCGATGCCAGCAATTACAATACTTGTGCTACGCAAGACAACGGAACTTGTGAGTTCCCACCCATTGCTGCCAATTTCTATTACAACGTTGTATCCAATAGCAACAACTGTTACACGATCCAATACAACAACAGCAGTGACGGCAATCAAGTTAGCCATCAATGGACATTTAATGGGAGCACAGATGTTTTCAATTCCAGCGATGAAAATCCCGTGGTTACCTACCCAGGTCCTGGTGTATATGCCGCAACACTTGTGGTCACAGACCCTATGGGGGTTTCCAGTAGCATCACACAAAATATTATCGTGACGGAAGCTCAAATTCTGACCATCGATGTAACTGCAGACAACCTTCCTCAACAAACCACTTGGAAAGTTTTCAATGCGGAGAATGTTTTGGTTGCTCAAGGAACCACCAATGATGCCACGCTATGCATCGCCAACGAATGTCACCGGGTTGAATTTTATGACACCGGCAACAATGGTATTTGTTGCACCAATGGCAATGGAGGTTACAACATTTTCCTCAACGGCGTTTCTGTCGCCACTGGAGGTGCTTTTGGCAATTATACTTTCATTGAAGTCAATTGCGCACAAGGATCTACTTGTGAGGATCCCATCATTGCAACCTTGGATACATTGGTGGTTCCTGCACCCAACACCTGGTATGCTTTTACCCCAAGTGTGAATGGTCAATACCGCATCAGTACCTGTGGCTTGGCCAATTGCAACACCACCATTTGGATGTATGATTATTGTAACATGGCCAACTTTGATGAAAGCAATGCGGCTACTTATACCTACAATGATGACTTCTGTGGCGAACAAGCTGAAATCACCCCTTACCTAGAGGGTGGGGTTACTTACTACGTTCGTGTGGGCGACCACAACAACGATTGCGGAACCAATGGCTATCAAGTTTCTTTTGAATACATGGGACCTATTCAAGGATGCATGGATGAGCTGGCCTGTAACTACAGTCCATTGGCTGAAATGCCCGCTACTTGTTACTATAACGGTGACCCCAACTGCAACAACCTAGGCCCAGATCTCTCCGTTGATGGCAATTTATTGTACACTTCTATGTACCAAACCACCATCAATGGAACAGACGCTTGCTTGGTGAATGAAGGTTGTTTACAAGGATTGGGCAATCGCGAAATCATACGTTTCTCAACGAGAATTGACAACATTGGAAATCAGGACTATTTCATTGGGGTTCCCAATACGGCCAATGATCAATTTGTTTGGGATCTTTGTCACAACCACTATCACTATGCCGGTTACGCGGAATACGAGCTGTATGATGCCGCTGGAAACCTTATGCCGGAAGTAGGATTTAAAAATGGATTCTGTGTTTTGGATTTGGGTTGTGTCACCGGTGTGGCAAAATTTGGATGTGGCAATATGGGAATCACTGCCGGTTGTTATGACGTGTACAATGCGGGGCTCCAATGCCAATGGGTTGACGTAACCGACGTTCCTGCTGGTACTTATCACCTTGTATTAAAAACCAACTGGGACCATGATCCGGATATGTTGGGTCATTATGAATTGGCCTACAACAATAACTGGGCACAAGTATGTTTTAGCTTTGAAAGAGACAGTTTAGATCAATTGATCAACTTCCAAAAATTGCCCATGTCTGCTTGTGGCATATTAACTGACTGTCTTGGACAACCCTTTGGAAATGCGCAACCCGATTGCCAAGGCAATTGTCCAGGGCAAGTGAAAAGAGGAGACATTGCAACAGACTTGATGTACGACTTGGGCGACATTTATGCCTACGGAAATGCATCCGTTGCTGAGAATTTGGGAGCAACGGATTGCAATGACTTGAATGAAGATGGCGTGGTGAGCATTGCTGACGCAGCTTATTTGGATCAATGCATCCACACCCAACAAGACCAAGGCATTCTACCTGGACTCATGGAACCTTGTGCTTGGGATCCTGAGATTGTTGATGTCAGCGAAACTGCAACCTTGAGCATTGGCAACCTCAATACCAACGAAGGTTACTTTGATGTAATGATTACCAACCCTGATGGCATGGTAAACGCGATGC
>JACCDG010388765.1_pt1 | contig 11336 bp, 8 predicted proteins | sample 7442471 | NCBI WGS metagenome assembly JACCDG01 (sample SAMN15323444, study PRJNA562643) | freshwater metagenome | isolation source: river surface water | place: USA:Blue River Watershed | collected 2017-08-17
CCAGCAGTTTGATGACAGCTTGCGCCAATGCCTCCGGCGATCGCGGTGGAACAATCCGGCCAAAATCCCCGATCAGTGTTTCCATATCTCCCACCGCTGTCGCAACACAAGGCACCGATGAGGCCATAGCCTCCCCGATCACGTTGGGAAAACCTTCACTCCGTGAACTGGATACCAGCACGTCCATGGCTGCAAGAACCCGGGGGATGTCATTACATTCGCCCAGCAATATCACCTTGTCCATAATATTTTTTGCTCGGCAATATCTCACCAGTTCGTCATTTCCCGGAGAAAGGCGCTCTCCTGCCATGACGATCCTCACATCCGGGATGCTTTGTGCCACGATTTCCATGGCACCAAAGAAATTCGGAAAATCCTTCATCGGATCGTATCTCGCAACGAATCCGATGACAGGGGATTTTTCAGCGATGCCCAGGTCCTCGCGCTTCTGCTTTCTGGCCTCAGAATCAAGGAAAAACCTCGAGAGGTCGAACCCGTTATAAATCGTGCGCCATTCAGCAGGGCGATAGCCGAGTCCCTTGTGGAACTCCAGTCCCGCAGTTGAATTTACGATCACGACATCCGGCACAGATGAAAACAGTCTCAGCACTCTGATCAACAACAAGGTTGTGAGTGGCACATCGCTGGATCGGACCTCAGAACAACGGATGTTCCAGATCAACCGGGTCCTTTTCTTCAGCAACCTGACCACCAGTCCCAGGAAATCAGCGTGGTAAAGCCAGGTCTGAAGAACGTCGCAAGGGTGCTCCTTGAGAAGACGAAAAAGCCGTGTGACTCCTGCGACCACACTGGCAAAGGAATGAATGCCCAATACGTGGACCGTCACACCGGCTGCCCGAAATTCCGGTGCAAGAGCCCCTTCATCAGTGAGAGAAATCACAGTGCACGTGAAGCGGCTCTTGTCGATATTCCTTACCAGCCGGAGCAGCATGTTCTCTGCCCCACCCGACCGCAGTCCGGTGATCAGATGCACAACATGGATTTTCTTGTCCTCGGTCATCTAACCCTCGTTGCTGCGGGATAGCGCAGAGGCCAGGATTCCGTTCTCCACCAGCAGACAGGGTATGCCCTCAATGACAGGAAAGACATATCCATCCAGAAGGCAGAACAAACCGCCGCTTACGGGGATCAGCGCTCCGCCGCTCGCCGGAGATACCATTTCAGGTTCAGTGCTGTCCCCTTGAGGAATTTCATCGGGATTGCGGCTAGCCACAATCAGTCCTGCCTCGTTCAGCGGATTGATGTCCTCATTCCACTTTTCGTACCTGGAAATGGGCGCACCAATTTCCGCCAGTCGCTCAGTCAGATTTCGAACATATCCATGCTCTGCCATTCTGACTCGAGAAGCTTCAGATGCAAGCTCATATGCAGGCTCAAGCAGAATTAAATGTTTTCGGGTTACACGCCATAGCTCGCTCAACAGTTCCTTTTCACGCCCGCCATTGGGCTCCATGGCATGAACGGTCATCACCACGTCCACCGACTTATCCGGCAACGGAATCTTCCCCAGTCTGGCAGTAAAGAGATTTACCGGACGATTTCCGAGAAAATCCTTCGCCACAAGCAATCGTGAGAGGGCCAGGTCGAATGCATGAAAGCTGCATTTTTGCCCCTCCATCGCGTCAACAATGGAGCCGAAGGTAGTCCCCTCTCCTGTTCCCGCATCTAGCAAACTTCCAGGCTCATAGGAGCGGACTATGCTGCCGAGTTTGTCATTGAACCGCTTCTTGACAGGAACAAACTGTGGGTCTGACATTGAGGCCACATACGAGCCTGACTGTGCCTCGTAGGCATACAGAATTGCCTGCTCACTATTGCTGTTCGAACCTTCACTTTGACGAACATGGCGAGTGATGTTCTCACCCCGCTCATACATTTCGCGCAGCGTGCGCATATCCAGACGCGTCATCACTCACCCACTCGAGAGAATTTTGATAGAAACCCTGCCGTCTTCATTTCGAAGACCGCTTGAATAGAAATTCATTGCAACCATGCCTCGTTCCGCACAGATGCGTTTTCTGAAGGAAAAATCCATGCCGTTGCACTTGACCGATGACGGCTTCCGGGCTTGCCACCTCAAAGGGATAACCCCCAAGCCAGTCCAGCATGTCGTACCAGAGCGACATTCCGCGCTCGAGCTTTCGCCCGGTCAGTGTCCTCACGATATATCGGGCACCAAGCAGATAGGGGGAATGCAATAGCACCATCGACACCCTGCCCAATAATCCTGTGTTGTATATTTTCTTGACCACAGTCCAGTAGCGGCTGATCCAGCCCTGATCGTTATAAAGTGCGATCAGCAGTTGTCCCTTGTCATTAACGCAGCCGATGGCATTGTCGATTGCATTCCACATCTGGCCTGTGTGATGGAGCACCCCCCAGGAATACACCAAATCAAACTTTCCAAATTGACTCAAAAAAGGCTGGTCCAGCACCGATCCCTGGAGAACCTTCCAGTCCTCATCCTCAGGGCAATAGGATTCCCGCAATTTCCGGGTGCAAGTGACCGAATTTTCGTCATAGTCGAATGATGTCACCACGGCGCCCATGTTCCGTGCTGCCAGGCTGAACACTCCACTACCCGAACCAATATCCAGAACAGACAAGCCCTTAAGTGGCATGTCGCCAAGCATGTCGGTGATCGAGGCCTCGGCTTCCTTGATTCGTGTTTCGTTCAGCAGCCCCAGATAGTTGGACCAGTTTTTACCAAATCCAAAGCGAACTTCAGCACTCATCACTGCCCCCACCCATCTCAAATTCTTCACGCCAGGACTGCCCATGAATAAAGTTCGCATAAATCGGCGCTGAAGCCAACGCCACGGCTTTCCAGCCGTAATGATCATTCATGTCGATGTCGGCCCGTATGACGTTATTGTCTATCGCCTTGAGGATGGCATAAAGCGCATCATCGTCGAATGTGAACCCGCCCTTCAATATTTCCATGACCGCCGTTCTGAACTCGGAAAAATCCCGGGGCCTTATAAAACAGTTAGCCGCGCCATAAATGGCCTGACCAAATACGAATACCGGCTTCTTGATCAAGGCCGCCTCGATCCCGACGGTACCGTTGATTGTCGCCACACCAATGCAATCGGGATCCGTCAACAAGCCGTGAAGGGAAACGTCTCCCGAAAAATATTTGATATTGGGCAATACATTAAGGCGACGATAGAAGTCAAAGTTGAGACCATCACCAACCATCTGATAGGGATGTTCCTTCACGTACAGCGAAACTCCCAAAGGCAGATTCATCGAAATGTTCTTGATAAGGGAAAACTGATCAGCCATCTCGGGACAGCTTCCCAGCAGACTCGCCTCCGGAGAGACGTGCAGGGGAAAAATAACGAATTTCCCGTCATACGGCCGCACCCTGTGCTTTTCAATGAACCAGGAAATGAGTAGACGGGAACATGACCGCCCAAGCCTTCTCATGACCCAGTTGAGAATGGAGGGGGGCTCATAGGATCTGAACCGGTTGGCGATTTGTGCAAGCCGGTTCTTCAGCCGATAGTTTCCATCGGTGCCCGCATAGGTAAGATTCAATTTCTTTGTGAAAAACAGGCTGTCAATTGCCGTCCGGTCGACCAGTTCGGGATTCGCGTAGTACCTGGCATAGTCCTGGTCAACATGAGACGAGGTCTGGTCCTGGCGGTCCACCATCAGAATGCCGTCTGTCCACCAGTAATAGACAAACGCCATGCGGAAGGGCTTGCGGTAATGCTGCGAAATTGATCCTGCGGCAGCCGTCATGAAATTATCCGCCAGTCCCTCCAAAACAAGATCGGCCCGCTCACGGATGACATAATCCAGCGCATTGTAGTAAGGCTGGGCCTTGCGCTCGATCTCCTCCAGTGTGAGCCGCGAGTAGCACTGGCTCCGCCTGAAACTCGAGTAATCAACAAAGGCGCGCTCCGGCACCAGCGTCCGGTATATCGAGAAGGAATATTTTTCCTGTAACTCGGCCAGACTCAGCTGCTGATGCACATCGTTGACGTTGATGATTTCCAGATTTCCGTGGACTCCTGAAGCCTCCTTGTCGGAGAGGAAAAGCAATCGGATGCCCGAGTCACCAATGAACCGCGACAGCTCCCTGATCCAGTCCATAAAAACCGGGTTTGACCTGTCCAAAAACAGAACATTAATCATTTATTCTCGCCAGCATTTCGTTGCCGCCCGTCCTGACCATACAGCCGGCACATTGAAGTTCATCAGTCATCTTCCTCGACACCCATGCCTCCGTGGCCCGCCTTCAGCAGTTCGCTGAACAGCCCTCCGGCATTCTCAAGCTCCGAATAGGTACCTTGCTCAACGACTTTTCCATGGGCAAGCACATAGATCCGATCGCAATATCGGGTCGTGCTCAGCCGATGGGCCACAAGGATTACCGAGGAATCCTCGGCAATGTCACGCAAGCTGCCCATGATTTCTTTTTCGGTCTTGTTGTCGAGTGCGCTGGTCGCTTCATCCAGCACCAGCAGGGAGGGAGACCTGTAAAGGGCCCTTGCCAACCCGATTCTTTGTCTTTGCCCGCCACTCAGTCTCACACCGCGATCACCCGCCTGGGTGTCATACTGCAAGGGAAGTTCATTCTCGATGAATCCCGCGATTCCTGCATGAATAGCGGCATCACGTACCTTTTTGGCATCAACTCCGCCACGCTCCCCGAAGGCGATATTCCGCGTGATCGTATCGTCCAGCATATGAATTTGCTGGGGGACGAACCCGATGTTCTGCTGCCATGCACGCACCAGCTCATCAGACACTTCTTGTCCGTCGACAGATACCGTTCCCTCTTCGGGGCGAAGCAATCCGAGCAGGATATCGAGCAAGGTCGACTTGCCCGATCCGCTTCCACCGACAATGGCAATCATGGCCCCCCGAGGAATTTCGATCGAGACGCCATCGAGCACCCTCTCGCTTGAATTGGGATAGCAGAACCGGACCGCATTCAATGCCACGGTCTGGCTGAAAGGGAGCTTTTCCTGCTCCTCGACATCATCGTTCCCTGACTCCAGGCCGCACAGATCCTGGGCAATCAGATCAAGAGACGGCTTATAAAAATTCACATAGTTATAGTTGGAGAAGATTTGCTGCAGGGCGGGCAGCATCCGGTACCCGGCAAAGGCAAACACGCTCACCACCGGCAACACCCCACCGGCATTCGCCCCTTTGAAAATCATCACCAATACAATCAGAAGCACGCCCCCAAAGGCTATGGTTTCTAAGATGTACCTCGGCAAGGCCCCGTAGACCTGATTTTCAGTTTCGGCCTTGGCCAGGTGTTTGGCAGCGTCCTCAAATTGATGAATCCAGCAGGATTCCAGCCCCAGCATCTTGACCTCCTTGACGCTGGACAAGGCTTCAGACGCCTCCTTCATCAGTGCTGCTCGCATGCGTGCAGCAACATCCGCACCGGCACCGATCTGTTTCTTGAGCAACCGGTGAATCAGGAGATAGGCGCCACCAAATACAAAACTGCAGCCCAGAGCAATCTTCCAGTGAACGATGAACAACAGGACCACCAGACAGACGGCGACAACAGCACGGGCAATGACAAGCAGGAAGGGAAGCATGACCCCGCTGACAACGCGCCCGACCTCGTCATAAACATTCCGGGTCAGATCCCTCGTATTGCGGTGGAGAAAAAATGGATAGGGCTGATACAGGTATTTGCTCAGCAGGCGTGAAGACATCGACGCCCCTTGGCGGAAGGTGAACCTGAACATAACACTGGCTGTCAGGGCGGCCATGGCATTGCTCAGAACGAGCAGCAGTGTGGCCACCCCTCCTAGGATGAGCAGAAAATATTTCTGCTCGGGCTGTCCGAGAAGATTGAACAAGCCGATCATTATCGGGCTCGACTGGATGTTTCCCGGGGTCGTCAGAACCAGAAGAAATGGCATGATCGAGGAAATACCCGCCGAATCGATCAGGCCGTTGACGACAAACAGGGCCAGCAGGCCATAAAGACTTCTCTTCTCTCTATGGCTGCACAGGGCAATAATTTTCCCGAATACGCCCGTGTTGCTCTTCATGATTTCCTGCCCTGACTCTCTGTTTTGCGTATCGAAATACCACTTCCGAGCGCATTCAAGTGGGTTTCCGTCTTTTTGATTAACGCATCAATCGAATAACACGTTTCGATCCTGTCCCGTAAGCTGTTGCGATCAATCCCGTTCTCGCGAATCTTCGAAATCATTGCCCCCATCGCCTGGGCCAATTTCCCGGGATTTTGTGGTGGAACGATGGCCACTGGATCGTCAACCACCAATGCGGCGTCTCCCACATCGGTTGAAACACAAGGGACACCACACGCAAGTGCCTCACCCAGCACGTTGGGAAATCCCTCGCCTTTGGATGACAAGCACAAAATATCCAGGGCGTTCATTACTGAGGGCATGTCTGCCTGCTCACCTGCCCACAGGACCTTTCCTTCAAGGCCGAGAGCGTTCTGCGTTTCCAGCAAGGCGGCCATGCGTTCCTTCGTTCCGCCTCCGACACAGACAAATCGCACTTTCTCCTGCTGTGGTGTCATCGTTGCGATGGCAGATAGAAATGTCTCGTGGTCTTTCATCGGATCAAGTCGTCCGATAAGACCGACGAGAATCTCGTCCTTCCCGATTCCCCAGTCCTTTCTCAAATCCTGGCCAGCAGGCCGATCGATGGTGAATCGTTGCGTGTCGATCCCGTTCGGAATGACTGTGATCTTTTCCTTCGGGATACCTTGGACAACCAGGAGATTCTTGCCGGCTTCACTGTTTGCAATGATCATCCGGCATCCGCGATACAGGTGCCGCTGCAGCAGATCGGCCCACTTTACCAAGGATGCATAATGCGTGAAATCGACAAAGGATGAACGCACCCCCCAAACCAGATTCCGCGTGCCCGCCAATGCCGCTGCAAAAGTGGCTGCGACATTAACCACGGGAAGGTAGCTATGCACGATATCAGGCCTGTTTCTGCGGAGCATCAGCACCAAGCGCATCAGGCATGACACCAGCCCTGAGCGGGATCCTTGCTGTAGGTGCACGACCGGGATTCCCTCAAGATGACACTCCTTCTCCAGTCCTCCACCAGGACGAAAGAGCACCACACTGACCTTGTGGCCCCGCCGATGAAGGCCGGCAGCAAGGTTCACCATCTGCCGCTCAGCGCCGCCACGCTCGAGGGAGAAGGCTATAAACACGATAGTCAGATGCCGTTCGCTGGACATTTCCGAGTTTTCTCAATACCAATGACATATTCCCCGCGTAGCCAGGACGATCGCTTCATTCCACATCTGCAGGCCGCCCCCCATGGCTTAGTCATCAAGCAGGGGCACGTTCGTGCAGAAGGGCACTCCCCCACGAGGCGCCGGCATGGCCTTCTGGCTCTCCCCGTGGTTTCGGGGCGTCAGCCGAAGCTGATCATGCCTGAATGATCAGACGGGTTAGGCCACATCCTTCAAAAACATGGAAAGCACAGCTTCTTTGCTGTAGTTCCTTTCCAGGAAAAGGGAAAACTCTTCCCATTTCGGCGGGCTGATTTCACTATCCATCTTGACGGACTTGTCGATATCCGTCGGATCGTTGAACAGGAACCGCTCCAACCCCAGCACCTTGGCCAGTTTTTCATATTCAGGCGTCGAGCTGGCGATGGGAACGAATCCGGCCATGAGACTCAAAACCATTTTGTTGTTGCTCTTGAAATTCGAGTTCTCATCATGGAAGTGATTGAGGATCATGTACCTGGAGTTCAATCCCCCTTCGAACAGAACATTTGGATTCCACTGCACGAACTTGATGTCGGCATTCGCCTTCATGAAATCCGCGATTTCAGCGAGGTTCGTAACTATGGTCAAAGCCAGTCCCGACTTTTTCAGTGAGGGAATCAGTGACGCCAGGCTATCGATGTTGCTTGAACTTCCTATCCAGACAATGCCGTTCTTGTCGACCTGTTGAGGATCTCTGATCTGGCATTTCATCTTTTCACCTTCGTAGTCCGCGACATCAGGAATCACGAAAATTTTTGATGGTAAAAAATACCGGGCCCAGAACTGCTTTCTTATCTCAGTATCGACCGTAATCCTTGACGCAAAGAGGCAGGAAAGATAGTAAGCAGCGAATGACTTGGAACTGTAGGGCTGATCATCGACGTCATAGACCACTCTCTTTCCAAGCAGGCGATATACCAGCATCCAGAGCAGGTTCTGTACGGTGATGATTTTCTGGATATGGATCAGATCGGCTTTCAGCGCCTCGGCATATGAACTCGGTCGTATGACTTCGATTCCGAAGTCGGCATGCCGCTCGAACAGATAGAAGCTACGCAGACGGGAGCTCGCCAAGGAGATCCCGGACTTCGCCAGACAGTAAAACTTCTTCACACGATCTTCCCGAGGGATGCCACTACCCGTCCCACATCTGCTTCCGTAATGCTCAGATGCAGGGGCAGTGAGATCAGCTTCTCGGCAACGGACTCCACATATTGGGCATCCGCCTTGTAGCCTTCGTAGATCTTGAACTTGTGATTGGGCAGGTAGTGCACGCCGCAATGAATGCCGTCCTTGGCCAGCATCTCGACGATCCGGTCGCGATCCTCAACACAGATCTGGTAAAGGTGCCGGGATGACTCGATGGCGTCACTATGTTTCACGACACCGATGGCACTGAATTTTTCCAGGCTCCGGTCATAGGCGGCCGCCAAATGCCGCCGATAGGCATTGTCCTCGTCCAGGTAGCGCAGAGAGACAAGGCTGATGGCGGCAGCAATACTGTTGCCGTGATACTTGAAGCCCAGATCTGAGACTTCATATTTCCATTTATAGGACCCGTTGTTGAAGCGGTCAAAAGTGGTTTTGTCGATACCAAGCCAAGACAGCTTTCTTGCAAGGGTGTCTTCTTCCTCATTGGGGAAACAGATCATCCCTGCATCACTGGAAGGGCAGTTCTTGACCGCCTGGTAGCTGTAGATGACGCAATCCGCATCGTCCCCTACCTGCTTGCCTGTGTCCTTCCATTTGGTTCCCGCCATATGTGCGGCATCGAGAATCAGAATCAGGCCATGGTCGTCACAGATTTTCCTGATCTTTTTATATTCACCGACATTGCCTCCTAGGCCGACAAAAATGACGGCCTTGGTCCGGGAATTGATCAACTTCTTGACAGACTCGGGATCCAGACAAAGGGATGCGTCGACATCCGCAAATACCGGCGTCAGTTGCTCATTCAGGATCGCGTGATTGGTCGACACGAAAGTGAGTGACGTTGAAATGATCTCGGCCTCACTCGTCCAACCAAATTTCTTCTTGAAAATATTCAGGGCGAGGTTAAGACCGGAGGTCGCAGAATTGAGGAAATGCGCAAACTGGTGTCCAGTATATTTTTTCCATTCTTCCTCGAATTTTTGTGTTTTGAAGCCCAGGCCGGTCCAGCCGATATCCAGACATTCCTTGATTTCCGCCAGGGTCTCTTCAACCCGGTACTTGGGTCGCAGCACTTGAATATTGCTCATTCGTCTTACCTCTTTCTACTACAAACAGATCGTGTTCAAAATGGCAGCATCACCAAGTCTGTGCTGCCAAGTTCACCATCACGATTTCATCATGATCTCGATGAAACCGTGCTTAATGGCGTTTCCTGCATTCAATTGAAACTCGGCTGCTTCCCCCCAAGGCAGCCAGTATGATTCCGATCGTCTCGGTGATGATTCCTGGCGGGATGCGCCCCAGGACTTGATCCATGAGTGTTGCCTGACCATTCCTGAGCCGCCAGAGGCTGCCCCGATGGAAGTCGGTGTAGGCGGTCTGCCGGATCACCTTTATGTCTTCAAAGTTGCCTTTCAGGGACTGGCACAGGTCATCCTGGGTGAAGAACACCATGTGCCGCGGCAGTTCATAGCAAGCCCAATATTTCCCGTAGATCTTCGCGTCGAGTGAGTCACGGATGATCGTCGAGAACAGGAACTGCCCACCGGGTTTCAGTTTTTTGGCGACGAGGTCCAACAGGGCAAAGGGATCGTAGAGGTGCTCGATCACCATGCTGGAAATGATCACGTCGAAATACAGATCGGGGAATTTCTCCAGTTCCTCCTCGATCAGTCCGCAACGAACATCGAAACCATGGCCTGCTGCCTTTGTCGCCGCATTCTGGGACAACTCGATCCCATAGATATTCTTCCACCCGGCCTCCCGCAAACGGATCAGCCGGCTGCCGCTTGCGCATCCCAGCTCGATGAGTTTTCCTCCCTCCACCAGTTTGGGATTCAAGCCAATTTTGTAGTGGTGTGCCCGTAGCGGATTGATTGCCCGGATGATCCGCCGGAGGATACCCGGCTCCTGGCTCCCCGAAGTCCCTGGTGCCTTCTGGTGAGGGCCGTACTCCGTCGGGTAAATCTTTTCCAGGGATTCGGGCGCCGGACGCGGATTTTGATACTCCAGACTGCATTGACTGCACTCGGCCACCGAAAAGCTTCCTGGTATTCCATGGAGGAAGTCCGGTGTCGTATGGATCTGGCGAAACTGGCTGCTTTTGCAACGCGGACAAACTGCTGTCTCCAGTTTGATCAGATTTTCACTCATGTGGTGCTCTCTTTTCTTGAAACGCTGTTCTGCTCGTCATGCCATGGCTCAAACGCACTTTGACGTGTGGCATGTGATCAATATTTGTTATGCCAATCCAAACCTGATCCGCATCGTGCATCCGAATCAAAGGATGAGAGCGGCCTTCTGTCTTGCCCCTACCCAAGTGCAAGACTCAGATATTTTTTGGCCATTTCTGCCTTGATGTCTGCGTACTTTTTGATCGGATAACGGAAGGCAATAAACATGGCCCTACGTGATTTTGATTTCGGGTGCCCGCCCGCATGGGGCAGCATAAAACCCTCAAACAAGCTAACCTGTCCGGCTTTACCCGTTGCCAGTTGGACGCCACTCTCAACAAAAGGGGTAGGTCCTGCCAATGCGCCCATCAGGTCTCCTCCGCGAAGTGCAGCAGGAAGCTGGCCAAGGAATTTCCTCGCCTCGGGCTCGACCGGATTGTTTTTCAGATCATGGCCCACTGCCTGATGCAGAGCACGCAGCACATGATTCTGGCGCAATTTATCCCCACCTTCCACATAGGAAAACGGGCCACACTCCTCGTCCACATCCTCCAGATACACGATTGTCGGAAGTGAGTATGTGTACTCGTCATAATGAAAATAGCCGTACGGATGCTGGGAGTAGTAGGACTGCCAGTCGCCACCATGAATCGAGGCATCTGCCTGCCGGATCTGCGCCCATGGCAGGATCGCGGGGGATCCGACGTACTCGGAAATGACCGGCTTTACGGTTTCCA
>JACCDG010020993.1_pt1 | contig 11335 bp, 9 predicted proteins | sample 7442471 | NCBI WGS metagenome assembly JACCDG01 (sample SAMN15323444, study PRJNA562643) | freshwater metagenome | isolation source: river surface water | place: USA:Blue River Watershed | collected 2017-08-17
GACGTGGTCAATGTCGAGCAGGACGACCGCTACCGCGACTTCTGGCAGACCTACCACCGCATGACCGAGCGCAAGGGCGTGACCGAGTCGATCGCCAAGATCGAAATGCGCCGCCGCCTCTCGCTGATCGGCGCCATGCTGGTCCACAAGGGCGATGCCGACGGCTTGATTTGCGGCACCTGGGGCCACAACACCATGCACCTGACCTATGTGGACCAGGTCATGGGCAAGCGACCCGGCGTCACCACGTTTGCCGCCATGAACGGGCTCATGCTCCCCAACCGCCAGGTCTTCATTGTGGACACCCACGTCAACTACGACCCCAGCGCCGAGCAGTTGGCCGAGATCACGGTCATGGCGGCCGAAGAAATGCGACGCTTCGGCATTGAGCCTAAGGCTGCCTTGCTCAGCCATTCCAACTTTGGCACCTCCAATCAACCCAGCGCGGTCAAGATGCGTCAGGTGCTGGAACTGTTGCGTGCCCAGGCGCCCTGGCTCGAAGTCGACGGCGAAATGCACGGCGATGTGGCCCTGGACGCTGCAGCACGAGGCGCCATCATGCCGCACAGCACCCTCAAGGACAGTGCCAATTTGCTGGTCATGCCCAACATCGACGCTGCCAACATTGCCTACAACCTGCTCAAGACCGCAGCCGGTGGCAACATCGCCATTGGCCCGGTGTTGCTGGGTGCGGCCAAGCCGGTTCATATCCTGACGCCCAGCACCACTGTGCGCCGTATTGTGAACATGACGGCATTGACCGTGGCAGATGCAAACGCCCACCGCTGAACGCAACTGAGATAAGCGAGCGCAAACTTTATTGATTGTCAACATGGAGCAGCAGCCCTTCAGGGCTGCCTGCTTTTTCGGCATACGCTTGCTTTTTTTCAGGCTTTCGGTCACACTAGCGCCCAGAGTGTTCGGGTAAACCCGGAACTCCTGAAAGGTGCTTCATGAAGGCGGCAAAGACAGGCCATTTGTCCCGACGCGGACTGCTGAACGTGTTAGGGATGATGGCTCTGGCATGCACCATAACGGTGCAAGCCAAGCCCCCGCTGCCCACAAAGACCCTGCCCGTCATTGCGTTGCAGGCGTTGCCCAAGGAAGGCCAGGAAACCTACCAAAACATCCGAAAGGGTGGTCCTTTTCCCTACGAGAAGGACGGTACGGTTTTTGGCAACCGGGAACGCATCTTGCCGCGCATGGCCCGTGGGTTCTACCGTGAATACACCGTCAGGACGCCCGGCTCACGCGACCGGGGAGCCCGGCGCATTGTGTGTGGTGGCTATGAACTGCGCGATCCGCAGGCTTGCTACTACACCGCCGACCACTACACGAGTTTCAGTGTGATCGATGATCGCCGCAACCTTGACTGATTTGACCCAGAGAACCACGAAGATGGACACGCAACAACAAAAAATTCAGGATCAGCCCCTCAAAGGCACCCGCACAAACGTCGTGCAGTCGATTCGCGCCTACAGCGTCAATGACTTGCAGGAAGCCGCCCAGGCCTTGGGCCATCACTTCCTGTATGCCAACCTGTCGCAGGCCCTGACCAAGCAGGATGTGCTCGACATGATCGGTGCCCAGTTCACATTGCCTACGCATTTCGGCAAGAACTTTGACGCCCTGTACGACTGCATGACCGATCCGCTGCACAAGTCCGGTCCGCAGCCTGGCTTTATCGTGGTGCTCGACCAGATCCCGACAAACCCCAAGTTCGACAAGGAAGCACGCGAGCAACTGATTGACATCTTCCGCGACACGGCCGATTATTGGTCCGACCGCAAGGTGCCTTTCCGCTGCTTCTACTCCTTCTCTGTGGCCCGCGCCGCCAAGGCCAGCGATCTGGCCCGCGCCGCTGAAGTCGAAGCCGGTGAAGGCGAGGCCGAAGAAAAAATGCCCACCGACAAACTGGTGGATGTGACGCCGCAGGCGCTGCGCATGAGCAGCCCCTTCAACGCCGGCTACTGGCTCGCTGCAGCCTGATTTCTGCACGCTCGCAAAAAAGCCCCGCTCTGCGGGGCTTTTTGTTTGGAGCGGATCCGTCCTGGTGCGGGTTGACGCATTTACAGGCGTCGTCAATGCAAGCGTAGCGGTGTCTGGTCAGCGTGTATCCACGGCCTGCGCCAGCGCCACGTACTCGGCAACCGGCACTTCTTCGGCCCGGCGCTGAACATCAAATTCGCCGCTGAACTGCTGCTCTTGCAGCCACTTGCCCAAAGTGTGACGCAGCAACTTGCGACGCTGGCTGAAAGCCACCTGCACCAGGGTTTCCAGCGTCTTGCGATTCAGCGCAGCCGGTTGAGCATGCGGCACCATGCGGACCACAGCGCTGTCTACGCGGGGTGGCGGGTCAAAACATTCGGGGCCCACAAACAGGATGTTTTCCATCGCATAGCGCCATTGCAGCATGACCGACAAGCGGCCATAGTCCGAGGTGCTGGGGCTGGCCACCATGCGATCAATCACCTCTTTTTGCAGCATGAAGTGCTGGTCCTGCACAACGGCTACATGGTCGAGCAAATGAAACAGGATGGGGCTGGAAATGTTGTAGGGCAGATTGCCCACAATGCGCAGTTTCTGGCCGGGCTGCAACAAGGTGGCGGCCAGCGCGGTGAAATCGACCTTGAGCACATCGGACTCGACCACGTTCAGCTGTGGGTGTTCGCGCAAGCGTTTGGCCAGATCGCGGTCCAGTTCCACCACCGTCAAGCGGCCGAGACGTTCCACCAGGGGCTGCGTCAGCGCAGCCAGGCCGGGGCCAATCTCCACCATGGCATCGGCTGGCGTGGGTGCGATTTCGCCCACGATGGCATCGATGATGCCGCCATCGGACAGAAAGTGCTGGCCGAAGCGTTTGCGTGCGATGTGTTTCATTGCGGTGTGTCGCGCATTTCCACATAAGCGCGGCTGCGCACATCCTCAACCCAACGGGTGTAGGCCTCTTCAATCTTTTTCTCGCGCAAAACGTTGCGGGCAATTTCTCGGGCATCGGCGTTGGAGACAGGCATGGGTTTGCGCTCGAGCACTTCAATCAGGTGCACACCAAAGCGCGAGACCACGGGCTCGCTGACTGTGTTCAAGGGCAGACGATCCATCACCTGTTCAAACTCAGGCACAAACATGCCTGCACGCACCCAGCCCAAATCGCCGCCGGCCGGCGCACTGCCGTCCTGCGACCATTGCCGGGCTACTTGGGCAAAGTCGGTTTTGCGGCTGACAATTTGCTGGCGCAGGCTCTGCAGTTTGGCCACAGCCTGGGCCTGGCTCATTTGTGAAGACGGGCGAAGCAGGATATGGCGCGGGTGCGTCTGCATCACGGTCAGTGCAGCTGTGCCCGACTTGCGTTGCAGCACTTTGAGCACGTGATAGCCGGCGCCTGACTCCACAGGGGCGCTGACCTCACCCGTCTTGAGCTTGGCGATGGCCTGAATGAACAGCTCAGGGTAGCGGTCTTCGCTGCGCAGACCCAGCTCGCCACCATTGGCGCCTTTGTCGGCGGCGTTGGAGTATTGGCGGGCCAGCGCTTCAAACGATTCACCAGCCTGCGCCTTGCGGGCAATGTCCTGGGCCAGTGCCAGCTTTTGCTGGCGCACTTGGGCAGTTGCGCCTTCAGGCACGGCCACCAAAATCATGGCCAGGTTCAGCTCTTGCGGCGTTTGCGAAGACTGTTTGGCCAGCAGGGTTTGCAAATACTGATCGGCCTCCATGTCGGACACGCGAGCCTTGCCTTCGACTTCACGCTCACGCAAACGGTTGATCAGCAACTGGCCTTTGAGTTTGTCACGGAAGGCCTCGACCGTCAGCCCTTCTTGCGGCAAGCGTTGGCGCAGCTGCTCCAGGGTGATCTGGTTGTTGGCCGCCACATTCATTTCTGCCTGGTCAATCGCATCCTTGTCGATGACGATGCCGGTCTCGCGCGCTTGCTGCTGCAGCGCTTTTTCGGTGATCAGGCGATCGAGTGCCAGTTTGTAGAGCTCGCTTGCGCTCAGGCGCTGGGGAGCGCGCGCGTTTTCCTGCGCCAGCTGTGCCGACACTTGTTGCACTTCATGGTCGGTAACGGGTTCGGAATTGACCACCGCCACAATGCGGTTGACCGTTTGCACCGCAGTTGTTGCCGTCGCGGCCAGGCTTGCCGGTGCGATGCTGCACAGCACAGTGGCCAGCAGGCCAGAGAGAATCGAAGTCAGCGGTTTATTCATAGTTCACGAATCGGCTCGGTTGCTCGGTGTTGTCACGCAGCTCCTGGTATCCGGAGATATTGTCGCGCAGACTCTTGAAGGAGCTGGTGCCGACCTTGGCCAGGCCCACAAACTCCAGTTGGAACATCAAACGGGTGGTGGCCGAAGCCACCGTGCTTTGCAAACGCTCAAACACCATGCGCCCGGTCCAGCAGCCACCGTCGTATTCCAGGCCCACGATGGAGTCCACCAGTTTGCGATCGCTCAGGCTGAAGTTCAAGCGGCCCACGCTGTACCAGCGGCCGGCGCCCAAGCCCATGCCGGCCTGGCTCACGCCAGCATCGTCAGAGCCGCCGCCCCAGCGCAGAGCGCTCAGCGGCCATTGCCAGCCTAGATCCACTTGCTCGCTGGCGGTGGTGGTCTGGCGGTTCATGCGGTAGGCCGCATTGAGCACGCGGTAGGGGCCTGCCTTGTAGCGGGTCTGCAGCGTGGTGCGGTTGAAACGGTTGGTTTGCGCATCCACCTGCGTCGTCAGGTCCGAAGACACGCGCTCGTCCCAGCGCAGGCTGCCGCCAAACAACACATCGCTCAGGCCTGTGCCGGTGGCGGCTGTATCGCCAGGCAGTTGTACCTGCTGTTCGACAAAGCGGTAGCGCTGCGCCATGCCCAGTCGCAGCATTTCAGCGCCCGACTGCTCGTCCAGAAAGCGGCTGATCACGCCCAGTGTGACTGAGCGGTTGTCCACGATCCGGTCCTGGCCCACATATGGGCTGTCGCTGAAGATGGTGGCCAGGTTGAAGTCGGTGATACCGCTGTCATACACCGGCATGGCGCTTTGGTTCAGATACGGTGTCGCGCTGAAGTAGGCCCGTGGCTCCAGCGTTTGCACCAGACTGCGCCCAAACCATTGCGTGCTGCGCTCGAAGGTCAGGCCAGTGTCCAGGCTGACAGTGGGCAAGGCGCGGTCATAGCTGGTGACGCTGTTGTAGCTCTGGTCCAGCGCGTAGTGCGTGGCATGCAGCTTCACGCTGGGCGTGATGTAACCCCAGGGCCGTACAAAGGGGCGGCTCAGTTGGGCCTGTACATAGCTACGGTTGCCGTTGAGGGGAACGGCGCCTGAAGTCAGACGACTGTAGTCCGCCTCAAACCGCGTGGTGTTGAGGGTGACGGCGGTGTCCAGTCCATCAGCATCCCACAAGCTGTATCGAGCCGAAATCGCTGGGACCTGGTTGTAGGGTGGTGTGATGTAGGAGTTGTTGACCACATCCTGCAGTGTTTGCCACTTCTGCACCAGCATATGGGTCGACCAGCGTCCGCGCCCCCACGACAGGCTTGCAGTGGAGGGCAATGTGCGTTGAGCGCCGCCTGCGCCCGGCACCATCTCGCCCATCAGACGGGGAAAGTCGCGCCAGTAGTTGTCATCGCTCACACGAGCCAGCCTCAGGCCAAAGCCCAGGCTGCCCACTTCCTGAAGACCGGTATCGATCGTGCCATTGTGCTGGCTGGACCAGCCCCAACGGCGATCCTCGCGCAACTTGTCCGAAGGCATCAGGTTCAGTCGCGCCTGGCCGTTGTAGTCCCGTTCCAGGTAGCGGAAGTCCGTGTCTACAGCCACGCCGCGCTTGCTCATCACCTGGGTGGTGAAGGTGGCGTCGCGGTTGGGCGCAATGTTCCAGTAGTACGGTTGCACCACCTCAATGCCGTTGACAGTGTCCACGCCCACCAACGGTGGCAGCAGGCCCGATTGACGCCCACCCGAGAGGCTGAAGCTGATGCCCGGCAGCGCCAGCATGGGCACGTCCTTGAAGCGCAGCTGCACATCGCGAGCAGCAATCGTGTCCTCGTCCTCGTCCACGGTCATTTGCCCGGCCTTGAGCAGCCAGTCCGGCAACCAGTCCGCGCCCGGCACGGGACGGCAGGTGCTGTAGTTGGCCTGGCGCACCAGCATCTGGCCGGGGCCCACAAAGTCCACCCGGTTGGCCGAGCCATAGCCCCCGTTTTTGTACAGCTCAAATTGAGGCTCTTCGAATTTGCCCAGAAAGCTGTCCATTTGCAGCTGCAGGTACGGGCCCTGCAGCAAGGTGCCATCGCGATGGATACGTACCTTGCCTTGTGCTGTGACCTCGTCTTGCACTTGGTCGTAGTCGATGCGATCTGCGCTGACCGACAAGCCCGGGCGACGCAGCTTGGCATCCCCCTCAATCTTTGTCCCCAGATCAGGCATGGCCTGCATGCGCTGTCCCTCAACCTGTACCGGGCCGTGACGCAACTCGGCTTCGGTGGGCTTTTCCTGCAGCAAAGGGCTGATGCGCAGCGCCAAGGGCGCAGACTGAGCCCAAGCAGCGCCCATCCCCAGTGCGGACAGGGCAGCAGCAAAAAGTTTCAGCAATGACACAGGTTTGGACAAAACGCGGCAGACTTTGGCAGGGCGGCAAAACGTAGAATGGATTATCCATGAGCACGATCCCTACTTCTCCATCATCTGCGCCCGCCTACGAGTCGGTGGCCTGGGCCGATCCGCAACGTCAAACGCTTTTCTCGGCCTGGCTGCAGCGCGCCGCAGCACAGCACGGCCTGGCACCGGCCAGTGTGCGTGTGGCCTCGGCCGATGCCAGCTTCCGCCGCTACCTGCGGGTGGACGCGCAAGACGGCAGCACCCGCATCATCATGGATGCGCCGCCCGACAAGGAAAACTGCCAGCCCTTTGTGCATGTGGCCCACCTCATGCACGATGCCGGCCTGAACGCGCCCCAGGTGCTGGACTGGCATGAGGCCGACGGTTTCATGCTCCTGACCGACCTGGGCGACCGCACCATGATGTCGGCCATCGACCCCGAGCGTGCGCAAGACCAGCTGCCCCTGTACGAGCAAGCGACTGACCAATTGCTTCGCTGGCAGCTGGCCTCCAAAGACGGACAGCTGCCCCCGTATGACCAGGCCTTGCTGCAACGCGAGCTCAACCTGTTTCCGGACTGGTACCTGGGCCAACATCGCAAAGTCACGCTCGACGCCAAACAGCAAGAGGTGATGAACAATGCGTTCGCGCTGATCATGCAGCGCAATCTGGCCGCGCCTCAGGTCTATGTGCACCGCGACTTCATGCCCCGCAACCTCATGATGCCCACCGGCCAAGGCCCCCTGGGCGATCAGCTGGGTGTGCTGGACTTTCAGGACGCTGTGCACGGCCCCATCACCTACGACATCGCCAGCCTGATGCGCGACGCCTTCCTGACCTGGGAAGAAGACTTTGTGCTCGACGTCACCATCCGCTACTGGCAAAAAGCCCGCAAGGCCGGCCTCATGGACTTTGAAGACTGGCACAGCGACTTCGGCGCGTTCTATCGCGCGGTGGAGTGGATGGGCTTGCAACGTCACCTCAAGGTGGCCGGCATCTTCGCCCGCCTGACCCTGCGCGATGGCAAGTCCAAATACCTGGCCGACGCGCCACGCTTCATCCACTACATCCGCACCACCGCCAACCGCTACCGCGAACTGGGCCCACTGCTGCGCCTGATCGACACCATCGAAGGCGTGCAGGAGCAGGGCGGTTGGGCCTTTGGCCGCATGTGAACCGTCTGAATTTTTGACATGCCCCGCTTTCATTGCCCCTGTCCCTTGAGCACCGGCCAGTTGCTGGATTTGCCCGCTGGCGCAGCCCGCCATGTGCAGGTTTTGCGTATGCAGCCAGGCAGCGTGATCACCCTGTTCAACGGCGAAGGCGGTGAGTACCAGGCCACCGTGACCCGCATGGGTCGCAGCGATGTGCAAGTTGAAGTGGGCACGCATGACCCCGTCGAGCGCGAAGCTGCCAGAGCCATCCACCTGCTGGCCGGCATCACCGCCAACGAGCGCATGGACTGGCTGGTGGAAAAAGCCACAGAACTGGGCGTGACCAGCATCACACCGCTCACGGCCGAGCGCAGCGTGCTCAAACTCAAAGGCGAACGCGCCGACAAAAAACGTGCTCACTGGCAAGCCGTGGCTGTGGCCGCCGCCGAGCAATGCGGCCGCAACCGTGTGCCCACGATTCATGAAGCCTGTAGCCTGAGCGAATGGCTGGCGCAGCCTACGGCAGACGGCCAACGCTGCGTGTTGTCCCTGGCCGAGGGCACGCAAGCGCTCGCAACCGCGACGCAAGGCGAGGCCGCCTTGGTGGTGCTCAGTGGCCCCGAAGGCGGCTTGAGTCCCGCCGAAGAAGCGCAGGCGCTGTCCGCAGGCTTTACGCCTGTCACCTTGGGCCCCCGCGTACTGCGCGCCGAAACAGCGCCTTTGGCTGTGCTGGCCGCGATACACTGCCGGGTATGAACGCCAACCTCCTTTTGCTCGCCCTGTGCCAGGGCCTGTTCCTGACCAACAACGTCACCTTCATCGCCATCAACGGTCTGGTGGGCCTCAGCCTTGCGCCCTTGGGCTGGATGGCGACCTTGCCTGTCATGGGCTATGTGGTGGGCGGAGCCATGTCGACGGGCTTGGTGGCTAAAACGCAAAGTCGTTACGGGCGCCGCGGCTCTTTCCAGATCGGTCTGGCGGTCGGTTTGTTTTCTGCCCTGCTGTGCGCCTATGCCGCCTGGGACCAGAATTTCTGGTTGCTTGTGTTGTCCACCATGATTGCCGGCTACTACAGCGCCAACGGCCAGCTCTACCGCTTCGCCGCTGCCGAGTTGTCCGCAGAAAGCTTCCGCGAGAAAGCCGTCTCCCTGGTCCTGGCAGGTGGCTTGATTGGCGCCATCATCGGCCCCAACCTGGCCTCGCGCACCAAGAACCTGTTTGACACGCCCTTCATGGGCGCTTACCTGGCCTTGGGTGGTGTAGCCATTGTGGGCATGCTGCTCATGCAGTTCATCCAGTTTCCGCCCATGCCAGCCAAAAAAGCGGGTGCAGATGCTGGGCGCCCTTTGTCAGAAATCATGCGCCAGCCGGTGTTCATTGTGGCTGCGCTGGCGGCTTCGCTCAGCTACGGCGTCATGAACCTGCTCATGGCCGCCACCCCACTGGCCATGCAGGTGTGTGGTTTTGGTTTCAGCGATGCAGCGCTGGTGCTCGAGTGGCACGTGATCGGCATGTTCGCACCGGGCTTCTTCACCGGTCACCTGATTCGCAAATTCGGCACCTTGACCATCATGGGCGTGGGCGTTGTGCTCAACCTGGTGTGCATTGCGATTGCCTTGTCTGGCGTGGACCTGCATCAGTTCCTGATCGCGCTGTTCCTGCTCGGTGTGGGTTGGAACTTCCTGTTCACCGGCAGCACCACCTTGTCGATGAAAGCCTGGACCCCGGCTGAAAAAGACCGCGGTCAGGCCGCCATCAACTTCTTCGTGTTTGCCACCATGGCCTTCACCTCGTTCGCCTCGGGCGCCTTGGTGACCACGCAAGGCTGGACCTTGCTCAACATCGGCTCCATCGTGCCCGTGGTACTGGCGGGCCTGGCGGTGGCCTGGATGGGTGTGCAGCAAAAACGCGTCAACGCTGCCAGCTCTTGAGCCAGCCTAGACCCCGCGACGTGCCACCGGCGGTGGCATCCTGCGGGTTGTATTCGCAACCGATCCAGCCGTCCCAGTGGCATTGTGTAGCGACCTGCTCCAGATGCTGCAAGACATGCGGCCAGTGCACCTCGCCCGTTCCCGGCTCGTGCCGTGAGGGCGCGTCCGCCAGCTGCAGGTGACCCACGCGCCCTGTGGGCAACCAGGCGCTGATGTGGTGCATCAAGTCGCCCTGCACACGCTGGCAATGGAACAAATCCATTTGCACTTGCACATGAGGTGAACCCACCGCTTGGACGATAGCATGCGCATGTTCCTGTCGCTGCACATGAAAGCCCGGCACATTGCGCGGGTTGATGGGCTCCACCAGCAAGGTCACACCCGCTTGCGCCGCCAATGGCGCAGCCCACTGCAAATTGCTGATCAATGTGGCGTCGGCCTGTTCAGGGCTGACATGCTCGGGTCGCAAGCCCACCATCGCATGCACGCGCGGACAACCCAGCGCCCGTGCGTATTCCAGCGCCATCGTGACCCCAGCGCGAAACTCGGCCTCGCGCCCTGGTGCGCAGCCTGTGCCGCGCTCGCCCCGGTCCCAGGCAGCCACCATGCTCCTGCGCTCCTGCCCGGCCGGCGGGGTGTTGAACAAGACCTGCTGCAAGCCGTGTGCTTTGAGCACATCTGCCAGAACCTGCGCTTCGTAAGCGTAAGGGAACAGGTATTCCACCCCCTTGAAGCCATCTGCCGCGGCGGCGCCAAAGCGCTCCAGAAAGGGCAAGTCCGGGTACATCAGCGACAGGTTGGCGGCAAAACGCAGCATGGTCTACATCATTTACGTTGAACAGATGGCATGTTAACGGGCTGTTTGGGAGAATACCCCTCCAAAAAAGTCAATTTCTTTTAGGTAAATGAGTTTATCTATAGTAAATTTACGCCTTCGGAATATTGACCGATGGAGACACACGCATGGGTGCTTACGTCAACCCCATCTATCCCTACAAAGCGCCGGACGACCTGAAGGTCACGCCACCGCTGCGCAAGCCGTTGATCGTCATTGGTGCTGGCCCCGTGGGCCTGGCTGCCGCCGTGGACGCCCGCCTGCAGGGGCTCGACGTGCTGGTGCTCGACGACGACAAGACGGTGTCGGTCGGCTCGCGCGCGGTTTGCTACGCCAAACGCTCGCTCGAGGTGCTCGATCGTTTGGGTGTGGCAGACCCGGCGTGTGAGTTGGGCGTGAGCTGGAACATTGGCCGCACCTTCCTCGAAGAGGACGAGGTCTACCAGTTCAACCTGGTGCCCGACGCCGGCCACAAGCGTCCCGGCATGATCAACCTGCAGCAGTACCACATCGAGGAAATGCTGATTGCCCGCGCGCTCGAACTTGGCGCCGATATCCGCTGGCAGCACAAAGTCACCGCAGTCACGCGTCATGAAGATCACGCCACGCTCACGGTGGAAACGCCCGACGGCACGTTTGACATCGAAGCCGACTGGCTGGTGGTGGCCGACGGCGCGCGCAGCCCGATTCGCCGCCACCTGGGCCTGGACATCGAAGGGCGTGTGTTCCAGGATCGCTTCCTGATCGCCGACGTGATCATGAAGGCCGATTACCCGGCCGAGCGCTGGTTCTGGTTTGCCCCGCCTTTCCACCCCAAACAGAGCGTGCTGCTGCAC
>JACCDG010912613.1_pt1 | contig 11335 bp, 11 predicted proteins | sample 7442471 | NCBI WGS metagenome assembly JACCDG01 (sample SAMN15323444, study PRJNA562643) | freshwater metagenome | isolation source: river surface water | place: USA:Blue River Watershed | collected 2017-08-17
ATTGTCGTCAACAAGCGGGACGATGTGCTCAAGGTCCCGAACGCGGCCCTTCGCTTTGTTCCTCCAAAGGCGGTTCGAGACGAGAGGGGAGAGGCTGGGGTGACAAGCAATGGCGACCGCGGAGGCAAGAGGACTGCGCCGGGAGCTGTTCCTGCTGACCCGCTGAATCGGCAGTGGGGAGTCTGGAAGCTGGATGCTGTGGGCGAGCTGGAGCGCGTTCCGGTCGAGATGGGCATATCGGACCGGTCGTATGTCGAAATTGCGGCGGCAGGAATTCAGGAAGGGGACCAGGTCGTGACCGGAATTGAGTCTCCGCGCGGCGAGCGCAAGGGCGGAGAACTGCCACCGGGATTCGGCAGCGGGCAGCAGCGCGGCGGGCGGCGGGATCGTGGGCTCTAGTGGAGCGGGCAATGGTCAATTCTCGGTGCTCACTACTGAAGCGTCGATTGAACATTGGTCATCGAACATTGAATATGGCAGGTACTCATGCCTCCTGAACGGCGGATGAACATGTCTCTATGTCCGGCTTAATCGTCTGCGAAGACCTCTGGAAGATTTATCGTATCGGTGATGTCGAAGTGCAGGCGCTGCGCGGCATCAATCTGACGATTGAGCGCGGCGAGTTCGTCGCGATTATGGGCACGTCGGGATCGGGCAAATCGACGCTGATGAATCTCCTCGGGTGCCTGGACCAGCCGTCGCGCGGGCGGTATCAACTGGATGGCTTGGATGTCAGTACCGCGAAGCCTGACCTGCTGGCGGATCTTCGCAATCGCCAGATCGGATTTGTCTTTCAGAACTTCAACCTCATTCCGCGAACCAGTGCCTTGGAAAACGCGCAATTGCCGCTCTTTTATCGCGGCGTCTCGATCAAAGAACAACGCCGGCAGGCGGCTGCCGCGTTGCAGCGGGTCGGGTTGGCTGGTCGGGAACAGCACTATCCCGCCCAGCTTTCCGGTGGCCAGCAACAGCGCGTCGCCATTGCCAGGGCATTGGTCGGCGCTCCGTCGATCCTGTTCGCGGACGAACCGACCGGGAATCTCGATACCGCGTCGAGTCGTGAAATTATGGATATCCTGGAACAGCTCAATCGGGTGGATGGCATCACGATTATTCTCGTGACCCACGAGCCCGATATCGCCGCCTATGCGTCCCGCGAACTCGTCATGAAGGACGGGCAGATCGTGCAGGATGTCCGGCGCGCGCCCCACCTTTCTGGTGTCACCTAGGCTCCCGATGCCGGCGTTCGTTCTGCTCACCGTCATGACTGCCTTGCGGATCCTGAGCCGGAACCGGCTCCGGGCCGGTCTCACGATGCTGGGCATCGTCATCGGCGTGGGGGCGGTGATTGCTATGGTCAGCATCGGGCAGGGTGCCAGGGCGGCGGTTCAGGCCCAGGTGGCGAGCATGGGGACGAACGTCATCGTCATCATGCCTGGCTCCACGACGGTCAGCGGGGTTCGGGGCGGGCAGGGCGGGGCGGTGACGTTGACGATCAACGACGCGGCGGAATTGAAAAAGCGGAGCCCCTTGTTATCCGACACCGGCTGGGCCAGGCGCGATGTGATGCAAATCGTCAACGGAAACCGGAACTGGAATGGGCCCGTCAACGGGGTGTCTCCGAGTTATCTCACGATCCGCGATTGGTCGTTTACCAGCGGCGGACCTTTTACGCAGGCGGATATGGAGAGTGCCGCTCGGGTGGCGTTGATTGGCCAAACTACGTTGGAGAATCTCTTTGATCCTGGCGAAGAGCCGATGGGGGCCACGATCCGCATCAAGAATGTGCCGTTCCAGGTCATCGGGGTGTTGGCTCCGAAGGGGCAGTCGGCCCAGGGCACCGATCAAGACGACGTGATTTTCATCCCCTTCACCACCGCAGAGCGAAAGGTATTCGGCAGCCAGTTTCTCGGATCGGTCGGGGCGCTCTTTGCCTCCACCGAGGAGAGCGCCGATCTGCCTGAGGCGGTCGAGCATATTCGCGAGACGCTCCGGGCCCGGCATAGACTGGAACCGGAGCAGGCAGATGATTTTACGATCAGGACGCAGGTCGACATCGGGAAAGTGCAAGAGAGCACGAGTCAAACGCTGACGGTTATGCTGTTTGCCATCGCGTCCGTCTCCCTTCTGGTGGGCGGTATCGGCATTATGAACATTCTGCTGGTGTCGGTTACTGAGCGGACGAAGGAAATCGGCGTTCGTATGGCCGTCGGTGCGAAACGTGTCCATATCCTGACGCAGTTTCTGATCGAAGCCATGACGCTCAGTCTGCTTGGCGGCATGATCGGGGTGCTGGTCGGCATCGTCGGCGCTCGACTGACGACCGTGATTGCCGGCTGGCCGACGATGATTTCAGTCGAGGCTATTCTGACGGCGTTTGTGTTCTCCCTGGCCGTCGGGCTCTTTTTTGGACTCTATCCGGCGAACAAAGCGGCGCGACTCAATCCCATTGAAGCGCTCCGGTATGAATAAGGCTTCACGCCGGAGGCGCTGTCCGGGTTTTTCGACGAAGTGCTGGCCGGCGTGGGGCAACGTCAGTGATAGGCTCGTTCGAATTCTTCGGGGATCGTGCCGAGGACCGAACGGACGCCGCGCGGAGGGGCCTGTTCATCCTGGTTGGCGAGGTCGATGACGAGAGGGACGATATAGGGTTCCCCATCTGGATCGTGCGTGATCGTCACGATGGGTTGGTGAAGTTTTCCTGAATTGATGACAGAGACAATCGCTCGCTCGCCGGTCGTGAGCTGGACGTAACTGTAGACCGGATAGATGCCCATCACTTTCACGAACATGGAGATCAGCCGGCTCTCATATCGGCCTTCCTGCCCTTCCTGATAAAGCCGCTGAAGCGATTGATGCGGGGTCAGCGGCGAGGCTCCGCCGAAACCCGTCAACAATTCATCGTAGCGGTCCGTTACCATCACGATCCGCGTCATGTCCGACGTGAATGCGCCGCCGGTTTCCGATGGAAAGCCGCTCCCGTTCAGGTACGCATGATGTTCCGCCACGATCTGTTCCACCGCTTTCGTAAACCCGCCACGGCGTTCCAAGAGGATGGCGCCCATGCGTGCGTGGGCCTCATACGTGAGCCGGTTCTGCTCAGAGACCGTGGTCGAGGTATCGTGAATGCCCCGGATAATAGTCGGGGGCACATGCATCAACCCGATGTCATGAAGGAGCGCGCCGGTGGCCAATTCCTGGATGGCCAGGAGATTGTAGTCGGCGGCGTGCGCGAGGATCATCGAGAAACTGCAGGTGGCCAGTGCATGTTGGCTGAGGGGCGCATTGGCGTCGCGGCCTTGGCTGAACACCATGAACAAGGCATGGGTATTGAGGGCCTGTGCCACAGCGCTGATCGCATGGACGGCATGGCCGGCCTCCTCCGGATCGACGACGCCGGTTTTGGCGATGCGGGAGAACGCCGTATGGACGGATTCTTCGAGTTTGGCTCGCGCTGACCTGGCCGCCAGCAATTCTTCCGTCATGGCGGCCAGAGAACGGATCTCGAAGGACTTCTCTGTCTGCGACGGCGCAGGTTGCGCTGCAACAGGGAGCGAGGCTTGGGAGGGAGCCAGAGGATCCTGAAGATCGAGCCCGCGGGTGGGATCGATGCTCACGTGTTTCACTCCCGCTCGTCGCAGTTTCTCGATTTGCTCGTCAGTCCGAATCAGGAACGAGTGGCGCATGAAGGGCGAGCGAAACCAGGCGACATCGATCTTGGCGACGTGCATGCCGATTCGGAGCGCGTCAATGGTAATGGGTCGGTATGTCATAACGCGTGCTGACCGCCGGCGAGGCGGGATTCAAATGTGTGTCGCCCCAACTACCTAATCAGTCTTGCCCGTTGTCGATTGGCGGCCTGGAGATCAATGCGACCTGTGCCTTGGGTGAGGCGGGAAAAACGGATCTGGCGCCGCCGAGGGCGCCACCGATAGCCGGATTTCCATGCGAGGATTGTCGCGATCCTGGTGCTTGTAGAGATGTGTTTCCACTACTCGATTGTCGTTCAGTCCTAGCCCCTCGCAGAGTGCATCTTGCGCGATCTTGAGCCCGCCGTCCGTATCTCGTCGCAGCGCCGAGGCGAAGAAAAAATGGATCGAGAGAGAGAGGCTCGCCTGCTGCAAGGCCTGTCTTAGAGTAGCACGATGGGGCGATTGGGCAAGCGCAACGAGGATTTGTTGCCCGACGAAGTCTTTATACGTACGCCCCTTCGCAGAGAGTAAGCGGCGCCCGTTTACTGTGGCGTACTGATGATTCACGCTCGGCGGGACGGGCAACATGAGCGTGATGGAGTCGATAGTCACGTTGAAGCCGGTGCCTGCCGGGATAGGGAGGGACAATGCGCGGCGATTTCTGGTGGACTGTGTCGGAATGAGCGGTACTCGTTCCACAGGAAGGGCCTGTTCGGGCAGGGACCTGAAGGATGTGGAGCGGATCGTAATGGGGGATTGTCGAGGACGGGACACGCGGCGCAAGTGCCTGCCTATAGAAGATTTTGAATCTTGGCCATGTCCTGCTCGGCCCGGTCTTCGTTTCTGGTGAGGTAGCGTCGCCATTCCGAGGGGCCCCAGATCTCCAGGCGGTGGTACATCCCCACGAGGATGAGTTCCTGATCCTCATCCATCGGCACGAGCTTGCGGAGGCGGCTGGGAATCAATACCCGCCCGGCCTTATCGATATCGGAGGCGCCGGCTTGAGCCATGACATGGTGCATGAACAGGCGGGTCTGATCCTCGTCCAGCGTGGCTCGGGTGCGTTCCAGGACCTGTTCCCATTCCTTGGCGGAGTACATCCAGAGCGTCTGCTCGGTGTTCTTCAGGAACATGACCTGATTGCCCTCGGCTTGGAATCGCTCGCGAAGCGGTGAGGGGATCAGGAAGCGTCCCTTTTCGTCGACTTTGCAGAGATGTTCACCGGCGAACATGAGCGGTTCCTCCCGTTTCACTGCCGATGGTAGGAGACATGGAGAATCCTGTCAAGAGAATATTCTGACAGCGCCCGTCAGTCAAAGTCGGTGCTGTCCATTCCCGGCGAGGAAGATGCCCCACCCTCCATCGCCGCATCGAGGTCATCGCCCAGGTCTTCACCCATTTCCTGGCCCATTTTCTTCATGAACCGCGCCATGCTTTGGGGATCGTTTTCATCGAGTCCTCCCAGATTGCTCGGGTCGGAGAGGGCCTCGAGTCGCGCCTCCTCTGATTTGGGCGAGGCGAACCGGGACAACAGCCGTTCCAGGTCGACGCTGTGGCATTGGGTGCAGATGTGCTGCGGAACGGCGTTTGCGTTGAGCACCAATCTGGTGGTGCGTGTTCCGCATTGTCGGCAGCGATACTCGTAAATCGGCATTCGTCAGACTCGCTGGAGGTGTTCTTGGTTGAGGGCTGAGGGTGGCAGCCAGGTATCCGGCACAATTCCCGGGTCGACGGAACGCGCCAACGCGAGGACGCCGACCTGTTTGGCTCCGGCTTTGACCAAGAGCCTGGCGCATTCACTCGCCGTGGTGCCGGTGGTGAAGACGTCGTCGACGAGCAGGATCCGCGCGCCGGCGATGTCCTGAGGCTTCCGTAGGGCGAAGGCCTTGCGGAGGTTTTGCAAACGCGCTGCACGCGGAAGCGAGATTTGCGGGTCGGTATCGATGGTACGAATCAGGTTTCGATGGGAGACCGGTAACCCAAGTGCGGGGCCGATGCGATCGGCGAGGAGCAGTGACTGATTGAACTCTCGCTGCCGCAGCCGATTGGAATGTAGAGGAATCGGCATCAGGACATCGAACTCCATGCGGTCGGGCAGCGCCTGGATGAGTAATGCGGCCAATGCGTCCGCCAGCGCGACCTTTCCCCGATATTTGAAGAGGGCAATGGCGTCCTGAAGCGGCGAACAGTAGGCATAGGGCGCCCACACCCGGGAGTACTGCGGTTCGCGCGTGCGACAGTCCTGGCACTCGTGTGTCGGGCTGTAGCTGAGGGCTGAGGGGGACGCAAACGGCCGATGACAGCGTGAACAGGAGGGGCCGCGCAACGGTCGAATCATTGCCCAGCATCGGCGGCAGAAAAACGGCACCGGATCATCCGCGAGAGGCTGCGCGCAGGTGGTACAGTCCATCGGAAGCAGCAGCCTGGAGGCCTGCCTGAACATACTCATGATCATTGGCGAAGACGTATCGTCGAGGTTCAAGGGCAAGCCCGTCACGATGGTGAGATTTTGTAAGGAACGCTCCCGGCCTGTCAAGGTTGTGGCCTATAAAGGGGGTATGATATAGGACCTTTCCGCCTACAGTGAGGCAACTCCACCATTGCGACACGGTTTTTCGGCGTACCATGCTTGGAAGATCCTACGATCAGATCCCGTCAAGGCCTGCCGGCATGTCTGAACCCGCCTTTCCTCTGGTGAGCGTGCAGCACTTATCGAAAGACTATCGTCGTGGCGGCACGGTGCTGTGCGCCTTGCAGGACGTGACGCTCGAGGTGAAGGCCGGAGAGTTTTGTGCGTTTGTGGGGCCGAGCGGATGCGGGAAAAGCACGTTGCTGAATTTGATCGGAGGCTTGGATCAACCTACCTCGGGGACCATCATGATTGAAGGCCGGCCGGTCACCCATGCCAGTGCCACGGAATGGACCCGTCTCCGGCGCGAGTTGATCGGTATTGTGTTTCAGGCCTTTCATTTGATTCCCGGTCTCACGGTTGCGGAGAATGTGGCGTTGCCCATGTTGCTCAAGGGGGAGCAGGGGCAGAGCGTCGCGGATCGGATCGACGAGGTTTTACAGGCGGTGGGCATGGAGGCGCGGCGTTCGCATCGGTCCAGTGAATTGTCCGGTGGGGAGCAACAGCGGGTGGCCATTGCCCGGGCCATCGTGCATCGGCCTCGCCTGATCTTGGCGGATGAACCGACGGGAAATTTGGATTCCAAGCAAGGTGCCGACATTGTCAGCCTTTTTCGCACCTTGCCCCAGCGGTTCGGTCATTCGGTGTTGTTGGTGACGCACAGTGAGAGCGCGGCGGAAGCCGCGGACTATGTATGGCACATGCGCGACGGGCGGCTGGTCAACCGGATTACGCATTGACTCCGCAGGGTTGACGCATGTTCCGCAGACGGAGCCTGGGTCCTATTCGTGATGGAGAGGAGAACAGATCGGTATGAATCTCAGCATGACCATTGCGGGTGTCACATTTCCGAGCTGTTTCATGAACGCGTCCGGGGCGCTCTGCATGACGCGGGAGGAATTGCTGGCCCTGGGACGTTCGCGGGCCGGCGCCATCGTGACCAAGTCAATGACGGTGGAACCGCGTGCCGGGAATCCTGAACCGCGATATGTTGGCTTTTCCGGCGGGTCGATTAACTCCATGGGCCTTCCCAATCTCGGCTACCTGGCCTATGCGGAACTCATCCCGGAGCTCAAGCAGTTCGGCAAGCCCGTTATCGCCAGTATCGCCGGTCTGTGCGAAGACGACTTTCTCACCATGGCGCGTGTCATCAATCAGGCGAAACCTGATCTGATCGAGGTCAACCTGTCCTGCCCCAACATTCCCGGGAAGCCACAGATCGCCTATGATCCCGTCGATTCCGAACGGCTTCTGAAACGAGTGCGGCCGCTCATTACGGTCCCGATGGGCGTCAAGCTGCCGCCGTATTTTGATCCGGCTCACCACGCGGTGATGGCCGAAGTGATCGGTCGTTGCGGAGTGGACTATTTGAATTTGATTAATTCCGTCGGCAACGGCCTTGTCATTGACCCGAAGCGGGAAACCCCGGTCATTAAACCCAAGGGCGGGTTCGGCGGGTTGGGAGGCTCGTTGATTAAGCCCGTGGCTTTGGCCAATGTGCGAGCGTTTTGGAAGCTGCTTGGCGGGCGCATTCCGATCATCGGGACTGGCGGCGTCGTCCAGGGACTCGATGCCTTCGAGCATGTTCTCTGCGGGGCGTCAGCCGTTCAGGTCGGCACGGTATTGGTCGAAGAAGGCCTGGGGGTGTTTGAACGCCTGGAGCGAGAACTGGATGCGGAACTCGCCTCGCGCGGGGGGCGACCGGTGGCGGACTATCGGGGGCGGCTGAAAGAGTTGTGAGGTGTGGCGCGGAGACCCCGCGCCACCCGGTGTCACGCTGGCCTAACGAAACGCAAAGTTCTTGGGCAGGAAGCCCTGTTGCAGCGCCTGGCGGAGCAGTTGGGCCACGTTGCGGACCTTCAATCGCCGCATCAGATTAAAGCGATGCACTTCAACCGTTCGCACGCTGATATCCAGACGGCGGGCAATGTCGCGGTTCGTGTTCCCTTGCGACACCAATTTAAGAATTTCCTTTTGCCTGGGCGTGAGTCCTTCTGCGCGCTTCGTGCGCCCCGACGAAGCCTTGGACAACTTCACGGGCTTGCGTTTTTTTGCTGCGGGAGCAGCTTTGGTGGCCTTCGAGGACTTTTTGGTTTGAGGTCGTTTGCGTAGTGCCATAAAAATTTTATACCCCAATTTCTACTGAAAGTAATCTTAACATACCTGGGTAAATCTGTAAAAACAATTACTAGACTGTAGGACGAACGCGCGTACGCATGTCGTTATTTCACAACACTTTAATGAGGGTCTGCGCACACTTGGGATGGACACATTTGTCCACTCATCCTGGGCGGACGGCGCTGACCCTGTTCGGCGTCGGACTGGGCGTAGCGGCGACGATTGCCGTTCAAACGGCTAACGTTGAGGTCTTGCGGTCTTTTGAAGAATCGGTCTTGACCGTCGCCGGGCCCGTCACATTGGAAGTGTCCGCTGGAGAAACCGGCATCGATGAGCGTCTCATCTCCATCGTGCGGGCCGTTCCCGGTGTCGCGTCGGCGCGGCCGGTGCTAGAAGTCGGCGTACGAGTCGCGGATGGCACGACCCCTCGGCCCTCCTTTTCGATTCTTGGCCTGGATCTGTTGGAGGAGTTGAGCTCTGAGGGAGGACGTGTTTTTCCTTCATCTGACGGAGGAGAGCGGGCTGCTGAGCGAGTCACACTGGACGAGATTCTGACAAAACCAGGTCTCCTCGTGGGGCAGGGCCTTGCGTCCGAGTTGGGCCTCACGCCAACGGCTCAACTGGCGTTGCAGAGCGGTGACCAGCAGGTGTCTGTTTCCATGATCGGTGTCCTGGCCCGGCGTCCCGGTGCGCCTACGCCCTGGGACCACATGGCGGTGATGGATATCGCGGCGGTGCAGCGGACGTTCGGACTGATCGGTCGGCTTGATCGTATCGACGTCGTCACGTCGCCGACTTCGTCTGTTGAGCAGGTGGCCGAGGCGATTGGGCGCGTGGTGCCTCCGGCTATCACGGTTCGTCGCCCGATTCAGCGCAGCCAGCAAGTCGAGTCGATGGTCGGTGCCTTTCAGCTAAATCTCTCCGTATTGAGCATGGTGGGGTTACTGGTCGGGATCTTTCTGATCTACAACACCGTTTCCTTTACGGTAGCGCAGCGACGGCGAGAGGTCGGTATTCTTCGCGCGATCGGCATGTCGGAACCGATGGTCGTCGCCCTGTTTCTGGCGGAAGCCGGGGTATTCGGTGTGGTAGGCGGCCTGCTGGGTGGCGTCCTTGGTCTACTGCTGGGCGATGTGTTGGTCGCGCTGGTCGGCCGGACGATCCATGATCTCTACACACCGCTATCCCATTCAACAGGAACCATGGGTTTTCCTGCCGACTCCGGCCGATTGTTGGTCGAGGCGGTGTTGATCGGCAGCGGGGTCTCGGCTCTGGGTGCACTCGGTCCGAGTCTCGATGCCGGACGTACTATTGTGGTCGCTGCGCTTGCGCCAGGTGAGTACGATGTCACTCAGCGCGTCCGCGCGGCGTCATTGGGAGGAGCGGGTGGCTTGCTGTTACTCCTGGCCCTGGGATGCGCACTGGCCGGCCCGGTCGGCGGGGTGCCGGTGTTCGGGTACCTGGCGACCTTTTGTCTGCTCGCCGGACTGTCCTGCCTCGTGCCCAGCTTAATGCAGCGCCTCTGCCGCACCCGCGAGTTGACGACTCTTTCCCCATTGCCGACATTCGGCGGGGCTATTCGACATATTGCGCGTGAACAGACCAGCCGGGGAATGGGGAGAAATGCCGTCACGGTATCCGCCTTTCTCGTGGGCGTCGCGATTATGGTCGGCGTGCTGGTGATGATTCGAAGCTTTCGCGACACGGTGGAAATCTGGATCGACCAGACGGTGATGGCCGATTTTATTGTGGCCCCCGCAGGATGGCCGCACGCAGTGCGCAGCGGGTCTTCGAGTCCCGTGTTGCCCATGGCCTGGCGGGACCGGTTGGCACAGTCACCCCTCGTGTCGGCAGTGGATACGTACCGTGATGTGCGCATCGACCTGCACGGGCGGCCGGTCGCGCTGGTTTCCAGAGACCTGGCGCTCCATGCGTCACGGAGCCGGTATCTCTTTGTGGACGGGCAGTCTGCGCCAATCCTGGCTCGTGCCGCAGGCGGGGAAGGCGCGATTCTTTCAGAGGTGATCGCGAATCATCTGGCGGTGAACAAGGGCGACCGATTGTCCATCATGACGCCCCAAGGCGAGCAGTCTCTGGAGGTGCTGGGGGTTTTTTATGATTATGCCACCGACGGCGGAAAGATCGTCATCGACCGCTCGTTGTATCAGCAATGGTGGCGTGATGAAGGGGGGACCGTGTTCCCCGTCTATGTTGAGCCCGGTGCCGATATGGGGAAGGCTCGAACGGCCATTCTCGATACCCTCGCTCACGCGTCCGCGGGAAAGCTCATGCCGACGGTGCTGAGCAATGCGGAGTTGCGCCAGGAGATCCTTCGAATTTTCGATCGAACGTTTACGTTGACCTATGTGCTGGAGGCCATCGCCGTGATCATCGCGACGCTGGGCATCATCAACACGTTGGTGACGTCGGTCGTCGAGCGGCGTCGTGAATTGGCCACACTCCAGGCGTTAGGCAGCAGCCGGGGGCAGATCACGGCATTGATCTTATGGGAGGCCGGCTATTTGGGATTGCTGGGTACGGGGATGGGATTGGTCGGCGGATGCGCCCTTGCACTCATTTTGATCCGGGTGATCAACCGGCAGTCGTTCGGTTGGACCATCCAGATCTCCTGGCCACTCGGCCTCATGGCGGAGGTTGCTGCCTTGGCCCTGGTGGCATCGCTCATCGCCGGGTTCTGGCCGGCCCGCTGGGCCGCCAGACAACCCTTGGTCGAGGGACTGGGTTATGAATGAAGTCCGACAGCCGGCTCCGCAGCTGGGGTAGAACCTTGTGTCGGGAGTGCGTCTACTTGAATGTCGAATCCCAGGTCTTCGATCATGCGCCAGACCTCTGCCGCCGGTTGTCCAGGCGTGGTGAGATAGCCATCCACAAAGAC
>JACCDG010081270.1_pt1 | contig 11334 bp, 9 predicted proteins | sample 7442471 | NCBI WGS metagenome assembly JACCDG01 (sample SAMN15323444, study PRJNA562643) | freshwater metagenome | isolation source: river surface water | place: USA:Blue River Watershed | collected 2017-08-17
ATTATCATACATTACTATTTCATTTCCACCCTCTGTTTGATAATAAAGTAATTTATTAAACCAAGACATTTTATATAATTTTCTTTTTTTAAATAAAAAATAATTATTATTTTTTATAATACAACAAAAAAAAGTTTATATAAAAATAATATTCATAAAGAATAATATTATCGGTATAATTTTTATATATATCTGTCAAAACTTTAAAAATTATTAATTTAATACATGTCGATATATTCACTATTATTTGTGCAAATACAACAATTTATTTATTTACTTATAGTGCTTTTATGAATTGGCATTATGTCAATATATGTAGAAAAACAACATTTTTTTAATATAAATTTTACTAAATCTTCGGATACATAGTTATTATATTCGACAGAAAGGTATTTAAAATTATCTTTTAAATTAGGTTATTATAATTCATAATATACAATTTAATCAATCACATATTATATAAACATATAATTACTTAAATATTATTTTTATATAAATTACATTTTATACTTTAATTATTTATTAAGAATTCTTTGTTTATATAATGTTTATAATGTATTATTAATTTCATCCATAGTTAATTCTTATTTTATTAGTGTATATGAATCTTTACGAATATATTTATTTTATTGAAGTTATTATAATTTATTATGCATTTTTTATATAACTTTTAATATTTTAAATTATATTAATATAATAATCAATTTTTTTTTAAAAAAACTAAATATTTTAAAATAAAAAAATTGATATAAATATTAGTTATATGTATAATAATAACTAATATACACTATATATACACTATAATAGCAACAATGTCTCAACAATTATAACCATATTCGAAAAAAATCATTGTAATGTTATTTACAATTGGTTTATGTATTTTATTATTGTCATTAGAAACATCATATTAAATATCAGAAAAATTATAAGAAATAATGCTATAAAAAAATTTAAAAAGAATAATTAACTAATTATAAACTCACAATATCACTATTTAATAAATTATTTCAAAAAGAAAATTTAATACAGAAAAAATTATTTATGGTATAGGTGCATGGGTTTCTGTAATACCAATTAATATTTCTATAAGTGTAATAATTGGATTACTATTAAATTATTTTGAATATATATGGATTTATGAAACCCTTACAATATTCATATTAAATTGTATTTAATCCACAATGACAACAATTACCGTTTCATAAACATAATATTAATATGATTCAATATTTAATAATGTTGATTTCAAAATCAACACATACCATTAATAATATATATGGTCAGGTATATTTGTATTAATGATTATAATATATATGGTAATATTTTACCATAGTTTAATAAATGAAAAATTACTAATAAAAAAAATCAATTAGAATTAGAATTAGAATTAGAATTAGAATTAATATGTATGAAATAAATTCAATTAGTTTAATATTTCTCTATTAATTTTTTAATTTTCCATTCACCTCCATAATAGTTTAAATCTCTTGGACTACATTTTTCTTTAAGTGTTTCTAAGTAATGAATTGCTATTTTTTTATAAATTATATTTTAATATTCAGAATATATATTATAATAACCTGTTGTTTAATCTAAATATATTCCAACTTCTTTCAATACTTTTTTCAAAGTTATATCACCAACATCATTTAAATAATCTTTAAATTCTTTAATTTATTTATACTATTAAGAAGTATGTATAAATTCATCCACTTCATATATTACATCTAATACAAATTTTACAATATATTTTTCAGGATATGTTTATTTAATCATATTTTTATTATTATTGCAACTATTTTAAGTATATTAAGATTATTATTATACTATTTATTAATCAATTGTATTATTATTATATATAATACAATTCTTTAAACTATTAAAAAAATTACTAATTGTTTAACCCATTCGTTTTTTTATTACATAAAACTTATTTTTTATAATTAAAATAAAAAAATTATTTTAATTAGTATATAAATTAAATTAAATAATGGATGCCGATATGCTTATGAATAAAGATAGTTAATAATTTTTTAAAGCGGATGAAAACGATAATGATTCATTGAGTTTTGGTTCAGAAAATAATAATAATTATAACGGTGAATATGATGATAATAATACATTTAATGAAGAAAATGAAAACGAAGACGATAATGACGAAGATATTTCGGTATTATCATCTGAAAAAGAAAACTTTAATGAATAATAAAACACAAATAATGCTTCCCCTAATCTTTTTATGAAATAACAACAACATTAATCATAATAATAATCATAAACATTTAATATTTAATAAACAAAATAATAGATTGAAGAAGAAAAACAAGAAATTTTATATCAAATTGAAAGACTTAAAAAAAGAGGTGTGAGTTTTCCAAGGGTATTTTCAATGGCAAGTAGTTTATAAGAAATGAAAGCAGAACTTTAAAGGATTAAAAAAGATTTAGAAGTCGATGCAAGTATTCATTTTTAAAGAAAAACATTAGTAACATTAATTAGTTCTTTGGAATTTGCAAACAATAAATTTAATCCATTATAATTTAATTTAGATGGATGGAGTGAAAGTATAAATGATAATATAAATGATTATGATGATGTATTTGAAAAACTATATGAAAAATATAAAACCAAATCGTCAATGCCCCCAGAAATTCATTTATTAATGATGGTTGCTGGTAGTGGTTTTATGACACATATGACAAATACATTATTTAAATAAAATGGAAATTCTATGACAGTTGAAAATTTATTTAAAAATAATCCCGATTTATAAAAACATTTTGCAGGAGCAGCAGTTGATCATATGTAACAATAAGCGTAATAATAAGGTGGTGATAATACAGGAATGATGGGTATGTTTAAAGATATGTTTTCAAATAATTAATAACAATCTTCAAATCAAAAACCAATTATATCTGAAATAATACCACCAAAAACATAACCTAAAATGAAAGGACCAAATACAAGTGATATTGATAATATTTTAGAAGAATTATAAATGGGTCCAGGAACAACAGAGGATACAGATAGGTTTGAAACAATGAGTGCATTATCTGATAAAAAATCACAAACAAGTATGTTGAGTAGTTTATTATCTAAAAATAAGAAAGGTAAAACAACCATTACCTTTTGAATTGATTAATATTTTTATGTTTTTTAATGTTTTTTATTTAAAATTTAAATATTAATTTAAATTAAAATATATTATATATATTATATATAATATTATAAAATAAAAATAATGAGTTATAAAGATAAAATTATTACAAAAATTATAAAATTTTTAAAATAATTTGTAAAAGATAAATCAGTTGAAGACGAATTTATGTATTTTATGTAAAATATAAATCATTCTCACAAAAATATATAAATTATACCTTTTGATTAATATAATATACAAAATTTATATCCTGTTACAGATAGAGTTCATTTGTGGAATACAATTATTATAAGCAATGAAGGTTAAATTATTCAATATGATATAAGGGATCCAAATTTATTTGACACAATTAATGACAATAATTCATAAAAAACATATTCAAACCATTATCAATAATAATCTTAAATTTTAAATCACAAATATATGAATAATAAATAAATACCGGAATATGTACAAATTATTCTTTAAAGAGTATTTGAAATATGTTTTAAATATAATAGAAATATATAATTTTTATTGATTATTAATTCATATACATAATTCTGTAATATATATTTATTAAAAAATAAAAATAATAAAAATATTGGAGCAATATTATTTATGCGAAGATTAACAATTATACCAGAAGAATATTTTATTCATGAAAGTTTTGTAGGTCAAGGAAATCATACTTTTAACATAAATGATATCAAACACATTGAAATGTAATAAATTAAAGATACAATTGATAATGAAATCAATAAAATATATTTAAAAAAAAATACTATAAGCCAACATTCATATAATTATTTATCACAATAACCTTCATATTCAATTAATTGTGATGATAAAAGTTTCGACGGATTATAAAAAAATGAATAAAATTATTAAAAAGAACTATAATTTGCAAAAAAATTTAAGTTATAATAATTTAATAATAGATAATCAATTGATAAAAATGATAATGATAAAAACTAAAAAATTTTTGAAGACGAAGAATAAAAATTGAATTAATTAGTATTGTAAAATTATAATTATATAAATAGTATTAAACATTAAAAAATATAATCACAATATAAAACTCAAAATAAAGAAGATTTATAAGATTATAAAAAATCAAATAAAACAGAACCATGATTTCTTGGGAATAATATTTTATGTAAATGGCAGTATTGGTTTCATAAAGAAGTTAATGTCAAAGACGCAAGGTTGGTTGTGTTATAGTTTTAGATAATAGAATAGTATCTACTGGGTATAATGGATTTATTGAAAAAACACCACATATTAGCATTGTTAGAGATAATCATGAATAAGCAACTATACATGCAGAAGTAAACGCAATATGTGATTGTGCAAAAAGAGGGGCATCTGTGAAAAACGCAACAGCATATATATCAACATTTCCATGTCTAAATTGTTTTAAAACATTGGCAGCAAGTGGTATTAAAAATATTATATATTTAACAGATTATAAAAATGATTAAATTGTATATTAATTGGCAGAATAGGCATAAATATTCATAAAAAAAATTAATCTGAATGAAAATACTATGATTTTAGATTAATAATACATTACGCAATAATGAAAATTTTAATATTCTTTATTAATGTTTAAACAATATAATAATCATTCATCAATTTATTTCATAATTTTTTTATTATTTTTTTATTATAAAATTTGTTAATTTTTTATAAAATAATTAATATTTATAAATTCTTATTAGTTTTCTTTTAATTCTTAATCTTCTTATTCTTATTCTTATTTATATTTGATTATCTTTGATAATAATTTTTAATTATAAACTTCAAGAATATCTGTTATTTATTCGAGTATTTTAGTGTTAATTAAATAATTTATTAACATTTTACCACGAAATGTTTAAAATTTCAAATCTATTTAATTATGATATTATCTAACAATATGTCTCAAACATTAATAATCTTAATCTTAATTTGAAATTTTAATTGAAATAATTAAAGCATTTTCACCTTTATCATTGATATATTATAAAAATTTGGTTTTTTATCTATCATTCATACTTTATTCTAAAATTTTAAGTTTTACTTTGTTATTATCATATATTGATACAAAAAATACCGGAAATTTTTATTAACCTATTTCCAACATATAAGTAGGCGAAAATACATTTAATTCCATTTATAATTTTAAAGATTTTTCGTCTTATCCTCTAAGAATATTTAAGATTTTTATATCCATTTTTTTACAAAATTATTAGTCTTCATTGCTAATACTGTGAATATGAGAACCCGATATAATACTTTTCATTTTTGTATAGAATGAATTATTATTAATTATATAAATATTCAACAATTTTATTTTATTTATTTATAATTAAAGTTATAAAGATTTCAAATTTTAAATAAATAAAATTTATCGAAAATTGAAATTTATATATATAAAAAATATAAATATAAGAATATAATAGCATATATATTTAATAATATAAATTTTACAATATTCTATAAAAAATTCAAAATCTATTATTTAAGATTTTCATTGTATTGCTCATAATATTATAAGAATGACTTCTTAAAAAAATTATGATAATATGGTTAATATTAACCATATATAATACGATTAAGAAAGTAGAATAATTAAAACTAATTAAAGTTATACATCATCTTCACAGTATGGAAATAATGATTAATTATTGCCAATTGAATTTAAAAAAAAATAATTTAATTTCTATGGTTTTACAATCTTATTGATTTTAGGACTATCGAGTTTGTTTTATTTTTGTTTAAGAATGTATTCTATGTAATTTATGGATAAACATTTATGGTTTTCCATATATTCTTTAATTGGTGAAGGAACACTTATTAGCAGTAATGTATGGTATTGTTTCTATCTATTATATTAACAAAAACCAATTTAACATAAAGCTATTAAAAGTGATACATAATTGGTATTAAAACATTCACCATATCAGGTATATGTTTTAATTCCGTGTTATAAAGAACCATTAACTGTAATAATAAAAACTATTTAAAGTATTTTACACGCAAGAGAAGGTTTTGAAACCATAAATATATTAATATATTTATGTGATGACGGTAATGATGAAGAAAAGAAAAAATATATAGAAAGAGATTTAAAACATATTTATGGAATTTTCTATATTAGTAATCGTGTAAAACCAGTAGATTAAATTAATGGAAAGTCAGAGAATATTAATAATGCTTTGAAAACCGTTATATTTAAAAATCGTTGGGACGATCCATAAAAAATTTCTATGGGTGAGCTTATTTGTATTTTTGATGCAGATTAGACACCAAGAGAAGATTTCTTTAAAAAAATGATTCCAAGAATGAATTTGAGTGATGATATAGCTTTGGTTTTATCTCCTCAAAAATTTAGTAATATTGATCCTTGGAGTGATATATTTAATCACAGTAATGTACATTTCTGGCATTACATAATGTCATCATTATGTGCGTGTGATACTATATTTTGTACAGGGACGAATTTCCTATTACGAGGAAGAGCTCTTGTTGAAGCTGGATTGTTTCCAACTAAAAGTATTACAGAAGATTTTGAATTAGGTATTTATATGACTATTTAAAAATGGAAATATGAATATATTTATGAATATCTCGCAATAGGAGACGCACCCACAAGTATTAGAAATATCTTTTAACAACGTTCTCGTTGGAGTAAAGGAGCATTTTAAATATTGTGGAGAAAACCAAGTGAAAACCCGTTTTTTGCAAAAGGACTAACATTCTTTTAAAGAATGCTATATCTTGGTGGTTTATATTCATATGTTGCTGATTTTATTAGCACTCCTATTCTTTTCAGTATTCCTATATTGGCGATATGGTTAAAAGTATTTCCATATATTATTAATAAAACATTAGTAATTACTCTTACAGTTATGGCATGTACTACTAAATTAACAGCAATTTATGCAAATAATTTTAAAAATTTAATGTTAATGTAATATGCTGTAATATGTCATTATCTTTTATGGTATGTATATTTAAAGGCGTTTTTTAGAACATTAATTGTTTCAATGACCAGTTTTAAATTAAGTTTTAAAGCTACAAAAAAGAACGATAGATAAACAAGTTTTGAATTATCATTACAAGATACTTGGGTATTTATTGTAATGTGGTTAATTGGTGTTGCAACTTTGTTGTTTGTATTCATAAAAGGTATATTATATGAAAAATACATATAAGGCGAAATAAAACTACCATTTTGGTCATTTTATTATCTACCAAATATGTATAAAATAGATAATTACGATATAATTGATTGCTTATGGTGTTGGTTAAATTTAACTACAATATCAATGCTGTTTATTTATATGTTTTTTAAGAACAATAGACACATTATGAGAATATCATCAATGATTTGTGTATTGTAATAGATAATTATTCCTGCGGTATTTTTAGGATTATTGTGGTAATTATCTGAATAAAACTTTTTCACAGACCGCGCAAAAATTCCAAATGGTAAAAGCAAATTATATAAATTAGATAATTAGGCGATATTATAATCAGATGATGTTTTAAGTGGTTTATCTATGGATTAATATAATGACTTTGGATTAACATATCAATAGTTTATTGATTAAACATAAACCAGTTTTGCTGTTAGATAGATTTTTGTAAAAATTCCATTTAATTTGTATGAAACAAATGAAGAAGAAAAAATGGAAGTATTCTTAACCGAATGTGCTGAACAATAAATTGTATGCACATTATCAGTTGAACCATTTAAGGGTTTGAATTCATACACTACCAAAGATATAAAAAAATTAGCAAATAAAATAAAATTATATGGTATTCCAATAATTTTAAGATTTGCTCACGAAATGAATAGCAATTGGTACCCTTGGAGTTAATAGGGTTTATTATTTTAATAAAGATTTGAAGAAATGAGTGATATTATGAAATAATATGCTCCAAATGTAGGTATGATGATTTCATATCAAGAAGGTGTTGGGTATCCTTTTGTAGGTGTTGATAGTGAATTTTATCCTAAAAACAATACAGAAGCAACATTAAGAGAATATAAAAATTAAGATACAAATAATGACGGTTTAATTACAAGTTAAGACGATCCATATGGTCCATTTACACCCAGATTAGACAGTTTTGAATATGTTGGAAGCAGTATGTATTGGTGGGGTCAAACTATTGGTGCTGTTCCAAGTTATAATATAGAACCTCAAAAAGGTTATGCATATACTCGTTTATATGATATACATGCATTAGCTAAAAAATGGGGTAAATAATTTATTATCTCAGAATAAGGTGCATTATATATTGATGGAAATTAAAGATAATTAACAGAAGAAATGAAGGAAAGAAACTTTAAATAAGTAGATGAAGTGACTATTAAAAAAGCATGGTTTGAATAAATTTATAAAGACTTACCAAAATAGTTTAGCAATCTTAAATAAATATATTAATTTGAATTTGACAAGTTTGAAGGTTACCATTATGAAAGTTGTAAATATTATAAACCAACTGTATTTAAGAATGTCAATTGTGAAGACAAATCTTAAAGTACTATCGATTGGACAATGCATTAAAATCCAGAAGTTGTTAAAGAATATAATAACATAGTATCTAAAAACAATGACATTGTTAAAGGTGATATTAAAAACAAATACTTTAAAGAATTATCTATGATGAATTGATTTAAATATTAAAAATATATTTAAAAATATATTTAATAATTTTTAATAATTTATTGATTTTTTGACCAGAAAAAAACTATATTATAAAAAAAATTTTTTATAAATAAAATCTCACCCGGGAAATTTGTCGTGATTTAACAGATAAATATATTACAAATATAATATAAAAAATTTTTAAATAAAAGTAACATTAAATAAAAATATAATAATTTATTCATTTTTTGACCAGAAAAAAACTATATTATAAAAAAAATTTTTTATAAATAAAATCTCACCCGGGAAATTTGTCGTGATTTAACAGATAAATATATTACAAATATAATATAAAAAATTCATATGAATAAATCATTGTCGTTTAAAATGTCTATATTTAATAAAGGGTGACCCATTACATCATTTACCTATTAAGGTAAATTAAATTCAAGGTGTCTATTAAATAAATATGATGCTTAATATGTAAAATGTATATTTTATATTTCATTAGAAGGATTTTGATTTGTAGTTAAGTATTATTCTAAATCAACAACAAATTATTAAAAGAAACCTAATTTTTACATAGTAATAAGTTTAATAATATTTGAATTGTATATTGTTTTATAGTTTTATTTTTTCATAAAATCTTCATCAGGTTTTAATAATGAAACAGTATAACAACCCTGTTTATTTACATCAATGTAAATAGCATATATATATAAAAAACAACTATATGATTTATTTATAAATGTTTTTGCTATTTAATAAGATGAAGTTGTTAAAAAGAAACTTTTTTCTAATTTTTATACATTTTGTTGATTTTCGTCTCTAATAGCGTTTAATTTATATTGTTTTACTTTTTTACTTCTTCGTCTTCTAACAAATGCTTCATTTCTAAACAGTGTTATAGAGTTCATTTTTAAATTGTTTATTTTATTATTGAATTATTATATTTACATTATTAATAGTTATTTTTTTAAACTAAAATTATTTCAATATTATATAAAATACATATAATACATAATAATATACCAATATTTCAATTTTATATTTTTAAAAAATGTGTATATATATTAAAAATAGTATGTATAATTTAACACCATATAATACTCGTATTATTGGTAAATCTGATAAAAACATTTATACATTTGGAATAATTGTTTTTATAGGATTATTGTTTGTATCAATAATTAAAAAAAGAAATGAACAAAAAAACACATATGGAATTAGTAATTTAGGTATAGAAATAATATATATTTATCTATTCGCAATTGTTGTATTTATTGGATTTGGATATTTAATAAAAAATCATGTAGCAGAATAATATTATAAATATCGTTTTGGTTCTTATTGAATATTTTTTCAACATTATTATATAAATATTTAAAATAACATATTAATATCGATATTATTTTCAATATTATAAATAATTTTATAATAATTACGATTAAGTTAATGTTTTTTAATTTAGTTATAAAGTTATAACTATTACTATTTGTCAGCAATATATATGTTAATATTTTCAGAAAAACAATGTTAATATAATGGGATTAATGATTATTAAAAACCTAATATTATTATTGATTAAGAAAAACTTTTTAATAAAAAATTATTAATTTTTTTTATAAATTTATACTTGTTTTATTGAGAGTATTGGTATATTGTGCAATTTTTAAAATCTTCGAGTTCTAAATTTTATTAATTTTTTGTCAAAATAATTAAAACATAATTATTTTAAGATATATTTTTAGTATTAATTTGTTATTAATATAATTTTAAAATAGGTAAATATTCTTGATTACAAATTATTAACATTTTTCGTTTTAATATTGAATTTTGGTCATAATTAAGTTGCATTTATAATGTTGGTAATTTTTATATACATTCTATGCTATTTTCCGAACTACTTTTATACATAAATAATATTTTATATAATTTAATATTATGTAAAACTTTTTTTTAATTAATTTAAACCCAATAACGAATTATTAAATTTCACTATTATTATTCTCTTTATAATTCTATTGATAATTTTTATATTTCTTATTCATCATTGTCGCTTATTATTTTACTTAAATTGTGATATTCTTCTGATTACATTAAATTTTCAGAATTATTAGATTTATGATTACTTGTATTTAATGAGTTTTCTAATTCTGTTTTTTAAATTATATCCTTTTCAATATTTATCAAATATTTTTTTTCTTTTTTTGTAATTGTATTTGAATTACCAAAAAAGTCAGAAATAAATTTTTGTGTATTTTATTAAGTATTTTATTAAGTATTTTATTAAGTATTTTATTAAGTATTTTATTAAGTATTTTATTAAGTATATATTATTGGAATTTAAGTTTTTTTAAATAGATGTTTGTGAGATTATTGTTTTAACTTTTATATTTCAATTTATAAATCTTTAATATAAGTTTATTATTTTTGTTCGATAATATAAATTTCTAACAACTTATTTTTAAGTACTTCATTAATTTTAGTTAATGATATATTTTAAGATAATTATATAGATATTTATTCTGTTAGTTATTAAATTTATTC
>JACCDG010796162.1_pt1 | contig 11333 bp, 12 predicted proteins | sample 7442471 | NCBI WGS metagenome assembly JACCDG01 (sample SAMN15323444, study PRJNA562643) | freshwater metagenome | isolation source: river surface water | place: USA:Blue River Watershed | collected 2017-08-17
AGGCATCAACTGAAGTATAACTTGATACGTAAAAAATGATATCCCTACAGCTCAATTCCTTACAAGGGTTTTCTTTTTAGGGTGCACAGAAAGGTGCACAGTTTTTTTGGGTTCCTTGAAATCTTCTCGTTTGACTTATCTATGTTATAAGACAAGTGAGGAGAGGGATATTATTATATATACACTAATCCCATTTGGTAATTTTTAAATCTTTGAAATATCCAACTGTTCCTACTTCTACCCAAAGAGAAATATTGCCAGACTTGGTTTCTCCGAACATTTCATTTACAATGAATGATGGCGTCTTTTGATTATTTAGAAAAAGTCTTGCTTTTTCATCCTGTACCTCAATCCTTACATTAATCCATTCATTTAAGCCAATGTCTGCATATGTTTCATAAACACCATTTGCTTCTCGTCTTAATCTATTGAAGTTGTATCCTGGATAAGAAAAATATTGAATAGTATGGTTGCGCCGCAGTTGATCCTCAGATCTTCCATTGTCTGGTCTCAGATAAATACAATCAAAATGATTCTGCTTATCAATCCTAAATCCAATACCTATGAATCCTCTTGCTGCAGCAAAGGGAGATTTTTCCATTATTTTGCTCAGTACCTTGACTTCAATCACTCCATTGGTCATTTCCATATCGGTAATCTTAGCAAATGTTGGTCCATCGACAGATGATTCAATATTTTTCTCATCAAATGGTGATGCGATCAAATCTCTTTCCAATTTTAATACACGACTTCCATCAATTGTAAGTAATTCATACTTTGTATTGACGAGTTCAAGGTTATATTTATCAAATTTTATTTGTTGCGCCTTCGATGAGTTAATTATGAATAAAAATAAAAGTGGTAAGTATATTTTTGATTTCATCAAAATTGAGTTTAGTAAGAAATATCTTTTAATTTTCTTTATTGTAATTCGTTAATCTGAGTGAACAGACTAGTTGTAGTGAGGTTTGCTATTTGAAAGTAGAATATATTTTTTAAAAATATTAATTTCTATCCTTCAGAGACTGTTGTTTAGTGAGTGCTCTTTTATGAAGAATTTTTCCATAGTGTTGTCTCCTTGATATTTAATATAATAGTCCTCATAAGATGCACAGAAAAGTGCACAGTTTTTTAGTTTTGACAGCATTTATATCAACATGTATTCATTTTGAGCAATGCCAAAGTGGATGAAAATCAAAAAGATGAGAGATTTGCTATAAACAGAATTTAGAACAAGCTGCATCCCCACATCACTTAAAAAACGATAAACCCTTGTAAATTAAATACTTACAAGGGGTTTCTTTTTAGGGTGCACAGAAAGGTGCACAGTTTTTTGGGGTTTCCTGAAATCTTCATGTTCAACTTATCCATGTTCTAAAATAAATAAGGAGAGAGGCAAAAGTAAAGGGTAAAATTTCTAAACTGACACTCACATATAGTTACTTACACATTAGCTTAAGATTTTCTTTTCTTAAAAATTAAATATTTCTCCGAAGGATTTTACAGAGTCGTGTCTCTAAGTCTTATACAAATGTGAACTAATGAAACTATTCCGAATCCCCACTGGTAAACAATTAACTTATTCTTTGCTTCTAGCTTTTCTGGCTGCCTGCAGTAAATCCAATATTGCTGATACGACAGATGATGTAGTTGTTGAAGTAAATCCTTCTTATTTTCTAACGGCAGGCTTGGCAGAAAGTATTACTAAAGTCAGCAAGACCCTTTCAGACGGGACTACAGTAGAATGTTATAAGATTGTTTCCAATAATACACCTACGGATCATACCCAAGGTCCTTGGTGCCCAACCAATATTAGTGATGGTCCGGACAAGGCTGGAATATGGTTCGAAGGTGGTAAGCTATACGATGCAGATGGGGCCTTCATTAAGAATTTAGCTACATTATATTCAAACGCAACCTGGAAGTTATACAATCCACTTACTGGAGAAATAAACGTGACTTCAACTAAAGAAGCTTGTCAGGCTGCAGCGCGTCCTGATGTAGATCCTGCATATAAAAATTATTGTGTACAATGTCTGCCATCTTATTTTCCTGGGATTAAAAAAACGTTTTACATACCAGTAAAACCTATCAAAGGAAAGAAGACAACTGCTATCCAAGGAATGGGAACTGTTGTTGGAGTTGCATTTAATGGCGTCAATTTTGATCCGCCTGCACCAACCCAAGCTATTTTAGGGGCATTTACGCTTGCTCCTTTTGATGATGCCGGCGGCCATGTAAACGGTGTAACCGGGTATCATTATCATGCAGCAACAGGTAAATCAACAAAAATCAAGCAAACAGATGGGCACGCTGCAATGATTGGGTATGCAATGGATGGGTACGGCATTTTTGAACAATTGGATGAATCTGGAAAAGAGCCAACAGATCTAGATGTTAGCAGGGGCCATTATGATTCAAAAAGGGGATATCATTATCATGTTGCTTTCGCAGGGACAAACAGTTTTATCAATAGTTTCAGGGGAATTCCTGGCTCATTTTCAGTTAGCTTATAATAGTATGCGTAAAATAATTTTAACAATTACAATTTTATTTTATTTGTTGAATGCTAATGCACATTCTCCACAAGTTTCAACAATATCATTCATCCAGAATGAAAATAAATCCTGGTCTGTTTTTATCACAGCACCTTTGTATGCTTGTCAATTGGCCATTCAAGCAAACTATCCAACCATTGATACGGATAGTTTAGATATTATTTCATTGCAAAAGTTGATGATATCATTGATAAAAGAAAAATTAATTATCAATGGCGATAATAAATTAAATATCGTTAATGCTAAGATTCAGGTTGCTCATGAAACCGCGGTGTACTTTGAAATTAAAGATTCAATCGTCATTTATGAGGTAGATTATAAAGTGTTTAGTAAACTAAGAGATCATTTCACATTGCTTAAAATTGTTCCACTGCGTGCAGGTGAAAATAGCTATGTATTGAACAGTGATAATAGGTATGTATATAAAGTTCAGGATGGGTTAATGCTTGGTGGATTTTTTAATTTAAATAAATATCTTGATATCGTTTATAGAATTGGAAGCCGCTATATATTGATAATAGTTAGTGCCTTTTTAATTACTTATATTTTATTTAGAAGGTGGATTTTTATTAACAAAAAGAAAAATAGTTAATATCAATATAATTCATACTTGGAAACATATAATACAACAAAGAGTTGAGTGACAAAGAATTCATATCCAGATTGAGACAGGGTGATGAATCTGCTTTCAAGATGTTGGTAGAAAACTATCAAGATAAAGTCTATAGTGTTGTGCTTAATATTCTACATAACCCTTCCGAAGCAGAAGATGCGGCACAAGAAACTTTTATACAAGTGTATGAATCTATCCCAGGGTTTAGAGAAGAATCGAGCCTAAGCACTTGGATTTATAAAATTGCGGTTCGGAAGTCTTTGGTGAAACTGAGGAGCCAGCGAATAAGACAACGGGTTCAATCGATTATTCCCTGGTGGATGCCAACTGAGGAGAGGAGTTTTGAGGCGATTTTGCTTAATCCTGGATTAAAAAGTGAGGACAAAGAGCAAGCCAAAGAAATATTTAAAGCTATTGCCGATTTGCCCAACAACCAAAGAGTTGCTTTTACGCTGATACGTGTACAAGGAATGAAGCATGAAGAAGTCAGCGAGATCATGCAATTGAGTAAAAAAGCAATTGAATCACTTTTAAGCAGAGCAAAAGAAAATTTAAAAATTAAATTATTTCATTACAAAAGGTTATCAAAATGAAAAGAAATACAGATGTAGAACTCGAATGCGCATTAAATGCCATCACCGATTTAAAAAAAGTTAATGCTCCCGATTATTTCTATTCAAGGTTAATGCTGAGGATGGAAAACGAATTAGTGTCCAAAAACGATGAACTTCCTAATAAGTCTGTTTATATTATTTATGCTATATCATTGTTTCTTTTTATCAGCATTATTTTGACCAAGAATTTCGGGACAGCTGATTCAAAATATAAGAGCAATATTGAATCCCTGGCATTATCTTATGATCAATATATTTCAAATTAAAAACTTTGATGTATGAAATCAACAAGAAAAATATTTTTTAGATGGCTAACTGTACTTTTAATTATTCTCAATTTGGGGACAATTATTTTTTACTGGGCTGGATATTTCAGAAATCAGCTGATGAATGACCCCAAGGAGTTTTTAGCTAAAAGTTTACACTTTAGTGCTCAGCAGAAAAAAGCTTATTTCATTTTGGCAAAAGAGCATAATGAAGCTGCCAATCAACTAAGAGAAGAAATTAAAAAAAGAAAAGAACTTCTATTTCAATTGTTGCAATCAGATCAGGTGAGTGATAGTGCCATGAATACTGCTTCTCTGAGCGTAAGTCAATCTATCCAGTCACTTGATATATTGACTTTCGAGCATTTTAAGAAAGTAAGGACTTTGTGTACGAAAGAGCAAAAAATAACATTTGACAAATTGATTCATAAAATGGTTAATTCCGTTAACCAATCTCAAAAAAGCACCCAGCCTCCTATCAAGTAAAATGAATGTCGTCAAAGAAAGTGGACGGTTTAGTTGTAGAGAGTTTCGTTGTTTGAGTGTAGAATATTTTCTTTTAAGAATATTTGTTTTCTTCTTTTTAGGGTGCACGGAAATATGGACAGTTTTTGGGGTTCCCTGAATCTTCTCACAGCTTTAAAAAATAATTATTGGCCACTTTGAAAGATTGTATCGACCATTTTCTATCAATTTTGGTCGATAAATGACATTAAAATGGTCGATAAAATTTGAGTTGGTATAAAAGTCATTTGATTAAAAATCCTCAAAAAGGGCCAAAAAACGTTAAAAAATTGACTTATTTGATCAAAAATTGGATAATAATGGCTAAAATCGATGAAATCTATAATTGCGCTATTACCCTGCGTGAGTCGACTAATTTTGCTCATCGGCTCAAAAACCGGCAATATTTGAGCCGATTAGTACTTCTTGATTCAGTTTAAACTGGCTTTGTGACTCAAAGAAAAGGTATAAAATTCATATAAGTAATGAAAAATGTAAATTAATACACTTTTAAGTACTTAAAAATGTAAATATTTACATAAATTGCCATTTAATACGCTTATACTATGCAAAGATCAGCATATAATCTATTACTGGACTGGAAAGTTAAACCCGGAAGGAAGCCACTGATTATCCAAGGAGCTAGGCAAGTTGGAAAAACATGGTTGATGCGTGAGTTCGGTAAAAATGAATTTGCTCAAACAGTCTATTTCAATTTTGAAACAAACAAAGCGTTGCTTTCCATTTTTAAATCAGGCTTTGATACAGACAAAATAATTACTTCTCTAGGTATTATAGCAGGATTTACAATTGATCCAACTGACACGTTGATTATTTTGGATGAAATTCAAGCATGTCCGGAAGCCATCACTTCTTTAAAGTATTTTCAGGAGAACAGTCCTGAGTATAACATTTTCGCTGCGGGTTCTTTACTTGGAGTAGCTATACATGGTGGCGTATCATTTCCTGTAGGCAAAGTAGATTTTTTGACTTTGTACCCACTTGATTTTCCAGAGTTTCTCGATGCAATGGGTCAATCACAATTGGTAAAAGCAATTGAATCTGGTGATGCTGCATTGATAAAAAATTTCAATGACCAACTGATTGAACTACTGAAGCAATATTATTTTGTTGGTGGTATGCCTGAAGTTGTAAACGCATTTATAAACGATGTTGATTACAATCGTGCGAGGCAGATTCAAAACAATATTTTGAATGCATATGAAAATGATTTTTCAAAACATGCACCAATATCCCAACTGCCAAGAATTCGAATGGTATGGCAATCAATTGTTGGACAGTTAGCGAAAGAAAATTCAAAGTTTATTTACAGCATTTTGAGGCAAGGGTCAAGAGCAAAAGAGTTTGAATTGGCAATTGAGTGGTTGAAAGACGCTGGATTGATACATAAAGCAGTACGAGTAAAGAAACCTGGTCTACCCATCAATGCATATGCTGATTGGACAGATTTTAAAATATACTTGAATGATGTTGGACTCATGTGTGCACTGGGTGATTTGAGTGCTGAGATCCTCTTAAGTGGACATGATTTATTTAAAGAATTCAAGGGAACGGTTTCAGAACAATTTATATTGCAGCAATTGATCAGTCAGGGTTATCATCCATATTATTGGGCGCCTGAAAATTCACATACTGAGATAGATTTTTTGATTCAAAAAGAAAATCAGATAGTTCCAATTGAAGTTAAATCCGCTGAAAACATCAAATCAAGAAGTCTAAAGAGCTATCATGATAAATATCAACCAAAGGATTGTATAAGAACTTCACTCGCCGGATTTAAAAAGCAGGAGTGGATGCAAAACATACCATTATATTATTTCCATCAGTGGCTCAAGGTGAAATAATTAGACATCAAAGATCAAAATCTTACAAGGTTTTTTTGTAGAGCCCTTAACTAATTTAATCACTCATCATAATTTCCATCAATCTATAGTTAACATAGTAAGTTGTTCTTCCAATTTTTTGAGGTTTTAGAAGACCTCCAGCAGTAAGCTTTTTAAGCCATGTTGATGCAGTTTGCCGGTGAGCTATTTCTCTATTTTCCAATAACTCAATTTTAAGATAGGGTAAGGTGAACATCAATTGCAGTAATTCATAACTGAATGATGAACCTAGGACTTCTTTCATCTTTTTTTCGTAATCTTCTTTTATCGAAAGCATAGCTTTTATTTTTTTAGTAGTGAGCTGTGCCGTTTCAATTAGTGCAGTTAGAATATACATTATCCAGTTGTGCCAATCATCTTTTTCTGTTACACTTCTTAACAGTTGATAGTATTCAGTTTTATATTTTACAATGTATGAACTTAAATAAAGCACAGGCTGTGATAAAAGTTCTTGCTGCACCAGATACAATGCATTTATGATTCTTCCTGTTCTTCCGTTTCCATCGGCAAAGGGGTGTATGGCCTCAAATTGATAGTGTATCAATGCCATTTTTACCAATGGATCTAATGCTGATAATTCAGGGTTGTTTATAAATTGCTCTAGGGCAGCAAGCTTTTCTCTTAAAACATCTTCACAGCAAGGTGGTGTATAAATTACTTCTCCGTTTATAGCATTCTTTAATGCAGTACCAGGTGTATTTCTAATTCCTGATGTATTTTGTTTAATGGTTTGTACAATTTCAAGCATTGTATTAGTGAGCAGCAAATTTTTTTGTGCTTTCATTTTTTCAAGACCAACATATAAAGCCTCTCTGTAGCTCAATACCTCTTTTGCTATAGGGTTGGCTATAGTTTCTTCTGTTGCTGCCTTATATAATTCATCCTGAGTAGTTACAATATTTTCAATTGCAGAGCTATCCTTACTTTCCTGAAGAACGATGGTGTTGATGAGTATTTGAGGATCTGGTAAGGAAGCACAAAGGCCGTTTAGTTCTCCCAAATGACGGTAAGCCCTTGAAAGATGTCGTAATATTTCAGGGGACTCTGTTAATCCTTGTGGTGGAAGATTTGGAAGTTCATTGAAGGCAGTATTTTTGTTGTATGCCATGATGATGAATTTTGCTAGTAATTTCACAATCAGCCACTTTATGATGGCGTCAACTTCGACATCAAAATAATTTTATGATGAAAATACGGTATATTTTCATCATAAAAGAATTCTAATGTCGAATCAGAGGATTTATTATTTAGAATTTAAACAGATAAGCAGATATCTATTGAGTCACAATAATTTGGTGAAAATTGACCGATAACCCTCTAAAAATTGAACAAAAAAACGTACATCTATGATGCAATTTTGAGTAGCTCTCGTGACAATCCAGCCACAGCTGCTTTTTAAAAAGAGATAAAAAATTGATTACCAAATAGTTGAGTGACTGGGTTCGATCCCGCCGACACCACTTCAAAAAACTATAAATCCTTGTAAATTAAATACTTACAAGAGTTTTCTTTTTAGGGTGCACAGAAAGGTGCACAGTTTTTTCGGGTTCCCTGAAATCTTCTCATTTGACTTTTCCATGTTATAAGATAAGTGAGGAGAGGGAGAAAGTAAAGAGTTAATTTAGATTATGGTCAAAGTTTTTATCGCTGCGAGTCTTGACGGGTACATAGCTGATCAGAACGGGTCGGTTGATTTTCTCTATAAGTACCCTGAACCTGCAGGCGAGGATATGGGATACAATCATTTCATGTCAACTACTGATGCTTTGGTGATGGGAAGGAAAACATTTGAAACGGTACTGGGTTTTGGAGTTGAATGGCCATATACAAAACCAGTTTTTGTATGGACTGCTCATTTGAAATCTGTTCCAAAAGAATTAGAAACAAAAGTTCAATTCATAAATGGGAATCCGAAACAGATCATATCAATGCTGAATGAACAGAATTATCAAAATATATACATTGATGGAGCAAAAACCATTCAATCTTTTTTAAACGAAGATCTGATTGATGAAATGACAATTACAACCATACCACTGCTACTTGGTTCAGGTATCCCTTTATTCAATGATATTTCAAAAGAAATAAAATTTAAAGGTGTTGAAAGTAAAACCTACTCACATGGAGTAATTCAAAGTGTATATAAAAGAATTCAACAGTAAATTGGTTAAAAGTATTTTCTTTTTAGGTTGCATTGAAAGGTGCATAGTATTTTATGGTTTCCTGAAATCTTCTCGTTCGATTTATCTATGTTATAAGATAAGTGAGGTGAGGGAGAAAGTAAAGGGTTACTCTTTCTCAAGCAATTCCTCTTCCAAAACAGGATTCAGCCAAGTAGTGGTTTCTTTCTTTCCGACATCATTCATCATAATGCCCTGTGTAAATCGTTGGTTGATTGATCCATGTGAATGAATTGTTCCTGGTTCTATAACAACCACATCACCTTTTTTCAACAGGGTAATGGGTTTGCCTTTTTCTTTGAGGTATCCTTCACCCTCAACTGCAAATACAATCTGTTTACCTGAGTGTTTGTGCCAATTGCTTCTTGCGCCAGGTTCAAACAGTACTCTTGATGAAACGAAGTCACTTATTGTATCATTGATAAAATACTCAACCCATACATCTCCTTTGAATCTTTCAGGTGCTCCTTTACTCCAGTTTCCTTTATCTGGTTTGGTTGAAATTTGAGCAGTGGATTGAAATGCTGAGATGATTAAGAGCAGCGTGAGAATATATATTGGTATTTTCATGATCATAAATTCTTAATCCAGATGCTTGCTTTTTAAAAATTTTGAAAGCAGCTCAGCTACTTCAATGTTGTTCAAATCCGACATAGGAAAATGTGTATTCCCCGTCAATCCTGCATCAGGAAGCCTAACGATTGTTACGTCTCCTCCATATTTGTTTACAGTATCTCTCCATCGTTTGGCCATTGTAAGTGCTGCTCTCCATTGTTCTTCCCCAGGATATTTAGACGGTGTATCTGGAATATAATCTCCATAATAAATGATGATGGGTATTTTGGTAAGTTTTAAAAAATCATTCATTGGTACACCAACTGCTCTCAATGTTCCTCCTACGTAATCAATGGAATCTGGGACTTCCCCTCTTGGGAATACAAATCCGCTTCCTGGTTCATATGAAACGATGGATTTGATATGGCTATTTTTAATTGCAGTTACCCAACCTTGTCCGCCACTGTGAGAATGTGTAACCAATATGCCATCTCCTATCTGATTGAATAATGCTGATACTGCATTCGTATTGACTTCAATATCATATGGTCCGGTATTGGGTACCATGTGGCGATAAAATTGATTCAATGCTTCAGGATCTTTTGAAAATTGTACACCAGGGTAAAATTCAGTTCCAATACCCATTCTGAAAATACCGAACCAAAGTTGTTCATCGGGTGCAGCATTGATTAAACCTGCAAGAGTGCTTCTTGCAGAACGACCTCTTCTAGGCTGATCAATCAGGTAAACAGGAAAATGTCTTCTTAAGAATATATTTTGAAATCCCTCTCTTCCATCTGCAGTTGTTTCCCAGGTTTTTGCAGACTGTCCGTAACCATGCCAAAATACCAAAGGAAGCTTGCGGGGTTTTGCGGGAATTTGATAAAATACATAGGCATGGTCACCGTGCAATGTTTGCCCTTCACTTGCTTGATTTGCCGGATTGAATGCTCCATGTTTAATCGGGTCAAATACTCCTGTATTCCTAATAACAGTTCCACCAACTGTATAGCTTCCTTGATTTTGAATAACTATGTTATTTGAATCAACTTTTGAAGAGGACGAGCAAGCATTCAATATATGTGCAAGCAATAGAATGAATGATATAATATTTAATTTATACATGATGAGTGAAAATTAATTGAAGATGAAAAATCAATGATGATATTTCAATTTGCATTTCTATACTCATTGGGCGTTAAACCTGTTTTTTGTTTAAATAAACGGGAAAAATGCTGGGGGTACTTGAATCCCAATTCAAATGCAATTTCATTGATGGTTTTATCTCCCTCATAAATAAATCGCTTCGCTACTTCCATTGTTTTGTTCAGGATGAAATCTTTGGGGGTTTGTCTTGTTTCTTTTTTTATGAGATCTCCGAAATAATTGGGTGAGAGGTTCAATTCTTGTGCAAAATAGGCAACCGAGGGAAGTCCAATTATTTGTGGATTGTTTGAATCAAAGTAATTGTTCAGCAACTTTTCAAACTTTTCTAATATACCCTTATTGACTGAATCTCTTGTAATGAATTGACGGTCATAAAAACGCTGACAATAATCAAGAAATAATTCAATATTGGATGCAATTAATTTTTTGCTGTGTTTATCAATGGGTTGATTCAGTTCAAATTGAATTTTTTGAAAGCAGTCCAGTATCATTTTTCTTTCATCTTCTGATAGATGCAATGCTTCATTGGTTTCGTAGTCAAAGAATTTATAGTTTCCAATATTTTTTCCAAGTTGGGTTCCTAGAAGAATATCAGGGTGAAAAATCAATCCATGTCCTATAGGTTGGTATACGGTGCCAGGATTTTCCATGACCGATACTTGTCCGGGTGCAAAAAAAACCAAAGTTCCTGCTTGGTAATCGTAGTAATTACGTCCATATCTGATATCGCCACATTTCACATCTTTTAGAATTATACTGTACAGCCCATACTGGAATTTAATTGTATTGGCCTTCCCCCAATCTCTCATATTTGCTTTTGAGAAGTCAATGACCGTTACAAGTGGGTGAAGTGTTTTATGGTTATTATCGCTGTTGTATTTATTTATGTCATTTATTGGGTAAATAGTCTCCATGGTTCTTTCTGTTCCTTAAAATTAGATGATAAATTCAATGTTCTCTCTACTACCGGGC
>JACCDG010107881.1_pt1 | contig 11332 bp, 16 predicted proteins | sample 7442471 | NCBI WGS metagenome assembly JACCDG01 (sample SAMN15323444, study PRJNA562643) | freshwater metagenome | isolation source: river surface water | place: USA:Blue River Watershed | collected 2017-08-17
AGGCCATGCAGATGACCGTGGCCCCTGTCGATTTCGAGACATGGGTACGCCGCCAGATTGACTACAAGCGGTACGACGTCTAAGCCAAGGAGTGCCCATGAGTGACGACGCGAAGCGAGAGGGGTTGAGCGACGAGCGGTGCGACGACATCGCTTTGGATGCCCGAGAACGGGTCCGCGGCATGGCCGCATGGGGAATGCACTTAGACCGCGCCCTTATTCGGGCCGGATATGCCCTTGCCGCCCCTGCGAGCGCACAGACACCAGCGGGGGAGGCCCTGCGGGAAGCCATTGAGTGGGCCGAAACGGTGTTGTGCGCTTTGCAGCCAACCGAGCAGGTGCGAATGCGCGTGTTGATTGCTGCCGCCCTCGCCTCGCAGTCCAGCGCCCGCCCGCAGGAGGGGGCGGATACCGCGGCGAAGGTGGCGGATGCGCTCGCGGAGTTGGTGGCGTGCCTGGCCGAGCAGGCCGCGATCCCCTACGGCCGGACGCCAGATGAGGCAGAGCGCGCATTTAATCGACGGCGAGCCAATGAACGGCGGACAGAGCGCGCGCTAACCGGCGGCCGCGAAGCCCTCGCTGCCTATCTAGCCCGCCCAAGTTGCACTTATCCAGCGTGCCGCTGCGAGGGGCCTGGGCCTGACGGCGGATGCGGAAGCGCCGCCATCCCTTCACCCGATGGGGCGGCGGGATGAGCCTATCGCCACACTTCGTTAGCCTGTCCATGTGCGTAAGCGGCCGGGCGTGGAATGATCTTCCGACACTTGGCCTGGTGGACTGCGTTGCGTGGGCCATCGAGCGGGAGAGCGATCCCGTGGACCTGCCGCCGCTTGTCGCAATGTCCATCGAGCGCGCCACCCCTATCGCCCCGCCTTCGGAGAGACCATGAGCACGGAGAAACCATGCTGCAACAAAGGTCGCGACCGCGACGCCGCCCTCGGTAAGAGCCGCGACAGAGGGGAGGGGGCGTGAGCGCCATCTTCAGCCCGTGCGGCAAGTTTCGATACGTGCTCGCGCGCCAGTGGGACGACGCCAAGCCGATCCTCGGCTACATGGGCCTCAACCCGAGCCAAGCGGGCGTCGTCATCGAGGACAACACGTCGCTGCGCTTCCGGGGCTTCGCGGAACGCCTGGGCTACGGCGGCTACGTCACCTGCAACCTGTACGGGTACATCAGCACCGACCCCAAGGGGCTGAAGGCGCTCGGCTACCCGGTCGGACCAGATAACGACGCGCACATCGCGGCGGCGCTGAAGGGACTGGACGTGATCTGCGCATGGGGGTCGAACGCCAAGGGCCTGTCGCGGCCCCGCGAGGTGGCCCGGCTGCTGCGGGAAATCGGCGCCCGCACGCTCGCTCTCCGCGTCAATGGCGACGGGACACCCGCGCACCCCCTGTACCTGCCTTACTCGTGCGTGCCGACCGCTTACGCCGCCACCTGACCCCGGAGAAACCATGACCCTATCTACCAAGCGCGTGAGCCGCGAGGAGTACGACAAGCTGCTCGAACGTTACAAGGAGTTCGGCAAGATGTTTCACGATCACACCGTCGTCATGCAGGCCGCGCTCATCGAATGGAAACATGGCAAGGGCGCGGAGGCGGCGCTGCAATGGATCGTCAACACGCTCACCGGTCCGGGCCTGCTGCCATCACCTGACGAGCCGTGGGGCAAGGAAGCGCAGGCGTACTACGACGCCAACCGGTCGGACCCGTTCCCAACGTGCCACTGCGGGCGCCCCAGCAATCAACTGTGGATGGGTCGTGGCTTCTGCTGCGATGCCCACTACAGACAAGCGCGAGACCACTGACCATGACCCTATCTGACGAACAGGAGCGGGGGTGAGCCGTGCGTACTTCAACGAATACGACCCGTTCGCGGCAGCGTGGCTCCGCGAGCTCATTGCCGATGGCCTGATCGCGCCTGGTGATGTCGACGAGCGCTCAATTGTCGATGTTCGACCCGCCGACCTCGACGGGTACACCCAATGCCACTTCTTCGCCGGCATTGGCGTGTGGTCCCTCGCGCTCCGCAGCACCGGATGGGCCGACGATCGCCCCATCTGGACCGCATCCTGCCCATGCCAACCTTTCAGCGCGGCAGGCAAAGGAGGCGGGTTTGCTGACGAGCGGCACCTCTGGCCGGACCTCCTCTGGCTTATCCGCCAGTGTCGCCCTGAACTCGTTGTTGGCGAACAGGTTAGCAGCGACGACGGCCTCGCTTGGCTCGACGTTGTACAGGCTGACCTGGATCAAGCGGATTACACCAGCGGGGCACTCGATACCTGCGCTGCGGGCTTCGGAGCGCCGCACATCAGGCAGCGGCTCTATTGGCTGGCCCACTCCAACGACGCGCGATTGGAAGGATGGCGCGGAGTGCGCGAATGTGCCGAGGAACGCGCTGCTCGGGCGCGAAGCGTGGATGGCGGGCTGGCCGACGCCACAGAGCCACGACACGACGAAGCGCGGGAACACGGACGCGCAACGACACCATCGTCCGCACGATCTGTCGAACGCCGTGGAATGGGCATTGTGCGGGTGGCCGACGCCGACGCAGCAGGACCAAGCGTCGAGCGGCGCGAGCTACCCCAAGACAGCGACGCACAATCCTGGGCTCACGCTCACGGACGCGAGCCGGCTGAGCGGATGGCCGACGCCGGCAGCGCACGAGCCGGGCGGGACGCCGGAACAACACGTGGCCCGGAAGAAGGCATGCCAGGACCGCGGCGTGCAGATGGGCGCAGCGGTGACGCACCTCTCGCTCGTGGTGCAGTTGACAGGCCCGGCCCGACTAACGGCCTCTGGCGAAATGCTGACTGGCTCGGATGCCGGGATGGCCGCTGGAGGCCAGTTGCACCCGGCTCATTCCCTCTGGCTCCAACTGGGACCGTTCGCAACCGCGTGGGCGCGCTGCGCGGAGCGGGTAACGCTCTCAACGTCGCGCAAGCGCAAGGCTTCATCGAAGCCGTCATCGGAGTAGTCGCCCCATGACCGCCGTATCCATCGCGCAGGGGCGGGCATGATCTGCCCCCTCTGCTCCCACCCCGAGAGCCGGGCACGCAGCGTCCGCGCCGCCATCGCGCCGCTTGTCCTCGCCGTGGCACTGTTCGCGCTGGTCGCGGACGCGAGCGACTGGTACGTAGCCGCGCCGCGGCACCAACCGCTCTTCGTCGAGAGCGCGCGCCTGCCCGAAGGCGTGCTCCGCTGGCGCTACGACGATGCCGGCGAACTCCATCCCTGGGCGCGCATGGTGATCGAGTCCGCGATGCAGGAGTGGGCCGCGGCATGCGGAATCCGGTTCGAGCAGAGCGACGCCAGCGACGCCGCGCCGTTCGCCTGGTCGGACGCGCTGCCCGCGCACGTCGGCGCCGTGACCGGGGCGAACGTCGATGCCGCGGGACTGCGCGATGTCCTCGTGCTGTTCAACGCGCCCGCGCTGCGCGACCTCGAAACGCTCTACCACGTCGCGCGCCACGAGATCGGGCACGCCATCGGGCTCGCGCACTCCGACGTGCCGGACGCCGTCATGTCGGGGCCGCCGTTCACTCCCTATGCTATCTTCACGCCGCGACTTGCCCCGGACGATGTCGCCGGCTGCGTCGCGCTCTACGGGCCGGCATGACCACGCTCGACCTCGCCGCCGCCGCCTTCCTGGGCGTCCAGCGGGAGACGTTGCGCGAGCGCGCTGCGGCGGGCATCATCCCCGGCGCCAAGATCGGCAAGGAATGGCGCTTCCTGCAGGACGACCTCACGGCCTACTTCCGCTCGCAATGTCGCTCATCCGTCGCCCCCGCAGCCCCTACTGGTGGATCGACCTCCGCCACCCTCGCGGCTACGCCGGGCCGCGCGGCACACTTTCGGTCACACTACAGGCGGATGTCCACCCGGACCTCGCGGGCCACGTCGCCCAGGATCATGATGCCGAGATCGTCGCCGCCGCGCACCGGGACGGGGTAGATCGCCTTGACGCCCTGCTCCGGAAGCTGATCGAGCGTGACCTCGACCACCGACGTCCGGAACACGCCGCCGGCGATGCCGACGCCGCCCTCCGGCTGCGCGGCCGAGCCGTTGCCGTCGCCGCCGGCGCCGAAGAGGTAGCACACGTTCGGCTGCATCGTGACGACCACCGGCGACGCGCCGGGCTTGAGGCTGATCCCGGTGCGCTGCGTGGGGTACACGCGGCCCTTCTGCCACTGCTCGAAGTTGTACTGGATGCCGCCGGCGCAGTCGGTGCAGTAGGTGCCGGTGGGCGTCTTGGTCGAGGCCTCCCAGCGCTGGCGCGCGAGCGCCCAGTCGCCGGCGAACATGGCGGCGAACACGCCGTAGAGCTCGGCCCACTTCTCGGGGATGGGGTAGGCGGGAAAGCGGACGGGATCGGTCACGATGCGATGGCTCCGATGACGAAGGCGGCGATGGCCGTGGCCACGTACACCCACAGAGGCGCGGTGACGGGGCGGGCGAGGAATTCCTTAATGGCACTCACGGGGGCGGTGCTCCTGGCTGGTTGGCGGTGCGGACCTGCTCGTAGGCCGTGACGCACGCGGCCCACTTCGTGCGGCACGAGAGGTAGGCGGCGCCGGCCCTCACGCCCCAGGCGGTGAGCTCGCCCTCGTCAAAGACGACGAGGGAACCGGGCGCGGCGGAATCGGGAACGGCGGGGGCGGGTCCGTGATCGACTTCGGCAGGGGCGGCATGGCCGGCGTTGGCCGCCATGGCTGCGTCGGCGAGCAGCCGGGCAGCATCAGCAGACACGCGAACAAGGCGGCCGCGCAGAGCGCGGGCACGGGCATCGAGCGTGGCGATCGTCGCATCGTTCTTCTCCTGGTTGGCGCGCACGGCGCGGTCGGTGTCGTCGAGGCGCTGCGCGGCGAGCATGGCCATGGCCGTGGCGCGCTCCTGCGCAGCGGCCTTCTCGGCTTGCAGCGCCACGACCTCGGCGCGCGCGTCCTTGCACGCGCTGTTGCAGCGCTTCTCGAGGAAGGCGTAGGTGGCACCGACGGCGAGCGCCGCGGTGAGGACGTAGAGCAGCAGGGCGAGGCCTGCGAAGCCGCGGTTAGCGATCATCGGGGATGTCCACTCGTCGGGTGCGCGGCGCGTCCCACCGCGCCACGAACTGGTTCGGCGGCGGCAGCATCTGGCCATCCCACCGCACGCCGTTCTGCATGTAGAAGTTCAGGAGGAACGGGATCGCACCGTAGACCACGGACACGAACATCCCCTGCGCGTTGGTGGGGTCCGGAATCCCCATGAACCACTCGGTGACGTTCCACGTCATGACCCCGTAGGCGGCGACGCAGGCGCGAGGGACGGCGCGCGCCTGGTCGAACTTGTGCCAGAAGCCGGACCACGTCACGGCCGGGCATCGTAGGCGCCGAGCAGGTAGATTCGCCGCTCGCCGCGGCGCCGCTTTGTCAGCCCGTTCCACTCTCTACCTCCGCTGCGGTTCCACATGAGGAAGCGGTCGGCGCATTCCTGGTCCAATCCCGCGTTGAAGCGCGCCATGACACCGCTGTCGCCGATCGCCTCGACGCCGCAGTTGTAGGCGAGCGAGAGCAGCGCGTCGTACTGCTGTTGCGCGGGCTCGCGCGTCATGTAGGCCTGCAAGCGGTCGCCGTACTCGGCGAGGCTCTCGTCGAGCCACACCGCCGCCTGCTCTGCCGTGCAGGTGTCGCCCGGCTGCACGTCGGTCGTGCGGCCATAGCCGATGGTCCACACCCCCGCCACGTCCTGATAGGCGCGCGTGCGCAGCTCCTCCCAGGCCGCCACGAAGTCGCGGAGCTCGGGCGTGTGTGTCATCGCCCGCGCCGCGGCACCGGGTGGCTCCCGGTGTCGCCCAATCCGAGCATCAGATCGATGCGCTCGTGCGCGTGGTTGGCCGCCTCTTTGTTCGCCGCCACCTTCTCGTGCAACGAGCGAATCTCGACCTTGAGCCCGCCCCAAATCGCCGCCGCCGTGACGAGTTGGCCCGCGAAGAACAGCACCAGCTGCATGGATTCAGACATCGCAATCCCCTGGGTATCCGCGCGGCATCACGGAATGCGAGAGACGGTCAGCCGGGTGCCGATCGTGCCCTGCACCGTGGTGTTGGCTGTGCCGAGAAAGAAGGCTTCTACGTAGCCCGTTGTTCCGGTCGTGCGAATGATCCGATGCGCACTCACGGACCAGATGTTGGTGGCCACCGGCGACGCGCGACAGCGCGCTTGCGCGACGATAGACCCCGTAAACGCGATCTGTGCCGTGCAATCAACGCTGGCGACGGTGTCGGCGTACTCGTAGCTCGCGTTCACGAGGTAGTACCCCGGCTTGGTCAGGAGGTAGCGGTTGTTCGCCGCGTTCCAGTTGCCCATGGCGTCCTCCTCCACCGTCCAGCCGGCGAGCTTGGTGCTCGCTGCGAACCCGGTCTGGTTGGCCGTCAGCCGCGCCGTGAAGGCGGCCCGCGGGTCGAGATAGGCCGGGTCGGCGTAGGGCTCGAGGCCGTACCATGCAGCGGAGAGGCCGGCGTCGAGCACGCCGGCGCCGTCGTTCGCGAGGTTGACCGTGGTGTCGACGGCGAAGGACGACGAGCTCACCGTCGAGTAGACCGTGCCGCCGGTGTTCTGCGTCCGCACGCGACGGCCGATGTGATAGCGCTGCGTGACGTCGACGCCGAGCACCTTGAACTGCGTCGCGCTCTGGAAGAGGACCCCGTTCGATTCCAGCACCCAGGGCGAGAGGAACGATCCCGGGTAGGCGGTGCCGCATTGGACGTTGTCCTGCGTGTAGACCACGCCGCTGCCGAGCGCGACGGGCAGGAGCATCACGAGCTTGTAGGCCGTGGCCTGCACCCACACCTGCGCGGCGCCGTTGCCGTCGAGCACCACGGGGTTCGCGTTGGCATTGGTGCCGGCGAGCGCGTCTGCGTAGGTGGGGTACGTGGCGAGCGGCGTGTTGGTGCCGGCGACGTAGGTCGCGAGCTGCCAGCTGGCGGCCGGGTTCCCGTTGGCATCGAACCACCGGAAGATCGGCGATCCGAGCGGCGCGGCGAAGGGGCTGGTTGCCATGGTGATGCGTCCCTATTCGAGGTAGGATTGATCTATGCCCGGCTTCGAAATCGACTCCAGAGCACGCCCGTACGACCCGCGGAATCCCCCGCCGAGGCCGTTCTGGGTGTCGTTGATCGCCGCCTTCCATTGGGCGGGGTTCGGCGTATTCGTTCTCCTGCTGTACGGCGTGCCGATCACGCTCATCGCTCTTCTGCTGCTGTAGCTCCTACGGTGGCGCCCAGCGCCATGCCGCGCGCGCGCGCAGTGAACTTCAACGCATCGCTCACGAAGTCGATGTTGTTGGGCGTGGCCTTCGCCATCATGGCGCGCGCGATCGTGGGATCGAGCATCGCCTGCGACAGCAGGTCTTTCACCTGCTCTTCGGGCATCTTGTAGAGCCAGTGCAGCGGACGCAACACTGATTGCGCTACGGCGTTGTTCGCCAGCCCGTTGCCGAGGCCAGCGCCGATGACGTTCGCCGTCGAGAGGTTCTGGAAGGTGTTCGAGCCGGCCGCCCGGCCCGCACTGTCGCTCAACTGCGCGCGATCGAGATCAGCGCCGATGCGCTTCAATGCCTCAATGTGCTCGGGCGACAGCTTGCCCTTGAGGTCCTCGATGTTGCGCATCACGACGCTCTGCCATTTCGCTTGCGAAATGATCGGCTCGCCCGTCACGTCGGGGCCAGCGAGCCGCGTGCGCGCCTGGATGTCCTGCCCCGTCTCCATACGGTTCACGGGCGCGCTATCGGCGCGGAACCCGGCCCGCGCCTTGGCATAGTCGGGGCTCGCGGTGTCGAGCCAGCTCACCAGCTGTTCGCGGGTCTGCGCGATGGCGCGCTGCTGCGTCTTGCCGATACCCGACTGCGGCGCCGTGTCGAGCATGTCGTCGAGGGCGAGTTTCACGTAGTGCAGGCCGCGCACGGAGCTCATGACGTCGTCCACCGGCTGGCCCGACTCGGCGGCGATCTCCGCGGCCTTCTTGACCGCCGCCTTGAAGGCGGGCCGCTTGGCGAGGTCCAGCAGCGGCGCCACCTCGACGCCCGCGGCAAGATCCTGTCCTTCCGCGCGCCCGTAGTTGGCGGTCGCGTTCTTGCCGCGCGTCGCCTTCGCCGCGGCGAGCTCCTCCGGCGTGCCCGCGATCTCGTCGAGCACGCGGTTGCGCGCGGCGTTGTTCGCGCTGCGGCGCGTGGCGAAGCGCGGATCGGTCGCCGCCATGGCGCGCTCGGCTTGGAGCAGCCCCGGGTCACGAGCGGCCTGCGCAGCGGTCGGCAGCGAACCTTCGATAATCTCGTCGCCGCTGTTCGCCATGCTGGCCATCGCGGCCTCGGGGTCCGCCGCGACGCGCCGCAGCGTGGAGCCCACGATCTCGCCGCGCCCTTTGGCCGTGAACGGCTTCGCCACTTGCCGCGCGGCGCGCGTAACCACCGGCACGCCGACGCGCGCCGCCTCGATCACGGCGGGCGTCAGGAAGCCGGTCGCCATGCCGATGGCGAGCTGCATCATGGGATCGGCCCCCTCCTCACGCGCCGCACCTGCGGCGGCCCCGGAGGCCGCGGCAGCGGTCGCCTGCGCGCCTGGGGCCGCGGCCAGCGCACCGCCCACCGCCTGGGTCACAGGGCCCACGGCGCCGGCCAGGAGCTTGCCCACGCCCACGCCGCCGGCGGCGCCGGCGACGCCGCGCGACGCATCTCCCACCACGCGCTCGGTTGCCGTTTCGGGCTGCGGGAAGCCGATGTCCGTCAGCTTCTCGGACAGCCATTGCGTGAAGGGCTTCGAGCCGGCGAGTTTGCTGATCGGGTCAGCCAACATGCCGGGGACGCCGGCCGCGCCCTCGATCAGATGGCGCGCGGTAAGCCCCCCCTGGCGGGCGAGCGCTTCGCCGGTTGACCTCTCGGGGCGCGGCGGCTCCGGGATGGCGCCGGCAGCGGCGCGCGGCAGGATGTCGCGCTCGATCGCGCTCGTGATCTGCTCTGGCGTGTAGTCGTCCGGGAACTGCACGACACCGACGCCCTTGATGTTGACGGCCTGGGGCATGGTCAGAAGCCGTAGGTGAGCGTGCCGTCGGGCCCGCGCTTCAGGCCGGCGGCGGCGGGTGCCCCGGCACCCGATCGCGTCACCGGCGGGAGCTCGGTGAAAATCTGGTCCTTGGGCAGCTGGTTCGCGTCCGCGGCGCGTTCGTAGGTCTGGCGCGCGGCGTTGTACTGCGCCTCGATCTCGCCGACGCGCCCCTCGAGCATGCCCACGAGCTTGTTCCGCATCGCTGGCGTGAGGCGACCTCGGCCTACCACGTAGCCCATCGCACCGAGAGCCCGCTCAATCGGGGAGCCCGACTTGATCACGAGGCTCATCTCGCCCTCGCGAACCACGCTCGTGGGGTCGAGGATCTTGCCGACACCGTAGATCACGTCCAGATCGCCGGCCGTGGTGTCGGGCGCGTTCTGCACCGACTTCAGCACCGGGATGACGGTCTTGTACGACTTCACCTCCGGGAGGTCGTTGAACTCTTTCCGCAGGTCCGTGGTGCCCTTGCCGACGTTGCCGGATCGCGCGATGGCGTTGTGGTCGCGCGCCCGCGCGTCAACACGCTGGTTGTTCTCCTGCGTCTCTTTGAGGGTGGCCCACTGGATGTTGCGGCCGGCGGCGTTGTTCGCCTTCGTCTCTTCGAGCGTCGCGGCTTGATTGGCCTCGGCGGCCAGGTTGTGCCGCCCGGTCTCCGCGCGCGTCTCGGCCTGGCCCTTGAGCTCGATCGCCTTGGCGGCGTCGATGCTCGCGGCGGCGGCCGCCTTCAGCCAGCCGCGCGGGTCCTGCTGCCAGTCGCCGAATGCGCGCGGATCGTGGCCCATGTCGGCCATCTGCCGCACGATCGTCTGCACCTGCCGCGGGCCCGACTCGGGATCGTCCAGCGTCGCCTGCGCGAGCCCGCTGACGATAGCAAGGTCCTTCACGCGCGTCTCGGAGCGCAGCTTGCCCACCTCGGCAACGCCCTTCGCCTCTTCCAGCCGCGCTTTCCGGCGCGCGTCGGCCTCCTTGAGCATCAGCGCCGCGGCGGAGGGGTTGGCGCGCGCCGCCTGGGCCACAGCCTCGGCGCTGAACTGCTTGTCGATGAGCTCGGGCAGCGCGGCCTCATACGCCCTCGAAGCATCGAGCTTGCGGCGCGTCTCCTCCTCCTCCAGCGCGCCCATGCGCCCGCGGCGCGCGAGATCGCCAAGCGTCTGCACGGTCGCGAATTGCTTGACCGGGTCCGGCAGCTGCACGCCCTGCGTGCCGAGCAGCATCCCTACATCGAAACCCGCCATGGCCTAGCCCCCCCCGGTGACCGCGGAAATCGCCTTGTTCCCGAAAATCTGCGAGATGATCCCGGACACCACCGCGTTGATGGCGTTGGCGTCGCCGATCGCACCCGCGGCACCAGCGTTGCCGGACGCGAGGATGTTGTTGGTGATGAGCGTGGCGAGCGCCGCCTGCTGCTGGGCGGTCATCTGCGAACCGGAAAGGCCCATCTGCGCCAGATCCTTGAGCGTGCCCCATTCGAACGCGCGGTCGCCGCTCGCGGTGTCGCGATCGAACGTGAGATCGAAGCGGCGCATCATCTCGTTGAAGTCGCGATCCGAGATCGCCGTGTCCTTGTCGAACGAGAGCCCCCAGCGGCGGCCGGACTCATCGAAATCGCGATTGCTGACGCGCTGCGCTTCGAGGAAGTCGCGGAGGTCCTTGTAATTCGTGAAGTCGAACGAGCGGTCGCCCTCGTACACGTTGCGGCCGAAGCCGCGATCAGACTCGAAGTTCTGGCGGCCGGTGTCGCGGTCGTCCTGGTACACGCCGCGCGAGAAGTTGCGTTCCTGGTTGCGGCGCTGGTTCGCCTTGTCGAACTCCTCGGAGGCGAGCCCCTCGGCGTAGGCAATGCCCTCCTTCACCGCTTTGCCCGACAGCAGGCTCCCGCTCGCCGCGCGCGAGGTGTCGATGGCGCGCTGGCCCTGGTCAAGCCGGAACTTGTAGCCGGCGTCGTCGAAGTAGTCCATGACGTCGCCGCTGGTGTCCTGCCAGGGTTCGGGCGCGCCGTAGGTGGGCGCGTTGTACGTGGGCGGCGTGTAGGCGCCGTTGTTCACGCCGCTGCCGGCGGACGCGTACCACTCCGGCAGCGTCATGCCGGGCAACAGCGGCAGGCCGGCGGCGGTGCGCATCGCGGCACCGAGCTTCGCGTCCGTGATCTGCATCTTGATCGCGTCCGGCAGCGAGTTGTAGAAGTCGGTGTTGCCGCTCATGGCCTGCCAATCCGGCGTGCCGTCGGGCTTCGTGATGAAGTAGCTGCCGAGG
>JACCDG010339920.1_pt1 | contig 11329 bp, 10 predicted proteins | sample 7442471 | NCBI WGS metagenome assembly JACCDG01 (sample SAMN15323444, study PRJNA562643) | freshwater metagenome | isolation source: river surface water | place: USA:Blue River Watershed | collected 2017-08-17
ATCAATTAACCAATAAACGTGAACATGGTATTTTAGATAGAGGTGATCATGCTGAAATTGCCACACATATCGAAAAGAGTTTAGAAAATGAATTTATAGGAAACGTAATTGATGTTTGTCCTGTAGGCGCATTAACTGATAAGACATTTAGATTCAAGAACAGAGTATGGTTTTTGAAACCAATGGATGCGCACAGAGATTGTCCAACTTGTTCTGGAAGAGTGACCTTATGGAATAGAGGAGATGAAGTATTTAGAGTAACTGCAAGAAAAGACGAGTGGGGTGAAATTGAAGATACACCAGATGGTCAACCAGGTTGGATTTGTAACACTTGCAGATTTGATAAGAAAGAAACTTCTGACTGGGTGATTGAAGGTCCAAGAGAAATTAATAGACATTCTGTGATTGCGCAAGGACATTATTCAGGTAAAATTGGTACAACTAAACCAAATGAAACTTTCACTGCAGTGAATGATGGAAGAACGCCACAATTGTTAATGGATATTCACGATGAAAGTGAAGTGAATCAACCATCCATTCATTTAAGTCAAACCAAAGGACCTTCACACGGTGAAACATTTAACAACAACAAAGCTTAATTGATTATAGCATGACATTACTTTCATTTGATTGGGCATTTATCATAGAAAAATTAATAATGATTGCCATTATTGTTTTTGCAAGTTTGGGTATTGCCTTATATACCACATTTGGTGAGCGTAAAGTAGCAGCCATTTTACAAGATCGTCCAGGTCCAAGCCGTGCTGGCCCATTTGGTTTATTACAACCTTTGGCGGATGGTCTTAAATTAATTTCCAAAGAAGAGATTATTCCTTCTCATGCCAATAAATGGTTGTTTATTTTAGGCCCAGGTTTGGCAATGACAGCAAGTTTAATGACTTGTGCAGTGATTCCTTGGAGTACTGCAGTAGATGTGTTTGGTCGTCACGTTGAATTACAAGTTGCTGATGTGAATATTGGTCTTTTGTATGTTTTTGCTGTAGTGAGTATGGGTGTATATGGTATTATGATTGGAGGCTGGGCTTCTAATAATAAATTCTCTTTAATGTCTGCACTAAGAGCAGCATCACAAGCTATTAGTTATGAATTGGCAATGGGCTTAGCGTTGATTGCTTTATTGATGACAACAGGATCTTTAAGTTTAAAAACCATCGTTGAACAACAAGTATCTGGCAATTGGTGGAATATTGTATATCAGCCATTAGGTTTTCTTTTATTTTTTGTTGCAGCATTAGCAGAGTGTAATAGAACACCATTTGATTTACCTGAAGCTGAAAATGAATTGAATTTTGGTTATCACCAAGAGTACTCTTCTATGAAATTGGGTTTCTATTTATTTGCTGAGTATATCAACATGATCATGAGTAGTGCGATTATGGCTTCCATGTATTTTGGTGGATATGATTTACCATTCTTTAATGAAGCTAGTGTAGCGCCTAATATTGCTGCTTTAATTGGCGTTGGAACCTTGTTAATCAAGATTGTATTATTCATCTTTTTATTTATGTGGATTCGTTGGACAATCCCAAGATTTAGATATGATCAATTAATGAATCTTGGTTGGAAGACAATGATACCATTGGCATTATTCAACTTATTATTAACGGGCGCAGTGATCTTAGCTAAATTATAATTTACAAAAACGATTTATAAATAATATGCAACCACTTACCAATAAAGCACAAGCAGTTAATAGAGCTCCAATGAGTTTCTGGGAGCGCTTGTATTTAATCAATATCATCAAGGGTATGTTTATTACGTTTAGTCATATGTTTAAAAAACAACCCACTATTCGATATCCAGAGCAGAAGCGTGAATTCAGTCCTGTTTTTAGAGGACTTCATGTGTTAAACAGAGATGAAGCTGGTAGAGAGCGTTGCACTGCTTGTGGTTTATGTGCAGTTGCCTGTCCAGCTGAAGCCATTACCATGGAAGCAGCAGAGCGTCAAGATGGTGAAGAAAATTTATACAGAGAAGAAAAATATGCTGCTAAATACGAGATCAATATGTTACGTTGTATTTTCTGCGGCCTATGTGAAGAAGCTTGTCCAAAAGATGCTATCTATTTAAGTGAAACTTTTGCACCTGCAAATTACACTCGTAAAGGTTTTATTTACGGAAAAGAAGATTTATTAATTCCTAATCCAACTACAGAAGCAGCAGCTTTTGCAGCAGCTAAAGGAGTAGAAGCTTAATTATATGAATACATTAGAGATTTTATTTTACGCATTATCTGCATTTGCAATTGTAAGTGCTGTAATGGTTTTGATAAGTAAGAACCCCATACATAGTGTACTTTGGTTAATCTTGGTGTTCTTTGCTATTTCTGGCCATTATATTTTATTAAATGCTCAGTTCTTGGCGATTGTAAACATCATCGTTTATGCTGGTGCGATTATGGTTTTGTTCTTATTTGTAATCATGTTAATGAATGTAAAGAAAGATCAAGAACCAAAAAAGCAACATCTGGTTAAGTTCATTGGTGTGATTGCAGGGGGCAGTTTCTTGACTTTATTAATTGCATTGGTAAAACAAACAAGTCAATTACAAGGAAAAACAGTTTTATTAAAAGAAGGAACCATTGGTTTAATTCATCCTTTAGGTAAGGCTTTGTTTAGTGATTATGTGGTTCCGTTTGAAATTAGTAGTGTGTTGTTTTTAAGTGCTATGGTGGGTGCGGTAATTATTGGTAAAAAATAAAAATTATTAGGATATGCCTATATTAAATTATATCTATTTGTGTTTAACATTGTTCAGTATTGGTGTTATTGGCGTATTGGTGCGTCGTAATGCGATTATTGTATTTATGTGTATTGAATTGATGTTGAATGCAGTGAATTTGCTTTTGGTTGCATTTTCAAAAATGTATAATGGAGCAACTTTTGCCAATGCCCCAACTTCTACAATAGGTATTGATGCACAAATATTTGTATTCTTTATTATGGTAGTGGCAGCAGCAGAAGTAAGTGTTGGACTGGCTATCATTGTTATGATGTACAGAAATACGCACTCAGTAGATATTAATTTCTTAAATAGATTAAAGAACTAATTCGTTTCGCATGAAAGTAATTATAGCGTTTATTATACTTTGGCCTTTTGTTGGATTTTTATTCAATGGATTAGGTCGTAATGTCTGGAGCAAAAAGACAGTGGCATTTAAAGCTACTGGGTATATTCTAGCTTCCTTTATTTGTAGCATCTTGGCATTTATCCAAGTGCAAGAACAAGGAGCGATCAGCGTACATTATTTTGATTTTATCAATTCCAGTAGTTTAACTATTCCTTTTGATTTTAAAGTGGACGCTCTTTCAAGCTTATTCTTATTGGTCATTACTGGCGTGGGTACATTAATACATTTGTATTCTACCGCATACATGCATGAAGAGGAAGCACCTCATTATGCCCGCTACTTTGCTTATTTGAATTTATTTATCTTCTCCATGTTGTTATTGGTATTAGGTGACAACTTTGTAATTATGTTCATTGGATGGGAAGGAGTTGGATTATGTTCTTATTTATTGATTGGATATTGGTTTTCTAACGCTTCATTCAACTATGCAGCAAAGAAAGCCTTCATTATGAATAGAATTGGTGACCTAGGATTTTTATTAGCTATTTTTTGGTTAATTGTTAAATTAGGCACAGTGAGTTATGGCGAAGTTTTTACTGCGGAGAGTTTAGCTAAATTGTCTTCAACAGATATTACTGCAATCACTTTATTATTGTTTGTGGGTGCGATGGGTAAGAGTGCACAGATTCCTTTGTTTACTTGGTTACCAGATGCGATGGCAGGTCCAACACCTGTATCTGCATTGATCCACGCTGCAACCATGGTTACAGCAGGTATCTATATGATTACCAGAGCAAATATGTTATTTAGTGCAAGCGAATTAACACAGCATGTGATTGCGATTGTAGGTATTAGTACCGCTTTATTATCTGCAACCATTGCATTAAAACAAAACGATATCAAAAAAGTATTGGCTTATTCTACAGTGAGTCAATTGGGTTATATGTTTTTAGGATTGGGTGTTGGTGCTTATTCTGGCGCAGTATTTCATGTAATCACGCATGCTTTCTTTAAAGCATTATTGTTCTTGGGTGCGGGTTCGGTGATTCATGCAATGCATCATGAACAAGATATTCGCAAGATGGGTGGATTAAAATCAAAATTACCTATCACGCATATTACTTTCTTGATTGCTTGTATCGCCATTGCAGGAGTTCCACCATTTAGTGGGTTCTTCTCTAAAGATGAAATTTTAGCAGCTGCTTTTGCAAAAAGTCCAATTTATTGGGCCTTAGGTGTAATAGGTGCAGCGATGACTGCTTTTTATATGTTCCGTTTGTATGCAACTACTTTTCTAGGTCAGTTTAGAGGAACGCATGAGCAAGAACATCATTTACATGAAAGTCCATTTGCGATGACATTGCCTTTGATTTTATTGGCTGTGGCAAGTGCTATTGCTGGCGCATTGGGTATCCCTGCTTTAATGGGTGGCAATCATTGGTTATCGCATCAATTAATTCCCATTATTGGAGAGGCGCATGAAGCACATTTATCTCATGAGACAGAGTGGATCTTAATGGGCGTTTCTGTAACCATTGCTGTGATCGCATTGTTGATTGCTGTAAGCAGGTATAAAAAACAAGCAGATGAAGAGCCAACATCTACACTAGGAAAGTTCTTATACAATAAATGGCATATCGATGAATTGTATAACAGTGCCATTGTAGAACCATTGAATAAAATGTCTGGATTCTTAAAAGAAACCATTGAAAGAAAAGTGATTGATGGTGCGGTGAACGGAACGGGTAAATTGGTTCAGTATGGTGCAAGACAAATTAGATTAATTCAAAGTGGTCAGGTAGGTTATTATATTTTATTCATGGTATTATCATTAGTGTTAATGATTGTATTGTGGTTTAATGATATAGCTATACTTAGATTTCTTTTTAAATTGACTCAAAAATAATAAGCAATTATGTTCTTACTTTCTTTTTTATTAATACCTATTGTTGCTGCTATTTTTCTGCTTTTTATTCAACACGAAAAAAGAGCACAAGATATAGCCATTGTGGCAAGTGTTGTAAGTTTAGCTGCTGCAGTGAATATGCTTTTTATAAATGTGTCAACTGTTGATCTGACTTGGCTGCAAGTATTGAATAGTCGATTTGTTTTGCAAGCAGATGGATTGGCAAAGATTTTAATTTTATTGACAGCCATCAGTTTCCCTGCAATATTTATTGCTACTAGCAAAAATCAAGTAGCTCAAAAAAATATATTTTTATCGCTCATGTTATTTACACAAGCCGGTTTAATGGGTGTGTTTTTAGCTGGAGATGCATTATTATTTTATTTCTTCTGGGAATTGGCTTTAATCCCTGTTTACTTTTTATGTTCAATTTGGGGTGGTGAAAAAAGAATTGCTGTTACTTTTAAATTTTTCATTTACACTTTCTTGGGTTCATTGATCATGCTCATTGGTATCATTTATATGTACATGCATACCAAAGATCATAGTTTTGCATTTGCTTCTTTTATGGAAGCTGGGTTAACCAATACGCAACAAGTAACAGCTTTCGCTTTATTTTTTATTGCCTTTGCTATTAAGATGCCAATTTTCCCTTTACATACTTGGCAACCTGATGCGTATGATCAATCACCTACTGCAGTGACTATGGTGCTAAGCGCTGTGATGGTTAAAATGGGTTTATATGGTGTATTAAGATGGTTGATGCCTTTATTTCCAAGTGCATTTAGTGCGCATACCAATATTGTCATGATCCTTTCTATCATTGGAATCTTATATGCATCATTTATTGCCATCAAGCAAGATAATATCAAAAAATTAATCGCTTATTCTTCTATAGCGCATATTGGTTTAATGAGTGCAGCATTATTTGCTAATAAAGAAGTGGGTACTCAAGGTGTTTTAATTCAATTATTTTCACATGGTATCAATGTGTTAGGACTATGGATTATCGCAGATTTGATTGAACAACAAACAGGTACAAAATCATTATCTGAAATGGGAGGCCTTGCTAAAAAACAGCCTACACTAGCTATATTATTAGTGGCATTCTCTTTTGCCAATGTTGCATTGCCATTAACCAATGCATTTGTGGGTGAATTTTTAATGTTCAATAGTTTATTCCAAGTGAATCCATGGATGGCTGCAGCAGCAGGAGTGAGTGTGGTATTGGCAGCTATTTATACTTTAAATATGGTGCAAAAATGCGCCTATGGTGATGTGAGTGTTGCAATACAGAAAATGACGACTAATAAACCTGCACAGGCAGTATTGATTGTGTTAATCATTATTGTTTTTGTAACAGGTGTATATCCTCAACCATTATTTGATTTAACAAAAGATACTTTATTAGAATTGTTTGTAAAATAAATTAAAAGAATTAGCAATGAATGCAATTATAGTTTCTGCTTTATTAGGGGTGATATTAATGTTTTGTTCTTGGGGTTTAAAAAGTGAAAGCTTACAAAAGAATATTGCATTGATAGGTTTGTTAGTTTTAATTGTAGCTAATCTTGCACAATTGAATGGATGGTATGTTATTGATATTGATACTAAAGGCATGTTATCTTTTAGTAGTTTCGGTTTATATGCTAATACCATTTTATTTATACTCACCTTCTTGTATTTATGGATCAATGCAGAAGAGATAGAAGCTATCGGACACCAATCAGCTGATTTTTATGCACTATTTTTCTTTATTTTATGTGGTGCAAGTATTTTGACCTCTTTTGATAATTTATTGATGTTGTTTATTGGTATTGAAATTCTTTCTATTCCATTATATATATTAACTGGTTCTGATAAAAAGAATTTATTGAGTAATGAAGCTGCATTGAAATATTTTTTGATGGGTGCTTTCTCTACTGGAATTCTTTTATTAGGTATCACTTTATGTTATGGAGCAATTGGCAGCTTTAGATTAGAAGCTCCGGTAATTATTCCATCAAAGGGAATGGCGTTGGAACAATATTTATTGTCTGCAGGTTTGATCTTGATTTTTGCTTCCATGAATTTTAAAGTTTCTGCTGCACCATTCCATTTTTGGACACCAGATGTGTATGATGGGGCACCCACCGTATTTACAAGCTTTATGGCTACGATTGTTAAAGCTGCCGGCTTTATCGCATTTGTATCCATCTTTCATGCACAATCTAAGGCATTAGGCTACTCTTGGGAGCTTTTATTGACTTTTGTCATTCTTGCTACATTATTAGTAGGTAATATCTCTGCAGTGTTTCAGAGAAGTGTAAAAAGAATGTTGGCATACTCAAGTATTGCACAAGCAGGTTTTATGTTATTTGCTTTGTATGGCGTTTCTGATTTTGCGAATGAAGGGATCTTATTGTATGCTGTAGTTTATTCAGTGGCATCTATTGGTATTTTCGCTGTTTTAGTTAAAATGAAGGATTACGGATTTGAAGCATTCAATGGCCTATCAAAGACACATCCTTTATTAGCTTTTGTAACAACCATCTTTTTATTATCCTTGGCGGGAATTCCTTTAACTGGCGGTTTCTTTGCAAAATATTATATGTTAAATGCCATCTTATCAGCTGGAGCAGGTTTATGGGTAGTGATTATTGCAGTTATTTTTGCAGCCATCAGTGTATACTATTATTTTAAAGTTATACAAGCCATGTATTTTATACAAGGTACCCCAGCGATCAAGGAATTGCCCACTATATACTCATATAAGTTATTGGTTTTGGCCATAATATTGTTGGTTTTAGGCGTTTTCCCTAATCTATTGTTCAATTATCTATACTTTTAGCCGTTCCTCAAATAAACGGCCCTCGGATCCCTGCATTGTTCAATCTGTAGTACCTTTAGGTTTCAGGAAAACTTTGCATTATGACCCTTCAAGATTCTTTTGTGTTGGCTTGGCGTACCGTTAAAAGCAACAAATTAAGAACTGGTATTACTGTGGCTATTATCGCCTTTGGAATTATGGCTTTAATAGGTATTATCACTGCTATTTCTGCAATGAATCAAAGTTTAAAAGAAAACTTTTCTTTTATGGGTGCCAATGCATTTAGTATTCGTTACAAAGAAATGAAAGCTAGAATGGGTGGGCCAGATCAGGGGGAAGAATTCTCTAAATCTAAAAAAGGAAAAAAAGAAAAGAAATCCAATTTAGACAAAGTAATTAGACTTGAAGAGTCTACTTATTTTAAAGAACATTATGGTTTTAATAGGGCACAAGTATCTGTGTATAGAAGAGGTAATGGGAATAATGAAATTCATTACAAGAATAAAAAAACCAATCCTCAGATAGCCATGTTTGGAGCCGATGAAAATTATTTAGCAGTGAGCGGATACACTTTAGCATCTGGAAGAAACTTGAATCCGGTGGATATGCAAAGTGGCAGAAATGTTGCAGTAATTGGAAGTAATGTGGCGGCAAAATTAAATCCTGCTAGACCAGAAAAAATGCTAGATAAAATTATTTTGGTTTCGGGTAAACCTTATAGAGTGATTGGATTATTGAAATCAAAGGGTTCAAGTGCCATGATGCGACAAGATGATGTGGTGATTACCTCAGTAGAGAACTTGAGACAATATCAAATTAACAATTCCTATCAGATAGGTGTGATGGTGAATAATGTGGCAGAATTGGAACCTGCTATTGGAGAAGCAACAGATCAAATGCGTAAAGCAAGAAGACTTATTCCAACCGAAGCAGAAAATTTTGTGATTGATAAGAGTGATAAATTCGCTGAAATGTTTATTGGCTTTTTAGCAGGCATTAGTGGTGCTGCTGGTGCTATTGGAATGATCACATTGATAGGAGCCGCTATTGGATTAATGAATATTATGTTGGTTGCTGTGAACGAAAGAACTAGAGAAGTTGGTTTAATCAAAGCACTTGGTGGCAAGAAAAAAGATGTGCGTCGTCAATTTTTATTTGAAAGTATTTTGATCAGTATTTTAGGTGCCGTATTCGGAATTATTTTAGGGGTATTGGTCGGAAATATATTCAGTATTGTATTAGGCACTGGATTTGTGATTCCTTGGATGTGGGTGGCTATAGGTATCATTATTTGTACCGTTGTGGGCTTAGTAGCAGGCATTTATCCAGCTATGAAAGCAGCTTCTTTAAACCCCATCAACGCATTGCGCTACGAGTAAGTTTTTGTTCATTGCCCTTTAGATACAAATACAAGTAAATACTTTAATTTTTTCGAAAAGCGGATATTCCATTTAAGTTTAATATATAAAAAATTAAACAATCTACCAACAGCAGTTAGTTTAGGGTAAATTTTATTTAAAAATGCACCCCTAAAATTTGGTTCATTCAATAAATTACTTATTTTGTAACCCCTTAGAAACTAGTGCGGAGGATTTGAGTGAAATCTAAAACAATAGTCAAAAGGATATCATCTTATTATAATTTTTTATTTAAAACCAAAAATCAATTGAATCATGGCTGATTTAACTAAACCAACTGCGACTGCTGCTACAAAGACTGCGGCTCAGCCTCAAAAAGGCGGTAACTTAGTTGCAACTTTAGCACCGATTGTGTGTATTGTATTAGGATACGTAATCTGGCGTTTTGTGCTAGGTAATGCATCTAATTTCACAACTCCTGATCCTGCTGGCGGATTCTGGCCTGCGCACAAAGGACCAAAAGGTAACTTGACAAAAATGTATGAAGGTGGTATCGTTGTACCTATCTTGATTGGTAACTTATTGATCGTGTTAACTTTCGTAATCGAGCGTTTAATGACTATCAAAAAAGCTGCTGGTTCTGGAAACATTACTGAATTTATCCGTAAGGTTCAATTCCACTTAGCTAACAAAGAAGTTGATAAAGCTATCGCTGAATGTGATAAGCAAAAAGGTTCTGTAGGAAACGTAATGAAGTCTGGCTTGAAAAAGTACAAAGAAATGATTACGAATACAGAATTAGATACAGAACAAAAAGTATTGAGTATTCAAAAAGAAATCGAAGAAGCAACTGCATTGGAATTACCAATGTTAGAAAAGAACTTAGTATTCTTATCAACTATCGCATCAGTAGCAACTTTATTAGGTTTGTTCGGTACGGTATTAGGTATGATTCGTTCTTTCTCTAAATTAGGTGAAGAAGGTGGTGGTGAAGCTGCTCGTGAATTATCTCAAGGTATTTCTGAGGCATTGTATAATACTGCATTAGGTATTGGTACATCTGCTGTAGCGATCATCATGTATAACGTATTTACTACAAGTATTGATGGCATCACTTATGGTATCGATGAGTCAGGCTTTACTTTAACACAAAGCTTTGCTGCACAATACAAATAGTAGAAATAACTTAATAACACTTAATTAAAAGAATATACAATGGGTAGAGCCAAATTACCTCGTAAGAGTACCAACATCGACATGACTGCCATGTGCGATGTGGCTTTCCTTTTATTGTCTTTCTTTATCTTGACTACAAAATTCAAACCTGCAGAGGCAATCGCTGTAGAAACACCAAGTTCGGTGGCTTCTAAAGTAGCTCCTTCAAAAGATTTTGTATTGATCACTATAACTAAAGACGGTAAAGTATTTCTTACTTTAGATGATGAGCAAAGAAAAGAATTCATTGCAAACTCTTTGAATTCAACTCGTAATTTAGGTATCGATGTAGCCGCTTTCAAAAAAGCTGGTTTTATTGGTGCACCAATTGCAGGTCTTAAATCTTTCTTAGCTATTCCAGAAGAAAACAGAAAAGGTGATCAATTACCTGGTATTCCAGTAATGGATAGCACAAACAATGAATTAGTTACTTGGTTACAACTTGTGAACGAATCATATGCCGGTGCTAAAATGGACCTTTTATTAAAAGGGGACAATGTTTCAAAATACCCTTCATTCAGAAATGTTATCACAGCATTAAAGAAGAACGATATCTTGAAGTTCCAAATGATTACCAATCCTGAAAACGCGCCTATGGGTTCGGAATTATGGAAGAAATCTATGAGTGGAGAAAAACAGGAAAATTAAATTAATAACTAATTAAAAGCTATCGATATGGCAGAATTAGATACCTCGGGTGGTGGACATAAAAAGAAAGGACCAGGGGTCAAGAAAGGAAAAAAGCTATCAACACGCGTTGACTTGACGCCAATGGTGGACTTAGGTTTCTTATTGATTACCTTCTTCATTTTTACCACAACCATGAGCCAACCTACAGCCATGAAATTGTTTTTACCAGATGATAAGGTAAACCCTGAAGAGCAAAATAAAGCGAAAGAATCAGGTGTTTTAACCATCATGATGGGAGCAGATAATCATATTTATTATTA
>JACCDG011775585.1_pt1 | contig 11327 bp, 20 predicted proteins | sample 7442471 | NCBI WGS metagenome assembly JACCDG01 (sample SAMN15323444, study PRJNA562643) | freshwater metagenome | isolation source: river surface water | place: USA:Blue River Watershed | collected 2017-08-17
CTCTCCGACTAGCATGACTCGCTTTATTAAGATCGATTACACCGGCCGCACTGACGGTCACGTATTTGACAGCACACGCGCAGCAGACGCTCCAAGCCGAAAGGGGCATGGACCTGTGGTTGTTGCAATTGGCACAGGTCAACTCTTGCCGGGCTTAGATGCCTTCCTTTCTGATAAGCAACCTGGAGATTATGTACTTACTCTCTCTGCTGAGCAGGCATTTGGGAAGAAAGATGCGAAAATGCTCAAACTCGTTCCGATCAAAGCATTCGGAAAGGAAGCTCGTAATCTTGCACCTAATTTGCCGGTGACGATCGGAGAGCAACGCGGCATAGTGAAGAGCATTAGTGGTGGTCGTGTTGTTATTGATTTTAATCACCCTCTTGCAGGCAAGCAAGTGGATTATAGTGTAACCCTGCATGGTGACGTGACCGATGAAACGCAGAAAGTTGAGGCAACAGTGCAAGCGATGCTTGGCGTTGCCTTGCCTGTGCAGAAAGAAGGAGATTCAGTAGTACTCTCACTACCAAAAGGGTTCCCTGCTGAAGGCCTTATCAAGGAAATTGAACGCATCAGTGGAGTGGTTGTGAAGACTAAGGAAGTTGACATGCAGGTGCATGGCGATCATGTACACCTGCCGGGCGAGTCGCACCACCACTGATAAGTTTTATATTCTCCACCATGGTGTTGAGCAGCATGGATAAAATTCTCATGGCTGCACAGGATGCCGCAGCGCGCGCGTCACAAGAGCGCGACACTCGACAACGGCAGCGTACTGCAGTAGATGAAGAGCTTGAACTGCTGCTCAAAGAACACCACGCAACAATTAAGGTTGTAGGATGCGGTGGCGGGGGAAATAATACCGTCAATCGAATCGCAGAGGTTGGGGTTACTGGTGCAGAGACAATCGCTATCAATACTGATGCGCAGGATTTACTGTACACAACTGCTGATAAGAAAATACTCATCGGAAAAGAAGCAACCCGTGGATTGGGTGCAGGAAGTATTCCTAAAGTTGGAGAAGAATCTGCACGCGAGCAAGAACATGAGCTGAAGCAGGCATTGCAAGGCGCTGACATGGTGTTTATCACCTGTGGATTGGGTGGGGGAACCGGTACGGGTTCTGCACCTATCGTTGCAGAAGTTGCAAAAAAGCTCGGTGCGCTTACCGTTGCAATAGTTACGCTCCCCTTCTCCATGGAAGGTCATCGTCGCTGGGAAAATGCGATGCACGGTCTGGACGAGTTAAAGAAGAATGTTGATACTCTTATCGTCATTCCAAACGATAAGTTACTTGAGTTAGCACCTGATTTGCCGCTCCACACTGCATTCAAAGTTGCTGATGAAATTCTTACGAATTCAGTGAAAGGAATTGCTGAAATCGTAACAAAGCCCGGCCTAGTAAATCGAGACTTTGCAGATATTCGCACCATCATGGGTAAAGGCGGAGTTGCACTCATCGGAATGGGCGAATCTGACTCAGATAATCGCGCACAAGAGGCAGTTGAGAAGGCTATATCGAATCCGTTGCTTGATGCTGACATTACTGGTGCGAATGGAGCACTCATCAACGTCATTGGCGGGGAAGATATGACGCTTGAAGAAGTGCGCAAAGTCATCGAGACGGTCGCGGCAAAATTAGATGAGGAAGCACGCATAATTTGGGGAGCACAAATAGCGCCCGACTTGAAGAAGACTATGCGTGTGATGCTCATCGTTACAGGCGTTAAGTCTAGTCAAATACTCGGACTATCCCAAGTGCAAGCTGAGAAGACGCAAGGGAAGAAAACCATTGGCGTTGAGCTAGGTATTGAATTCGTAGATTAGGATGAATTGGTAACTTCGAAGGTGCTTCTCTCTGCTGCTGTTCGCTTTTGTTCATCCTTTCCTGCATCCTTCCAATTCTTGCTCCTGGGAGTGTATGTTGAGCAGACCAGTAACCTTTAAAAAGGGTCTTGGGTTTCCAGGTACGGAATGAGTGGTCGCTTCAGATCGTTTCTTGCAGAATGCAAGCGGGTATTGTTAATTACTCGTAAGCCATCCAAGCAAGAATACAAAGACCTCGTGAAGATCACCGGACTAGGCCTCTTAATCATTGGCTTTGCTGGCTTCCTTGTCTCGTATCTGTATGCAATCATTTTCCGCTAATCCCATGAGCGAAGAACAACAAACATCAATATTTGCGCTGCGCACCACTGCAAACCGCGAAGATCAAGTGCTGGCATTCGTAGCTAGCAATGTCAAGAAGAAAGGTCTAGGTGTCACAGCAGCAATCCACCCGCATGGCATGCGTGGGTATGTGTTTGTTGAAGCATTTACTCGCTCAGACGCTGAACAAGCAGCATTTAATGTACCTTACGCGCGAGGCATTTTGCCAAACCTGATTGAATACAAAGAAATTGAGCACATGCTCGATAAGGTCAAACAGGAGATGAATGTGAAGAAGAATGACATTGCTGAAATCATAAGCGGTCCATTCAAGCGTGAAAAAGCAAAAGTCACTCGCGTCGACCCAATCAAAGAAGAAGTGGTTGTTGAGTTACTCGAAGCAGTCGTTTCAATTCCAATCACTCTGAAGATGGATGCCATTAAGGTCATTCGTCGAGAAGAAGACGACGGCACAGTAACCGAGATGTAAATTATTTTTGTTTTACGACAATTATTCCCGTTTCTCTACCGTATTTTGTTCCAATTGCTTCAGCAACCACATCGATTGAATGCGTGTGCCTGCCGGGCTGATCCCAAGATGGATCTACAACTGTTATTGAAACTCTGTCACAGGATTCAATCAGACTATCGTGAATTGCAGGAGAGCCGCACATAGCATCCGCATGGTACTCGAGCCATAAGTCATGGCGGGCCTGCAGGTGTCCACTCACCCATTGTCCGAGTGTGCGAATTTGCGAAGCGCGAACGCTTCTCGCAACGAGTGGAATCCGATTTCTTGAAAAATACTCGTTTATACGCTGATCTGCCAAGATAGTTTCAATCCCTGCTGTTTCGGGTGGAGCGTATTCCAGTTTCACACGGAGGTTTTTTTGCACCTCTTGTGTCACTTTTACACCAAGCTCCAACGCAATGTCTTCTTGATCTCGTAATCCATATCCGCGCCTGAACAATATCATTTGCAGGCATGCAGGTGCGCAAAAAAATGGCATTTGCACGAGTCTCGTGTACGGTGGAAGTGGTGTCTGCATTATCAGGTGATATTATTGAGCTCATATGAACGTTACCCCAAAGTTTTATAAAAGAAACATAGTTCCGCCGATGCATGGCAACTCAGACTGTTGATATCCTCATTGAAGGCGGAAAGGCAACCGCAGCTCCTCCCTTGGGCCCAGCGCTCGGTCCTACTGGTGTAAACATCGGTCAGGTAATCGCGGCTATCAACACAAAAACTGCAGCCTACAAAGGTATGCAAGTTCCAGTCAAAGTCAGTATAGATACTGTAACAAAGACGTTCGATATTTCAATTGGTACTCCTCCTGCTTCTGCACTTATCAAGAAAGAGTCAGGTGTCGAGAAGGCCTCAGGCAACCCAAAGGCCGATCTTGTAGCCGACCTAAAGATTGAGCAAATCATAAAGATTGCGCTCATGAAAGAAGGTGACTTGCTTGGCAAGGACATGAAGCAAAAAGTTCTCGAAATAGTGGGAACCTGTCAGAGCATGGGCATTATGGTGGAGGGTGTTCGCGCACCTGAAGCGATTGAGCTCATCAAAGCAGGTAAATTCGACAAAGAAATAAGCGCTCGAAAGACTGAGATCTCCGCAGAAGAGCAGAAAGAGCTTGAAGCAGAACGCAAGCGCCTTGCAGCTGAAATGGCAGCAAGACGTGATGAGTTCATGGCAAAGGCAAAGTCAATTGTTGCTGGAATGGAGGGTAAGGAGAAGAACGCAATCAGAAACGCGCTCTCCGCTGCTGCAATTCCACAAGCAATCATCGACGAAGTTGCTCCAGCAGAGAAGAAAGCAGACACAGGCGGAAAGAAGAAGTAAGCATGCTTGCTCCTTGCAGAACGAGTGTTGACTTGCTTGCGCGACGACTCACGCGTGAAAAGAACCACTGTCCCTTTGGCTTGGAAGGGCAAGAGATTCAATTTGACGTCGGTAGATTCATTCATGCGTATGAAGAAGTGTGTGCGGTAGAGCATACTGTTGGACGCGTAGCGAATTGCGTTGGTGAAGTATTAGAAGTGCTTTCTGGCGTTACAGTAGATCGTGTGCATCACTCTTGCGCCGCACCGTATCCAACAAAGGTTATTTGCGTGCATTACCAAAAAGCGGGGCAGTATTGTAGCATCGCCCTTGCAGGTGTTCGAATTGCTCGGGTGCCAAGTCACGCTGCTGACGAACGGCCTACTTCTGCTTGACAACGAAATAATACACAATTGCTGTTATGACCGTAAAGAGAATAGCGCAAACGATCCAGATAATTTTCTGGTTTTGTTCCATCTTCGTTTGATGTTTGAGCACATCGACGATTACCCAGACTGCAGCAATTACGCTAATGATCCAGAAAAAAGGATTTCCATAAAAGCCCCAGAGCATTTAACGCTCCAGATTCTGCTCGTATACTCTGATGAGTACAATCGTCTGAGCGAGAATTGCAAGGACGATGATGAGCAGGATTTCAATCATTGCAAGGTCTGTTGAGACAATGCCTTGTTTGAGCGTTGAGAAGAATATGAATAAAGCCGCTATACCGAAGATTGCCATCAGTACGCCTATGACCTTTTCGAGAATGTGACTTTTGACTCGGGTCGCGATGGTTCCCACCTCTTTCGAAGCGATCCTGCGTCTGATGATTTATAAAGATTTCGTGCAGGAAGTTGCTCGCCAGCGCTTAGTATTATGATCGGTCTGCGCAGAAGTACTCGAAGAGTGCGCTGGGGGCTAGTATTGTTTGCGTACTTCGCTCCTTTCCACGAAAGGTTTAAAAAGACCTCGTTGTTGCCGTTCATTATGGTAAAACGCATGGGTGGTGTTCGCCACAAAACGCGCTACAAGCTCTCAAAGCCTGCTGGTGAGCACGGTCGCCTGAGAATCACCGCTCGACTCGCGAAGTTTGCGGATGGCGAAAAAGTGTCGCTCGCAATTGATAGTGCTTGCCAAGCAGGAGTGTTTCACCCTCGACACCATGGAAAAACAGGAGTCGTTGTTGGCAGTCAAGGCAAAGCGTACTTAGTCTCAATCATGGATAAGAACAAGCGCAAGACCATCTTGGCGCTTCCGGTGCACCTCAAACATGTCTAATCCCACAATCTTGGAAGAAACGACAGCACCGCTCTTCGTTGTAAAAGATGCCCTGAGTGCGAACCAGAAGCTTGGGGAACTTAACTTTCGTGCAAATAAAACCCTTGAGTACTTGCAGCAAGTTCATGTTGTGAAGAAGAAAGATGGCGAAAAAGCCGTCGAAGAACTGCTGAAACTCGACATTCCACGTTTTAAGGAGATGCATGCACACAAGCTTGTTGATACGCTTCCAAAGAATGTAGAAGAGATCAAGAGTGTGCTTTCAGCATATACTATCACTGTTTCTAAAGAAAGCCTTGAGAAAATTCACGAGGTTTTGAGCAAACTTTAAATACCGGGGTTTGTGTTAACCTGCGGGGGAGAACCATGAGTGACAAAGAAGAATACGCCATCGTGCTTGACTTCTTGCCGAACGGCTTGCCCATGGATAACCGTCCCGCGCACAGAAAGACCCCTCTCGTGCAAGCGATGGGCAAAAGCAAATTTACCTTGCTTGAATTAGTTCCTAAGAAAGATGTATTTCTGGCTCCAAACGAGGAAGTATACATTGGTGAAGGAAAGCGCGATAAGGTGCATCACATTAATGGTCGCATATCAATAGATCAGCTTACAAACACAGCTCGAAGTGAGCTGCAATTCCTTGTACAGGAAGCTGTGAAGCGAGATGAAGCTCGATATGTTGCTTGGTTTAACAAAGCGCAACCACTCTCGATTCGCATGCACACCCTCGAGCTCTTGCCAGGACTGGGAAAGAAGCACCTTATTGAGTTTCTTGATAAGCGTGAAGATGCTGATTTCACAAGTTTTGCTGATATCCGCGAACGCGTGAGGCTCATGCCAGATCCTGAAAAGCTTGTTCTGCGTCGCATCATGCTCGAACTTGAAGGAAAGGAAAAGCACCACCTCTTCGTAGAATAGTTGCAGATGCGTACAGGAAACTTCTTAAACTCTTTTTTTCAGTATTTGTACTATGCGGTTACTCTGTGCGGTATTGCTTCTGTTGTTGACTCTCGCTCCCGTACTTGCGTTTGATGCTCGAGTTGATGTGTATCCTGGTGGTATTCTCGTGTATCCAAAAGATCGCGTGTTAAATGTCAGTTTGTTCTTTGAGAAGAATTTCATCGACAATATCGAGGACTTAGAATATACGTTGTCTGTCTCCGGACCTGCAGCGTTTGATAGCGGGGAGCAAGATCTCAGTGATAGTATCTCAACGCTTGACTCGAGCATGGGGCGCGACTATGTGTTGTACTTGCGAGATACTGGAACAACTGTTCCGCAGTCGCTTCGCATTACAGTTCGTGGCTCGTATGTGAGTAATTCCTATTTTGCAGGTGGGAAGAAGGACCTTAATTTTGAGCGAGAACTCAATGTCATTGGTGTTGATCGTAAAGCATCGAACGCTACACTTGCGAACGAGCATCTTCAGCTCTGTCAGGAAGCATTGAGTGCATGTAATTCGTCAGCTAGTTCGCTATCGGTGCAGCTTGCGAGTGCGACAGCAGATGTTGCATCGTATAAGCAAGAACGTGACGCGGCTCGCGGTGAGCTCACCATGAAACAAACGCAAGTATTCGCCCTCTGGGCCGCACTTGTGGTACTTGTACTTGTGGGATTATTTGTTGGATTCAAATGGTACGGGAGCGCACGAGAGCTCGCAGCATTACGAAAGCTAGAATCCGAGCGAAGCGCCCCTAAAAGAAAGTCCAAAGACGCAGATGACGATGAGAACGAAGAGTAAATCTCCGAACGCTCGTTAGAGCTCCTCACAGAGCGTCAGTTTTGAGTTGGGACCAAGTTCTCGCTGGTATTTTGCCCATGTTTCATCAGTGTTTTCAGCTGTGAGTTTCGCAATCGCAGTTGTTCGAAAGAAATCGACTTGCTCTGCTGGAAGCAGCTGCGCTATAAGGGGCTGCTGCGGGTCAATGCTGCTCCAAGGCACGCGCGATATCCTATACGCTTCCACATCGTGTCTGCCTGAATAATACCTTCCAAGCCCTGCACGCACAGTGTTTAGTCGCGCAAAGTCAAGAAAAAATGTTCCTGCAACTTCATCGTCCACTTCTAGAGCGATGTGTCCACTTCGCACTCCTGAATTCACCCAGCAGAGTTCCTCTACAACGACAATTGGCGAATATCCTTGTTCACAAAGTGCTTCACCGGCAAGCGTCGTAAGATCGACGCAAGGGTGCATGTAGAACGTCTCTTTGTCGTTTTTTATTTGCGCTGCACTGCGTGCAATAAATTGTGCTGCAACGCGTTCGTTGTTCCAACGAGTTCTCCGTGCATTTTCGTCAACATGCTCAATAACGCCTGCAATCAGTTGCGCGAGGTGAGCATAACTCTGGATACCTTGCGGTGCGCTGCGAGAAGCATAAAGAAAAGGATACATGAGAAAAGAAAAAAATTAACGAGCTTTCTCGTGGCCTTTGCCTTTGCCAGAGAGTCCGCGGCTCTTGCGATTTGCACTTGTCAAACCGCGCTCAGCGCGTCCTTTCTTTGCAGCAACACCGGCAGCGTTCTTGTCGCCAAGAACTCGTGGGTGGGCTCGGTCAACGAGAATTACTTCGTACCACTTGTGTTTGCTGTCTCCACCAACGAGGTAGCTGTTCAGCACTTCACAGTTCACATAACCAGCACAGGCGCGGCGTTCAGCCACAGCCTGGTAGTTCATGTCAAGTACCATGAATCGTCGGTTGTGCTTTGAGCGGCGACCGCTGCGAATGGTTGGACGCATGCGTCCACCAGAGTCAACGCGTTGTCGAACAAGGACGAAGCCTTGCTTTGCTTTGTAGCCGAGTGCACGTGCACGGTCAAGTCGAGTTGGGCGGTGAATGCGAATTGTTGCAGGCTCAGTACGCCATTGAAGGGTTGCTGCACGCTCGAGTTCTTCGCGGTTTTCTTGCCAGGTTTCTCTAATTGCTTTGTAAAAGCTCATTTTTGTTTGCCTCCTTTGGTTGGATCGGCTGTGCCGATTGTGGATTCAGGGAAGCAATTCCCCACATCTCCACAGCGTCGAGAGAACACTGGTTTATTTATAAATGTATGGTGGTAGTTCTCCTCGCTGCGTCCATGCTGTCAGAGCAGTATTCCAGGCGACTTTGAGCGCAGCATCCGGAGTGTTTATATAACCGTTCAGAGTATTTTTTTCATGGACCTCGGACCAAATATTCAGCTGGAAGGATTCTCCGACTGTGACGCGGGCGATATCATCGTCATCAAGAAGCTTGTGGGAAATCACGTGAAAAAGCTCATTCACCACCTGCCAAGTTTTGAGCGTCTTGAACTTCATAAGAAAGCGGTGCACGGGAGCGAAATCGAAATTCATGGGAAACTCCTCTGGGATGGAAAGCATGCGCACTGCGATGTTACTGAAAATAACTTGTTCTTTGCCCTGGACGATTGCCTCAAGAAGTTAGAAACGCAAACTCGCGAATAAGAAACTATTCGCGATCATGTATGGTTCCTGACGTCTGCTGCAATGGAACTTTCGCGTAATCTTCAGGAGGACTTTTCTTCGCGTGTTCGAATGCGTGTCTTGAACTTGACCGAATAGTTCCACCGAGTGCCTCTACTTGCAGAACGAGGCTGGAAATGTTATCCGGTGTGAGCCGATGGAGCGCAGGATCTGAGGGAAGCGCAATGTGTTGGCGAAGTACAAGCCCGCTAAATGATTCGACCAAAGGCTGGTAGGCCCATTGCGCACTTCGATCAGAATGTTGAAGCCAAGGCAATGCATGGCGCAAGTCGCTTGTTCTCAGCGCATACGTTGCACCAGCTTTTGCGATTGGAAATTGAATTACGAGATACTCTGTCATACGAGTGAAGGACCTACTTTGCCGCCTTCTTCTTGGCTGCTGCTGGCTTTTCTGCAGTTTTCTCAGCGTCGTCGTCAGCTTTCGCTTCCTTCTTAGCCTTCACACCTGCGGCTTCTTTGAGAACTGCTTCATCAACGCCGCGTGTTTCCTTCTTCTCTTTCTTCTTGTCTTCTTTTTCTTCAGTTGCGCTAAAGTTCTTCTTCACAAAATCTTTGCCAACAAGTTCAGCATATGCAACTTCTTCTTCTGTTTTTACAAGAACTTTTACTCTTGCGGGCGGTTTTGCATCGCCTCGTGCCCAGAGTACTTTGTTGAGTTCCTCACCAAGTTTCACGTTCTGAAGCTTCGTGTGGCGCTGCAAGTAGTCGCGGACTTCACGTACTGCACGATTCGTGCGCACGTACCGTGGCGTTTTCATAAACGCTTTTCTGAGTGGGATAGTGTAGGTTCGTTCCATGGTATTAGATCTTTAGCTTGGTTCGGCGCCAGCTTCGCTTGACAGTGGTGTGGCGACCTGGGTGCACTCGAGCACGGCGGTAGATCTTTGGGACAGTCCAGAATGGTGCCCACTTCGTCTGCTCGCTAACTTTGCCGAGGCGGCGCTTACGACCTGATGGTTTATTGCGCGCCATGTGCCCTCTTTGCTGCTTTGTCAATAATTGACTGGCCAGCAGGGGTTACAATTCGTCCCTTGCGGCCTTCTTTGTCAACTTGCACTACGAGCTTGCTTTGCTCGAGTTGCTGCAGAATCTTTCGAGTGATATTTCCGCTTCCAACACGGAATGCTTCTGGTTTGTAACCGCGATTCTGACGACCGCCGTACTTGCGGCGCAGCTTTTGTGTGCCGATTGGACCGAGAAGAGCGACTTTGCGAAGCATGCTTGCAGCGCGCATGTGCCACCAGTCAGGCTGAGTAGGAACACGCTCGCGCGAAAGACCGGTCTTCACGAATGGAGCCCATTCAGGAGCTTTGATCTCTTGCACTTGCTTGAGTTCCTCCTTTACAGCTTCGATGAGCGCGGACTGTGAAACGTCATATCTGTTCATGTTGCGGCGGAACGAGGGTCCTTTTATAAAGGTTTCTAGCGCTCCTCCAACAGCTGCGATAGGTTGCCATTCCGGTTCCTTGCTGCAGTGGCGCCATGTGAGTTAATGAAAAAGCTTTATAAACGTCCTTTCCCGGAAAAGCACTCATGTTCAATCGAAAAGGAGACTTAGCACTTTCTACCAACGCAATCGTCGTCTTAATTATCGCAGTACTTGTTCTCGGGTTGCTAATCAGCTTCATTACTGGTGCAATCGGCAAGGGCAGTGATAGGTTCCTTGGAGAGCTGAACAAACTCCCTGATCCTCCAGAGCCAACATCAAGTAAAATAATTACGAGTTCTGAGTCTGCCGTCGCAGAGCGCGGCGAGTATGCAGGATTTAAGTTCAGCGTGTACAATCCGTTCCCGACTGAAAAGCAAGTCGCTCCAACCTTTGGCACGTGTGCTCCTGTTAATGCGGGCAGCGTATCGCTTGCTCCTCGTCTTGTGGCTGGTCGTAGTGTGGAAACCTGGACTGTGCAAGCCCTCATCAAAGAAGATGCGAGCTTAGGCAAGCCTGTCTGTACAATAAGCGTTAAGATTGTCGATGGGACTGAGTCAGCAATAGGTAATTCAGATGTTGTAATTGAGGTGCGCTCATGAGAGTGAAGAAGAAGTTAACCCGACAAGAAGAATTCGAAATTCTCAAGCTAGTACTCGATAAGTTCCTCTGGATTGGCTTTGCCATTATGGTGTATGGCCTCTACAAGACTGTACAGGGCACAAGTGCAGCCCTAGGCCTGTGGATCATGGCGGGAGGCGCGCTTATCTTAGTCCTTCTCATGTTCATGCTCTTGCGCGAGTATGAAATATCGGCGTGAGAAAGCGAGGTCTTGAGTTAGCGGCAAACCTGCTTGTAGTTCTCATAGTATCTGTAGTGATACTGGGTTTAGCAGGAGGCATAACTTGGAAGATTGTTTGTTCCGCAGGAGATAAAATTGCGCAGCTTGATGCGCAAGCTGAGAAGTACATTGAACAGCGTCTTACCAGCGGAGCCGCGGTGCAAGCGCCTGATGCGAGCAAAGATGCACGAGCGCCCGCGGATTTTTGTGGTGCGAAAGCTCCGTCGTACGCTGAGTTTGGTGTGGGTGTGCGCAATGACTTTAATGATGATAAGGTATTCACGCTCGACTGTGTGTATGATGGATATGAAGTTGGAAGCACATTCAC
>JACCDG010745544.1_pt1 | contig 11320 bp, 6 predicted proteins | sample 7442471 | NCBI WGS metagenome assembly JACCDG01 (sample SAMN15323444, study PRJNA562643) | freshwater metagenome | isolation source: river surface water | place: USA:Blue River Watershed | collected 2017-08-17
GGATTGATGGGCGCGGTCAGCCGCAGCGTGATTCATCATGGCGGCATGGCGGTCGGCGTTTCGACGGCGCATTTGGTCGGCGGCAAAGAAGGCGCGCAAAAAGGCATTTCGACATTGTTGGTCGCGGATTCGATGCAATCGCGCAAAATGGCATTCGCCAGATTATCCCGCGCCTTTGTGATTTTTCCGGGCGGCATCGGCACATTCGATGAGATCACCGAATATTTGCTGGAACGCGAAAACGGCGAACATCACAAGCCCCTGGTCGTCGTCAATATCGACGGATTTTACGAACCGCTGCTGCGCTATTTCGACCGCCTGGTCGAACGCAAGTATATGCTTCCCGAAGCGCGGGCGACGGTGACGGTGGTGGAAAAGGCCGAAGACATTTTGCCCGCCATCGCCTTGGAATTGTCGCAGCCGCAAAAATACAAGCCGCGTCCGAACAAGGTCTATAAATCCAGCGAAACTTTGCTCGGCCAGCACAATCAGATCATCGTGCGCAAGCACCATGCCGATCTGCCGATCGGGCGGCACAATTATCCCAAAGGCGCTTTGGGCGCGGGTTCCGTCGCCTTGATCTGCGGCGGCATCGACGCCGCGCTGCATGATTCGCGCAACCAAAATCACAAAAAAGAAGTGGCTCTTCTGGTCAAGCACCTGAAAGAAGAAGGCTTGCCGCGACTCGTGCATTCCGGCCAGATCGGCGGGCTGAAAGGCCTTGTCGGGCAATTGGCGCGCACCCATGGCGTTTTGGATCTGGGCGTTTCGACCCGGTTTTTAGAAGAACATGGCGAAGTGGACGATCAAGTGACGACGCTTTTGATCGCCGACAACGCGCAATCGGCGGAATTCGCGATCAAGAATCTGGTCGATGCCGTCATCATCGGCCCTGGCGCGATCGACAGCCTGGAAAAACTTTCGGATTATCTGACCGAGGTCGATATCAAGGAAAGCATGCAAAAATTGATCATCTTTAACGTCGATGGGCATTATGACGGCTTGATCGAATATTTCCGCTATCTGATTTCGCGCGGTTATTTCGCGCCCGCCGCCTTGGATAAATTGATGATCGCGACAACCGCCCAAGAAGTCATCGCGTTTCTGAAAAACGCGCCGAAACAGGACAGCCCGGGCCTTATGACCAAGCAGGATCTGGTCGCGGCCCAAGGCATCAAGGTTTTGGAAACCCAATACAACCCCGCCGCCGCAACCGAAACCGGAACGCCTTATCCGCGTTATGTGTTAACATCCGATTCGGTCAATAAGCTTATGGAATCATTGGGCTTATTAAACGAAGCGCCGCAAAATAAGCCTTTGGATTAATCCCTTTTCTTTTTGGTAAAATTTTCCAAGCGCTTGTGGATAAACCCCCAAGCGTTAGGGGCATGTTATTTTTACATACCAAGAAAATCCGGTTTTGTCATAAAACTGTAAGCATATGATTATACTAATGTTTTAACAAAATAAAATAATCAATGCCGCAGGGCTTTGCCGGAGGGACATTTTTTATGACCGCTACTGCATCCCATCTCGCTATTGTTGCGACTTTTTATTCCTCAGCGCGCAACGTCTTGCCCGAATTCGCCGAGGCGGGAAGGGTGTCTTGCGAAACGGTTGGCCAACTGGGCCAAACTTTTTTAAACGGCGGCGGCAGCGGCCATACCTATATGGCCAAATTGGCCCGTTGGAGTTTGCTTTACGGCGCGACGGTTACGTCGTGCCCGACGACGGGCCTGCGCCAGGTTGAAGGCAACGAACCATACAGCATCGCGCTTGTAACGCCGAATATTTTCCGCCGCATGAAGTTTTTACAACAAGGGGATTACGTCAACATAGAAGTCGGCGGGGTCGGCACGATCCAGGAATTCGACGACAATGACGATTATGACATGGAAAGGCATCCGCATCACCGCCGTCCGGTTGTCGTCTATAATCCGCACGTTGCGGCGCTGGGCGGGGGTCTGTACGATCAATATCTAGCCCATGTCCGCATGGAAGTGGATTTAGGTATAAGGCCGAAATCCAGCTGGGATAGGATCAGGATATCCGCAACGCCGCAGGGAAAAGCCGATCACATAAAGGCCGTACAAGCCCAATTCGACGCGATGAAAAAAAAGGATGTTTCGGCATACCGCAAGGGAAGCTGGACGCATGTCGATGAAAAATCGGGCATAGTCACTTTGCCCAACGGCGATATATCCGCCTTGACGCGGCAAATGACCGTGCCGCGCGAGGATCTGGTTGCGATTGTCGGAACCAGCACGGAAAATATAGAACTTAACCCCGCCATGAAAGGCGTGATCGAACATACCATCCCGCGCATTATGGATGAATTGCAGCGCATGGGGAAAAAGGTGATCTGTATCAATTCCAGCACCGGGATTAATGCGGTTGTGCTGGCAGCGGCGGCGCGGCGGGGCATACTGCATATGGCGCTGATGACGCGCGCGCAACAGGCGGATGGCAAGAATATTTATCACGCCGAAAATATTCCGGTCGGGATTTTCGACAGCCGGCAGCAGCTGGCCGGTTATATTCAGCGCAAAAGCGGATATATGTTTTGCCTGCCCGGCGCGACCCGTTTTGTCGCCGACCATGTGTGCGACGTTTCCATCAATATACCGATGGACAAACGGCCCTTTACCGTGGTGCTGGATGAAAACGGCTATTACAACGCGCTTTTTCAGCAATATGACGATCTGGCGCTTCCGATTTACGCAAGGAACCATGACGGTAGCATGATCGGGCTAGCATCCACCCAGAAAATCATGGCGGGCATTTGCCGCGCGCAAAAGCCGGGCGATCTGGACGCCGCCTTTAAAATTATGCGCAGAGAAGCCCCGCTTCCCGCCTTGCCTCAGGCTTATAATCACAGCAACCATTCCATACCGATCATAAATGAAATCCGCCAGCAAATCGGCGGCAGGGATCTGTCCCTAAAAGACGAGCCTGACTCTTGGAAGTTGATACGCGAAGTGGCGATCCATCCAAAGTCTTCTAGCCCCGATGCCGTAAGGCTTAGAAGAAGACAGGAAGTAGCAAGACGGTTTATAAGACTACACGCCAAGGCGCTTGGCCTGACCCGCTAAATTCCGATTGTATATTTTTTGCCCATGGCTATAGTCGTTGTTTCATTCAACGGTTTAAAACATGCGCCTGACTCAATATTTCATTCCCACCTTAAAAGAAACCCCGTCCGAAGCGCAAATCGCTTCGCACCAATTGATGCTGCGCGCGGGCATGATCAAGCAATCCGCCGCCGGGATTTATTCCTGGCTGCCTTTGGGCTTTCGCGTTTTGAAAAAGATCGAACAGATCGTGCGCGAGGAACAGGATACTGCGGGCGCGGTGGAAATGCTGATGCCGACCATTCAATCGGCCGATATCTGGCGCGAATCGGGGCGCTATGACGCTTATGGCAAGGAAATGCTGCGGATCAAGGACCGGCATGATCGCGAAATGCTGTTCGGCCCGACCAACGAGGAATTGATCACCGAAATTTTTAGAGACGCGGTGAAAAGCTATAAGGACGCCGGCAAAATATTGTATCACATCCAATGGAAATTCCGCGACGAGGTGCGGCCCCGTTTCGGCGTGATGCGCGGGCGCGAATTCTTGATGAAGGATTCTTATTCTTTCGATCTGGATTACAAATCGGCGCGGCATTCGTACAATAAAATGTTCGTGTCCTATTTGCGCACTTACGCCCGCATGGGCTTAAAGGCGATTCCGATGCGCGCCGCGACCGGGCCTATCGGCGGCGACCTTTCGCACGAATTCATTATCCTCGCCGAAACCGGCGAATCGGAAGTGTTTTTGGACAAGGCGCTTTTGGAAAAAGACGTTTTGACCGAAGGCATCAATTACAATTCCGATCTGGACAAAATCGTCGAACGCTGGACATCGCTTTACGCCGCGACCGACGAAAAGCACGATCCCGCGAATTGCCCCATCCCCGCCGACCAGCTGGTAAAATCGCGCGGGATCGAGGTCGGGCACATATTCTATTTCGGCACCAAATATTCCCTGCCGATGAAGGCCGTGGTGGACGGCCCGAACGGCAAGCCGATCGTCTTGGAAATGGGATCTTATGGCATCGGCGTGTCGCGCCTGCTTGGCGCGATCATCGAAGCGAGCCACGACAAGGACGGCATCATCTGGCCTGATTCCGTCGCGCCTTTCCGCGTCGGGATTTTGAACTTGAAACAGGGCGACGCCGATTGCGACCGTGTCGCGGCCGATGTCGAATCGAAACTACGGGCGGCGAAAATCGAATATCTTTACGACGACCGCGACGAGCGCGCAGGGGCAAAGCTTGCCGATATGGATTTGATCGGGCTTCCCTGGCAGATCATCGTCGGCCCCAGAAACGCCAAAACCGGCCTGATCGAATTCAAAAGCCGCAAAACCGGCCAGCGCGAGGAAATGCCTGTCGAAAAGGCGATTGATAGGCTGGGGTAAAAATATCTTGTCATTCCCGCCCCGCTTTCGCGGGGAGGACAATGGTGTTATAATAACGCTAATTCCTAATCCCTATACCCTAACCCCTATACCCTTACTATTATGTTTTCTTTCCCTGAACGCCTGATCGCCTTTCGTTATTTGCGGCCCAGCAAATCCGATCGCTTCGTTTCGATCATCACGATTTTTTCTTTTCTCGGCATTATGCTGGGCGTTGCGACGCTGATCGTGGTGATGGCGGTGATGAACGGGTTCCGCCAGGAATTGTTCACCAAGATTCTGGGCCTTCAGGCGCATATCACCATCTATGCCGAATCCAATGGCCGGATCGATCCGATGCCGCTTTCGCCCGATTGGGTTTTGGATATCGGCAAGATTCCCGGCGTCATTGCGGCCTATCCCATCATCGAAGGCCAGGTGATGGCATCCATGCAAGGCAAAAGCCAGGGCGTTCTGGCGCGCGGCTTGCGGGCCGAGGATTACGCCAAGAAAACCGCCTTTGCGACCTCGATCACCCAAGGCAGCCTCGATGCGCTGCAAGGCGAGGATGCCATTATGATCGGTCACAGATTGGCCAAACAGCTGGGTGCGGGGCTGGGCGACAGGATCAATCTGCTTTCTCCCAGCGGCCAGGCGACGGCGTTCGGCACGATCCCGCGCGTGAAATCTTTTGAGGTCGCCGCGATTTTCGATGTCGGCATGTATGAATATGACAGCGGCTTTGTTTATATGTCGATGGAAAACGCGCAAGGCTTTTTCAATTTGTCGGGAAAGGCGTCGCGCTATGAAATCCTGACCCAGGATCCGATGCGGCTGGATATGGTCAAGAACCGCGTCTTTGCCCTGATCCCCGGCGATTATGTCCTGGTGGATTGGCAGCGGGTGCATGCGTCGTTTTTCAACGCGATTCAGGTGGAACGCAATGTTATGTTTTTGATCCTGACCTTGATCATCGTCGTTGCCGCCTTTAACATCGTGTCCGGCCTTGTGATGCTGGTAAAAGACAAAAGCAAATCCATCGCCGTGCTGCGTACTATGGGCGCGACGCGGGGGATGATCGTGCGAATATTTTTTATTAGCGGCGCTTCGGTCGGGGTGATCGGAACCTTGTGCGGGATTCTGCTTGGCGTGACATTCGCCCTGAACATCGAAACGGTGCGCCAGGCCATCGAATCGCTCAGTGGCGCGGAATTATTCGCCGCCGAAATCTATTTCCTGTCGAAACTGCCGGCGCAAATCGACTGGTCCGAGGTGCTGTCGGTGACGCTGATGGCGCTAAGCCTGTCTTTCCTTGCGACGATCTATCCGTCCTTGCGCGCGGCAAGGCTGGATCCGGTTGAAACCCTGCGGTACGAGTAATGCTGAAACTCTCCAACATCCGCCATAATTACCGCCAAGGCGCGCAGAATCTTGAAATCCTGCGCGGCGCGGATCTGGAAGTCCGGGCTGGGGAAATCGCGGCCTTGGTCGCGCCTTCGGGCGCGGGCAAATCGACCTTGCTGCATATCGCCGGGCTTTTGGAAACGCCGGGCGCGGGCGAAATTTATATCGACGGGCAGGCGGCGCAGGGCATGTCGGATCGGGCGCGGTCGATGCTGCGCTCGAAATCCATCGGATTCGTTTATCAATTCCATCATCTGCTGCCGGAATTTTCGGCGCTGGAAAACATCATGCTGCCGCAATTGATCGGCGGGCAATCTGCTGGGCTTGCCGAAAGCCATGCGGTGAATCTTTTGAACCGGATGGGATTGGGGCCAAGGGCGCATCATCGCCCGGCGCAATTGTCGGGCGGGGAACAGCAGCGCGTCGCCATCATCCGCGCACTGGCGAATAATCCGAAAATATTGCTGGCCGACGAGCCGACCGGGAATCTGGATGGCGCGACGGCAGATCAGGTGTTCAATTTCCTTTATCAACTGTTGAAGGAACGCAATATGGCGGGCCTGATCGTGACGCATAACACCGACCTGGCGCGCCGGCTGGACCGGGTTTTGACCCTGCGGGATGGCAAGATAGCGGCTATATAACGCCGCTTGACTAAATATCCTTTAAGGATTATATTGCCGCATGCCTAAAGAATACCGCCATGTCCCGAAAGCAAACCCATACTCGCATGAAGGCCAAGTTGCGCGCGCAGATCAAGTCCGCAAAAACAATAAAGGGAATTTAGCAAAAATTGCCGTAATCGGTATTGTGGCGGCTGCATCGCTTTTAAAGGTTGGGGTCGCCTATTACGGATATAAGCAGAATAAAAATAACCAAAATGTAAATGGTTTGGCCGATTGTATTTCACGGGGCGATTGTGTCGTTTTAAAGACTTTAAATTCGAAAGATTACTTTGTCGTAGCGCCGCAAAGCGAAAACGCCGACTCTTTGGCTTTTTTTTATATAGATATAGATAGGGAAATTGTAACCGAACATAAGGACGCAAAAGAATTTTTTGCGGAATGGGCACGGCTTTCCGTGTCTTGCCAGGAAGTAGGCTATCACATCCAAAACAACAAATCTGAAACCATTGCTTCCGCCCGTACGCAATATCTTACCCTTGCCGATGAACGCGATTTTCAGGTTATGGTGGTGTCCGATGCAACGGATCGCGCCGTTTGGACAATGGCGCAGGGGCTGGAAATCCTTTCTGCGTGGGTTGCCGCGCAAAGTGAATTCAACGCCGCTAACCCGCTTATGCAAAGGCCGCCTTTGTCGGGGGTTGAAATCGACCAAGCGGCGCAGGAAGAAACCATCCGCAGGAATGTGGAAAAATTGCGCGAATTGCAGCAATTGCCCCATCCGCGCGGACGCTAGTAGCCGCACTGTAGAAACTGTTATTGGGTCATTTTAACCAGAATGTCATTCCGAACGAAGTGAGGAATCTCCGAGGTAGACACACGGCGTTTGCTGCGGAGATCCTTCGCTCTGCTCAGGATGACACTGTAGAATTTACGAAAGATACCTCGCCGCCGCTGACGTGCTCCCTTAAAAACTTGCATCACGGCCGTTTTCCTTTATTCTTTGGCCTATGCCGGGCTTTGCCGATTTCATTCATTTGCGCGTTCATTCCGCCTTTTCGCTGTCCGAAGGCGCAATCCGGCTCGACGATCTCGCGGCTCGCTGCAAGGCGCAAAAAATGCCCGCCGTCGCGGTGACCGACACCAATAATTTATTCGGCGCGTTGGAGTTCGTGGAATATACGGTAAAGTCCGGCGTGCAGCCGATCATCGGCTGCCAACTTTCCATCGCGCGCGAGGATCAACAGGCCCGCCCCAATCAAATCCAGGAGTTCGACAGCATCGTTTTGCTGGTGCAGAACGAGGCGGGATATCAAAATCTGCTGCTGCTTTTGGACAAGGCGTATGATGCGGTAACGCGCCAGCAATCGCCGCATACGTCGCTTGCGGATTTGGAAAATCACCATGCGGGATTGATCTGCCTGACCGGCGGAACGGACGGGCCGATCGGCCGGCTGCTTTTGGCGGGGCAAAAAGAAAAAGCGGAATCGACACTGCTGCGCCTGCGCGCCGCGTTCGGCGACCGGCTTTATATCGAATTGCAGCGGCATGGCGCGCCGGATGAAAGCCGCATCGAAGAAACGCTGCTCGATTTCGCCTATACGCAGGATATTCCGCTGGTTGCGGCCAACCAATGTTTTTACCCGGCGCCCGACGATTACGAGGCGCATGACGCGCTGTTGTGCATCGCGCAAGGCAAAACCGTCGGCGATCCCGTGCGGCGCAAGGTGACGCCGCAGCATTATTTCAAATCCGCCGCCGAAATGCGCCAGCTTTTCGCCGATCTGCCCGAAGCCTGCGACAACACGCTGGTGATCGCAAAACGCTGCTCGTTTTTGCTAAAGGGCAAAAAGCCGATGCTGCCGAATTACCGCGACGACAGCGGCGACGACGAGGCTACGATTTTGCGCCGCCAGGCGAGAGAGGGGTTGGAGTTAAGGCTAGCAAATATAACATGTCATCCTGAAGGAGCGTTAGCGACGGAAGGATCTTTAACGCCCGAGAGGGAAAAGATCCTTCGCTCCGCTCAGGATGACAAAAATAAAGAATACCGTGACCGCCTGGAATACGAAATCGATATGATCATCAAGATGGGCTTTGCGGGCTATTTCTTGATCGTCGCCGATTTCATCCGCTGGGCCAAATCCCAAGGCATTCCGGTGGGGCCGGGGCGGGGATCGGGCGCCGGTTCCGTCGCCGCATGGGCCTTGACGATCACCGATCTTGACCCTTTGCGCTGGGGCCTTTTGTTCGAGCGGTTTTTGAATCCGGAACGCGTGTCGATGCCCGATTTCGACATCGATTTTTGCCAAGACCGCAGGGACGAGGTGATCCGCTATGTCCAGCAAAAATACGGCGCGGGCAAGGTGGCGCAGATCATCACCTTTGGAAAATTGCAGGCGCGCGCCGTGGTGCGCGACGTCGGGCGCGTGCTGGCGATGGCCTATGGCCATGTCGATAAAATATGCAAACTGATTCCGAACAATCCGGCAGCCCCGGTGACTTTGCAGCAAGCGATCGACGGCGAGCCGCTATTGCAAGCGATGCGCAAGGACGACGCGCAGGTCGCCGAATTGATGGAAATCGCGCTGCGGCTCGAAGGGCTGTACCGCCATGCATCGACCCATGCGGCCGGCGTCGTCATCGGCGACAGGCCGCTGAACCAATTGATCCCGATGTACCGCGACCCGCGCTCCGACTGGCCGGTGACGCAGTTCAACATGAAATATGTCGAAAAGGCGGGGCTGGTAAAATTCGATTTTCTGGGATTAAAAACCCTGACCGTCCTGGTCAAGGCAGTGGAATTGCTGGCGCAGCAGGGAATTAAAGTCGATCTCGACCGTCTGCCGCTGGATGACGCCAAAACCTATGCGCTTTTGGCCAGCGGCGAAACTTCGGGCGTGTTCCAGCTGGAAAGTTCCGGCATGCGCGACGTGCTGCGGCGGATGAAGCCCGACAGGTTCGAAGATATCATCGCGGTGGTGGCGCTCTACCGCCCCGGCCCGATGGACAATATCCCGAAATATATCAGCTGCAAATTGGGGCAAGAGCCTGCCGATTACCTGCACCCGTCTTTAGAGCCGATCTTGCGCGAAACCTATGGCATCATGATCTATCAGGAACAGGTGATGCAGATCGCACAGGTTTTGTCGGGCTATAGCCTTGGCGGCGCGGATTTGCTGCGCCGCGCGATGGGAAAAAAAATCCAATCGGAAATGGACGCGCAGCGCGAAGCCTTCGTCAAAGGCGCCGCCGCGACCCACCAAGTGCCGCCGGAAAAGGCGGCGCATATTTTCGATCTGGTCGATAAATTCGCAGGCTATGGTTTCAACAAATCCCACGCCGCCGCCTATGCCGTGATCGCCTATCAGACCGCCTATCTAAAGGCCAATTACCCGGCCCCGTTCATGGCGGCCTTGATGACGCTGGATATGGGCGACACCGACAAATTGTCGGAATTCCGCGAAGAATTGAAACGAATTAAAATCCCGCTTTTGCCGCCCGATATCAACAAATCCCAAGCCGCCTTTTCGGTCGAAGACGGCGCGGTGCGCTATGCGCTCGCCGCGCTCAAGGGCGTCGGGCTTGCGGCGATGCAGGAATTGGTCAAGCAGCGCGAATTAGGCGGCGCATTTAAAAGCCTATCCGATTTTATCAAGCGCCTCGACGCCAAGGTCGTCAATAAACGGCAATTGGAATCGCTGATCGCCGCTGGCGCCATGGAATGCCTGCATCCGGACCGCGCGCAGCTGTTCGGTAACGTCGAAAAGCTGGTGCGCGAAGCGCAGCTTTGCCGCCACGAGGCGGAAACCCAGCAATCCAACTTTTTCGGCGGCGAAGACGCTTCGCAAATCAAGCTCGATGCGGCCCCCGGCTGGAATATCCTGGAAAGGCTGCAGCGCGAATTTTCGGCAATCGGCTTTTATTTTTCGGCGCATCCTTTGGACAGCTATACCGGATTGCTGCGCCGCCTGCATGTGATCACGGCGGAAGAAATGCAGCAAAAGCATATCGAGGGCAAGCTGTCCGGCCGCGTGCAGCTGGCGGGCGTGATGCTGTCTAAAAAGGAACGCAAATCGGCCAAGGGCAATAAATACGCCTTTGTCGAATTCGCCGACGCGACGGGAAGTTTCGAGCTGACGTTTTTTTCCGAAATTCTCAGCGCGTCGCGCGATCTGCTCGAAGGCGGCAAGCCGCTGCTTTTATCCGCCGACGTGCAGCGCGACGAAAACGGATTCCGCCTGACGGCGCAAAGCGTCAAAAGCCTGGATACCGTGGCGCAGCAGCAGGCGGGGCAGGTCAATATCCTGGTGCAGGATATGGACGCGTTGCCGGTGCTGTCGCAAAAGCTGAATGCCGCGAAAATGAACGGCGCGAACAAGCCGCCGCGCCTGTTTTTGCAATTGGATATCGCCGAGGTTGAAATCGAACTTTCCGGCGCGCCCACCGTCAGCGGCGCGCTATTGGCCGAAATAAAGGAAATTCAAGGGCTGCGAGTAGAAGAGGTATAAGTTCATATCCTTATAAGATACAATTTTGCTATTGTCTAAAGTAATAAAGTTTTCTATATAAATAGCTAATTCACATGCAAGGACGGCGTGTTTTTAATTCATACATCCCACAAGGGGAGGGTATGAAAATAAAATTCGCTTCCGGTGGCCGGAATCGGCCCACTTACCCTTGCAGAGGTTTAACCGGAAGAAACAGAAGCCAGAATCAATTTCCCAAGCCCTTGGCTTGCCTTGATCGCTGCTCCTGTTCTTGCAACAGAGAGAGAAAGAAAAATGTCCTACGCTGATTTTACCATGCGCCAGCTTTTGGAAGCGGGCGTTCACTTTGGCCACAACACC
>JACCDG010436818.1_pt1 | contig 11317 bp, 9 predicted proteins | sample 7442471 | NCBI WGS metagenome assembly JACCDG01 (sample SAMN15323444, study PRJNA562643) | freshwater metagenome | isolation source: river surface water | place: USA:Blue River Watershed | collected 2017-08-17
ACTTCGGATAGAAAGAAAAATCCCGTGATGGCAAGCAAAGTGAAAAATAAAGTTTGGAAACGCCACCCGATTGAAAGATGCGCATGGGACTCTAAATAATCGGCGATTGACTTGGCTGCCAAAATAGCCAAGGCTGGGAATACCGGCATGATGTAGCCTGGTAATTTTGAGCGGGAGATGCTAAAAAAAATCAGGATGACTACGAACCATGCCCAAAGCATCCATGGCGCCGAGAATGATCCCATCCGGTATTGCCTGAGAGTTTGCCAGGCGGACTGAAAGAACTGAGGCATCCATGGCAAAAAGCCAATTGCTACTAATGGCAGGAAAAAATAAGCTGGTGCTGTCCGTCCATGGGCAGTTGCAGTGAAACGCTCAAAGTGTTCGTAAATAAAAAAGAAGTGAGCAAACTCTGGATTTTGGAGCGATACCGCGATGAACCAGGGAGCAGTGACGATTAAAAAAATTACGAGTCCGCTAAAAATATGTAATCGACCTAGAATTTTCCAGTCAAAGCGCGTCACGATATACGCAAATAGCACCATTCCCGGGATCACAATGCCAATTAGGCCTTTTGATAGGGTCGCCAGACCCATTGCCAGCCAGCAGACCCACATCCAATAGCGACCCGATTGTGGGCGATGCTGTTCATAGGCATGTTGAGCCAGCAAAAGTGAGCACAGAGCTAAATTTAGAAAAGCCGAAAGGCCCATATCGAGCGCATTGAAATGCCCGCCTACGACCCACATGGGACTCGATAACAAAATCAGTGCTGCTAAATATCCGGTCACCCGCCCAAACAATTGACCTGCAGTAAATCCAACCAATAAAATGGTGAGATAACCAGTCAGTCCGCTCCAAAAGCGCGCTTGCCATTCCCCCAGTCCAAAGAGCTGAAACGTAATCGCTGAGGCCCAAATATGCAGTGGGGGCTTTTCAAAATATTTGTAGTCGTTATAGCGAGGCGTGATGTAATCGCCGCTCACCATCATCTCGCGGGCCATTTGTGCATAGCGACCTTCGTCCGTCGGAATTAGATGCCGATAGTCCAGGGTGGCAAACCATAATATGCTCGCAAGGACGAAGACAATCAACAATGCAACTGCATTTAGTGGTGTGAGTTGGCGCTCAGCAAGCATCTGACTAATTTTTCTCCAAGATGATGGCGGCAAGCACTTTACGCCCCTCTCCCATCAGGATGTTGTAGGTGCGGCATGCTGCTTGGGAATCCATCATTTCAAAACCAATTTTGGCCTTAATCAGCGGTTGCAGAATTTTGGGGTTCAAAAACACCTGCTTCTTACCGGTACCCACAATCACCAACTCGGGTTGCAAGGCACTAATCATTGAGAAATGATCCTCTGTGAGCTCACGACATTCTTCAACTGGCCACGCCATCACCGCGTTATCAGGCTGAACGATAAGAGCGTGCACATAAGGGGTTTTATTGACCTCAATAAAGCCAATTCCGTAGCCAGTGATCGTATTTTGGCTGGATTGTGGGTCAGAATGTAACTTCACGCTGAGGCTCTGTCATAATTAGGGGATTATAGCTAGCAAATTTTCTCTAAATATCAAGAGCTTAACCTTAAAGAAGACCATACTGTGAAACCAATAAAAAAGTCCGATAAGTTGAATAATGTCTGCTACGACATTCGTGGCCCCGTACTTGAACTTGCGCAACGCATGGAAGAGGAAGGGCACAAAATTATCAAGCTCAATATTGGTAATGTTGGTGTGTTCGGCTTTGATCCCCCAGAAGAAATCCAGCTCGATATGATTCGCAACCTTGGAAATGCGTCCGCTTATTCGGATTCCAAAGGAATTTTTGCGGCACGTAAAGCCATCATGCAATATTGCCAAGAAAAGGGTATCCAGGGAGTTACCTTGGATGATATTTATACCGGTAATGGGGCGTCTGAGCTGATTGTTCTGGCGATGAATGCACTTTTGAACAATGGTGATGAAGTGTTGGTACCAGCACCCGATTACCCGCTATGGACTGCGGCTGTCTCATTGTCGGGTGGGACCCCGCATCATTATTTGTGCGATGAGTCGAAGGATTGGCAACCTGATTTAAACGATATTCGCGACAAGATTACGCCGCGCACTAAAGCCATCGTGGTGATTAATCCCAATAATCCAACGGGAGCTTTGTATACCAAAGAGGTATTACTAGAAATCATTGCGGTTGCACGCCAGCATAATTTGATTCTATTCGTCGATGAAATCTATGACAAGATGCTCTTTGATGGCGAGAAGCACATTTCGCTCGCATCACTATCGACTGATGTGGTCACCATTACCTTTAATGGTTTATCAAAGAACTACCGATCCTGCGGTTACCGCTCTGGCTGGATGGTTGTTTCTGGCGATAAGGCGATGGTTGCCGATTACATTGAGGGTTTAAATATGCTGTCCTCGATGCGGCTCTGCGCAAACGTTCCTGGGCAATATGCGATTCAAACGGCATTAGGCGGCTATCAAAGTATCAATAATTTAGTAGCCAAGGATGGTCGTTTAACTCGTCAACGTGACTTGGCCTATAAGCTCATGAGTGAGATACCTGGTGTTACGGTAGCCAAACCAAAAGCAGCGTTATATCTTTTTCCAAAACTAGATCCACAGATGTATCCGATTAAAGACGACCAACAATTCATTGCTGATCTTTTAAGAGAAGAGAAAGTACTTCTTGTGCAAGGTAGTGGATTTAATTGGCCCAATCCAGATCATTTTAGGATCACATTTTTACCTCATGAGGATACCCTGCGGGAGGCCATTGGCCGAATTGCAAACTTCCTGGAACGTTATCGTAATAAACACGCAACGAAGACGGTTAAGTTAACTATTGCAAAAGCATCATGAAACCTATTCAAGTTGGACTTCTTGGTATTGGTACTGTTGGCAGCGGAGTCTTTACCGTTCTCGCTCGTAATCAAGAGGAAATACAGCGGCGTGCAGGTCGCGGCATTCGGATTCATACGGTGGCAGATTTGAATACGCAGCGGGCTCAAGAGCTTGTGCAAGGCCAGGCCGAGGTAGTTAATGACGCGCGAAAGGTGATTCAGAACCCCGAGATTGATATTGTTGTCGAGTTGATTGGAGGTTATGGCATCGCTAAGGACTTGGTTCTTGAGGCGATTGCGCATGGAAAACATGTGGTGACTGCCAACAAAGCATTGATTGCTGTGCACGGCAATGAAATCTTTAAAGCAGCTCATGCCAAAGGAGTGATGGTGGCATTTGAGGCTGCTGTCGCAGGTGGAATCCCGATTATTAAGGCATTGCGTGAGGGTTTGAGTGCCAATCGGATCGAATGGATTGCTGGAATTATTAACGGCACCACTAACTTTATCTTGTCAGAAATGCGCGATAAGGGTTTAGACTTTAATGCGGTATTAAAAGAGGCGCAACGCTTGGGCTATGCCGAAGCGGATCCAACCTTCGATATTGAAGGAATTGATGCGGCCCATAAAGCAAGCATCATGAGCGCTATCGCTTTTGGGGTGCCGATGCAATTTGCACAAGCACATGTTGAAGGAATTACTAAGCTATCCGCTATCGATATTCGCTATGCCGAGCAATTGGGGTATCGCATCAAGCTTTTAGGGATTACTAAGAAAACCCCCAGTGGTATTGAGTTGCGCGTCCACCCAACTCTGGTTCCTGCAAAGCGTTTATTGGCTAATGTTGAAGGCGCGATGAATGCGGTACAAGTATTTGGTGATGCGGTGGGCACCACTCTTTATTACGGTAAAGGCGCTGGTTCTGAGCCAACTGCTTCAGCCGTTATTGCCGATTTAGTCGATGTCACGCGTTTACAAACCGCAGATCCTGAAAATCGGGTACCCCATTTGGCGTTTCAGCCTGATGCTCTACAAAATACCCCGATCCTGCCGATCGCGGAAGTAACGACTAGCTATTACTTGCGCTTAGCAGTTGCTGATCAGGCTGGCGTTTTAGCTGATATCACACGGATTTTGGCTGCGCATGGCGTATCCATCGATGCACTGTTACAAAAAGAAGCTGCTGAAGGGGAAAGTCAGACGGATCTTGTGATCTTGACCCATGAGACCAAAGAAAAGAATATGACTGCCGCTTTGCTGGAGATGCAAGATTTAAAAACAGTGATCGGTGAGATTGTCAAGATTCGTCTTGAAAATCTTTCCTAGACCAAGTTTCCACCTATGCGTTATCAATCAACTCGAGGCGCAAGCCCAGAACAAACATTTCAGGGAATCTTATTAGGCGGCTTAGCACCTGATGGGGGGTTATATTTGCCAACCCATTACCCTCAGGTAACTAAGGCGCAGTTAGATTCTTGGAGGGGTCTGTCTTACCCCGACTTAGCATTTGAAATTATTCGGTTGTATTGCGAGGATATTCCCGCTGATGATTTAAAAGCTTTGCTTCACAAGACCTACACTCCGCAGGTCTATTGCAATGGTCGTCCCACTGACCCAGCAAGTGACATTACCCCAGTACATTGGTTGGGTCAGGAGCATGGTGCACAGTTAGGGCTCTTAAGTTTATCGAATGGGCCAACCCTTGCCTTTAAAGACATGGCCATGCAGCTATTAGGCAATCTCTTTGAGTACGCATTAAAGCATGCCAAGCAGGACCTCAATATCTTGGGAGCCACTTCTGGTGATACGGGAAGTGCGGCTGAGTATGCCATGCGAGGCAAAGAGGGTATTAAAGTATTTATGCTGTCGCCGCGTGGCAAGATGAGTCCCTTCCAGTCAGCACAAATGTACTCCTTGCAAGACCCCAATATTTTTAATCTGGCCGTCGACGGGGTATTTGATGATTGCCAGGATATTGTCAAAGCGGTTAGTAATGACTTGGAGTTCAAAGCCAAATATCGGATCGGGACAGTGAACTCAATTAATTGGGGGCGTGTTCTAGCGCAGGTGGTGTATTACTTTCAGGGCTACTTGTTAGCAACTGCGTCGAGTGAGGAAAAAATCTCCTATGCGGTGCCATCTGGTAACTTCGGAAACGTTTGCGCAGGACATATTGCTCGCATGATGGGTTTACCGATTGCGCAATTAATAGTTGCAACCAATGAAAACGACGTATTGGACGAGTTCTTTAAAACCGGTATTTACCGAGCACGAAAATCGGCAGAGACTTTGCATACCTCAAGCCCTTCGATGGATATTTCTAAAGCAAGTAATTTTGAGCGTTTTATTTTTGATCTACTTGGTCGTGACGGCAAGCGTACCGCCCAATTATTTAAACAAGTAGAAACGGATGGCGGATTTAATTTATCGAATGATCCTGCATTTAAAACCATCTCAACATTTGGATTTGTCTCTGGTCGAAGTACGCATCAAAATCGTGTAGAGACGATTCGGGATATTGATAAGCGCTACGGAATTATGATTGACACCCATACTGCTGATGGAATTAAAGTGGCACGCGAGCATTTGCAAAAAGGGATTCCGATGTTAGTGCTTGAGACCGCCTTACCAATTAAGTTTGAAGAAACGATTCAAGAAGCATTGGGTCGCCCTGCAGATTGCCCAGCTGCATTTCGGGGCATTAAAAATAAGCCACAGCGTGTGACGAATGTACCGGCTAGCACTCCGACGGTAAAAACCTTTATCCAAGATCACGTTCATTGATCATGACTAACAGCCTGTCCCCAGTCTCTAGTAATAAACCGCCACTGCTGAGTGCGGCCGACGCTTTATCGCATTTATTGAAAAACCCTGTGCCCGTTGAGGCCCAAGAGTTAGTGTCAACCCAAGATGCGCTAGGGCGGGTACTTGCTGAGGATATTGTTAGTACGGTTGATGTACCGCCGCTTGATAACACATCTATGGATGGTTACGCGCTAGCGACTCAGGATATTTCTGAGCCAGGCGTGATCTTAAAAGTGGATCAACGTATTCCGGCGGGATCGGTCGGTGAGCCGCTCAAGCCTAAGACGATTGCTAGGATCTTCACTGGTGCGCCGATACCACCAGGGGCAGATGCGGTTGTGATGCAAGAAGATTGTGTACCTCAGGCTCAATCGGATTTGGTGCAAATTAACACCATCCCTAATGCAGGGCAGTGGATTCGTCGACGCGGTGAGGATTTAAGTATCGGAAAGGTCGCTTTATTAGCCGGCACTGTTTTGAGACCTCAGCATCTGGGTGTTGCTGCCTCTGCTGGTTATGCACTGCTACCTGTCAAGCGTAGGGTGAAGGTAGCAGCATTCTTTACTGGTGATGAACTTTCCTTGCCAGGAGAGCCTTTAAAGCCAGGCGGTATTTATAACTCGAACCGGGATACCTTATTGGGTCTCATTCGGAGCATGGGATGCATTGGGACAGATTACGGGATTGTTCCCGATCGATTGGAGTCAACCCAGCAGGCTTTGCGGACTGCCAGCGAAGATCATGATCTGATTATTACCTCAGGCGGAGTGTCGGTAGGCGAAGAGGATCACATTAAGCCAGCCGTTCATGCGGAGGGTCGACTCGATTTATGGCAGATCGGTATCAAGCCAGGTAAACCACTGGCATTTGGGGCGGTTCGCAAACAAAATCAGGCAAATCACGAAGCATGGTTTATTGGCCTTCCTGGTAATCCAGTATCAAGCTTTGTGACCTTCATTCTATTTGTTCGTCCATTTATCTTAAAGCTTCAAGGGCGATCCGATTTAACGCCACCATCTTTTCAGGTGAGAGCGGATTTTGATTGGTTAAAGCCAGATCGCCGTAATGAGTTTTTGCGTGTCAAAATGAACGCAGAAGGTGGCCTTGACCTGTTTCCCAATCAGAGCTCGGGTGTCCTGACAAGCGCAGCCTGGGGAGATGGCTTGATTGATTGCCCTGCCGGACAGGGATTTAAAAAGGGTGATATGGTTCGGTATATCCCCTTTAGCGGACTACTTTACTAATCCATCGCCATGAAACTGCATCTACGTTTTTTTGCCTCGATTCGGGAGGGCTTAGGTGTGGCGCATGAAGAGATTGTGATTCCCGACTCGGTCAAAACCATTGCAGATCTTCGCACTTTCTTAACGATGCGAGGTATGCCATGGTCCGATGTATTGTCTAAAGACCGAGTGTTGCGCTGTGCCCTCAATCAGCAAATGGTCGGCGCGGACACCACTCTATTGGAGGGCGCTGAGATTGCTTTCTTCCCTCCTGTAACTGGGGGCTAAGATGCCAGTTCGCATTCAAGAGCAGGATTTTGATCTAACGACTGAAATCGCCAATTTACGAAGTGGTGACGGTTCAGTTGGCGCAGTCGCTATTTTCATTGGCACAGTTCGAGATTTGAATGATGGTACTGCTGTTCGGCAAATGACCTTGGAGCATTATCCAGGAATGACCGAAACAGCCTTACAGTCAATTATTGACCAGGCCAAGGGTCGCTGGGATTTTAATCAAGCACTAATTATTCATCGGGTTGGCCCCTTGCAGCCGCTCGATCAGATTGTGCTGGTCGCTGTTACCAGCGCTCATCGCGGAGAAGCCTTTGCTGCATGCGAGTTCATCATGGACTACCTAAAGACACAGGCACCGTTTTGGAAGAAAGAAGATACTCCAAACGGCGCTCGCTGGGTTGATGCCCGTGTTTCAGATGATGAGGCTTTGTCGCGTTGGTCTAAAACCTAAGACCTTAGGCAAAGAACCCTCTCTTTTGTGAGCGCGGTAAACGCTTAACAGCACTTTCTGCTTTAGATGCGCCTGAGCGGTCAGGATAGTTCTTTACTTCCAGCAACCTCACTGGCCCCCGTCCGCGTGTATAGCGTGCACCAACCCCCTGATTGTGCGCAATGATTCGCTCCTCAAGCCTATTGGTAATGCCTGCGTAATAGCTACCATCGGCGCATTCGAGTAAGTAGAGATACCAAGTCATCGCACGTTGTATTGAAATAAAAAACTTGAATAATGGGGTTTTACCCCCATATTCTAAGTAGACTTATTAATTAGTAAATAAATTCATTTAAATCATGCGGATAGATAAATTAACTACTAAATTCCAAGAAGCCTTAGGGGATGCACAAAGCCTTGCCCTAAGTAACGATAACCAGTTCATTGAGCCCGAGCATTTGCTTCTTGCCATGCTTCGCCAGCAAGATGGAGGGGCGCGAAGCTTATTAACTCGGGCTGGTACCAATGTCGCCGGCCTTGAAAAAGCGGCCGAGGCAATGATTGCCAAATTACCTCAGGTGCAGGGCACCGGTGGCGATGTTCAGGTTGGCCGAACTTTATTAAGCTGGCTCAATCAAACCGAAAAAGAAGCAAGTAAGCGCGGCGATCAATATATTGCGGGTGAGTTATTCCTATTGGTTTTGGCAGACGACAAAGGTGAACTTGGCAAAGTAGCCCGTGAGAATGGTCTCAGCCGCAAGGCCTTGGAGGCCGCAATTGACTTAGTTCGTGGCGGGGAGTCGGTGAGCTCAGCTGATGCCGAGGGGCAGCGCGAGGCTCTAAAGAAATATACCCTTGATCTGACCGAGCGTGCTCGACTTGGCAAGCTCGATCCGGTGATCGGGCGGGATGACGAGATCCGTCGCGCGATTCAGATACTTCAGCGGCGTAGCAAAAACAACCCAGTCTTAATTGGTGAGCCGGGGGTTGGCAAGACCGCCATCGTTGAAGGTCTTGCGCAGCGTATTGTGAATGGTGAGGTACCTGAAACCTTAAAAGAAAAGCGCGTCTTGGTCTTGGACATGGCTCTTTTGCTAGCAGGTGCCAAGTATCGCGGCGAGTTTGAGGAGCGTTTAAAAGCCGTTCTTAATGATGTGGCAAAAGACGAAGGCCGCACCATTATGTTTATTGATGAGATTCACACCATGGTTGGGGCCGGCAAGGCCGATGGGGCGATGGATGCTGGCAATATGTTAAAGCCGGCACTGGCTCGGGGTGAGCTTCACTGTATTGGTGCTACCACGCTGGATGAGTATCGTAAATACATCGAAAAAGATGCCGCTCTAGAGCGCCGCTTTCAAAAAGTGATGGTTGACGAGCCAAGCGTTGAGGCAACGATAGCAATTTTGCGTGGCTTACAAGAGAAGTATGAGCTGCACCACGGAATTGAGATTACCGATCCTGCGATTGTGGCTGCGGCTGAGCTCTCCCATCGTTACATAACGGACCGTTTTTTGCCGGATAAAGCAATTGATCTCATCGATGAGGCTGGCTCTCGCATCAAGATGGAAATTGATTCAAAGCCTGAGGTGATGGATAAATTGGATCGTCGCCTGATCCAGTTAAAGATTGAGCGTGAAGCGGTCAAGAAAGAGAAGGACGACGCCTCCAAAAAACGCCTAGACCTTATTGAAGAGGAAATCGCTCGTTTGGGTGCTGAGTATGCCGACCTTGAAGAAATTTGGAAGGCAGAAAAGGGTGCAGCTTTAGGTGCTGCCTCCGTGAAGGAGGAGATTGAACGTGTCAAAGCTGAAATTGCAAAGCTGCAGCGAGAGGGTAAGCTGGAGAAGGTGGCTGAACTTCAATACGGTAAATTGCCTGAGCTCGAGCAAAAGTTGAAGTCAGCTGCTGCTGCTGAGGCAAAAGCAGAACAAAAAGATACAAGCCGGCCGAAATTGCTTCGTACTCAAGTGGGCGCCGAAGAGATTGCGGAAGTGGTCTCGCGTGCCACTGGTATCCCTGTTTCCAAAATGATGCAAGGTGAGCGCGACAAGCTCTTAAAGATGGAAGAGCATTTGCATGAACGCGTGGTGGGGCAAGATGAGGCGATCCGGGCGGTATCAGATGCAATTCGTCGCTCCCGCGCTGGTCTTTCTGAAGAAAATAAACCCTATGGCTCATTTATGTTCTTAGGGCCTACTGGTGTTGGCAAAACAGAGCTTTGCAAAGCATTGGCTGAGTTTTTGTTTGATAGTGATGACCGACTTATCCGCATTGACATGAGTGAGTTCATGGAAAAACACAGTGTCGCCCGCTTAATTGGTGCGCCTCCTGGGTATGTGGGCTATGAGGAGGGTGGCTATCTTACCGAGCAGGTACGTCGCAAACCCTATAGTGTGATTTTGTTTGATGAGATCGAAAAAGCACATCCAGATGTGTTTAATGTATTACTGCAGGTATTGGATGATGGGCGCTTAACCGATGGTCAGGGTCGTACGGTTGATTTTAAAAATACCGTGATTGTGATGACCAGTAATATTGGTTCTCATTTGATCCAGTCCATGACAGGTAAAAACCAAGCTGAGGTGAAGGAAGCGGTCTTTGGAGAGCTTAAGAATCACTTCCGTCCTGAGTTCTTAAACCGAGTTGATGAGATTGTGGTGTTCCATGGACTTGATCAAAAGAACATTGCCTCGATTGCAAAAATTCTCTTGCAAAACCTCTCTGAGCGGTTGGCACGCCTTGATATGCAGTTGGATATTAGTGATGCAGCGTTGAGTAAATTAGCTGAAGTTGGTTTTGACCCCGTTTTTGGAGCCAGACCACTTAAGCGAGCGATTCAGCAACACATTGAAAATCCGGTGTCGAAGATGATCTTGGAGGGTAAGTTTGGCCCACAGGATGTGATTCCGGTGGATGTGGATAAAAAGGGCGATTTCAGCTTTTCGCGTCTCGTGCATTAAGCATTTTGGCGGATTGGGCGACTGGCGCTAAACTAGTGCCATGTCGCTTGCCCAAGGCAGTCTTTACTCTAGTGATAACCGTACGATTGGCTTGATTAGCCTCGCACACGGTACCTCACATTTTTACCATTTAGTCCTCCCCCCACTTTTTCCTTGGTTAAAGATCGAATTCGGCTTGTCGTATGCCGAGCTTGGTTTGTTGATGACCGTATTCTTTGTGGTTTCCTGCATCGTGCAGGCATCTTCTGGTTTTTTGGTGGATCACAAAGGCGCGCGTCCGGTCCTTTTCGCCGGGATTGGATTATTAGCCCTATCAGCACTGACCTACGCTGTGAGTTCAAGCTATTTTGGATTAATGATCGGTGCGATTTTGATGGGGTGTGGTAACGGCGTTTTTCATCCAGTCGATTACACACTCATCAACCATAAAATTTCACCAAAACGACTGCCCTATGCGTATTCCTTCCATGGGGTCACCGGTTATCTAGGCTGGGCTTTAGCCCCAGTTTTTATGGTGGCTATCGCGGAGCTTGCAAACTGGCGCACAGCGATGATTGCAGCAGCCATTTTGGCGATATCGGTTCTGATATTACTTTGGTTTAACCGTGACTTGTTAACCGATGATGCAAAAGAGCGTCAAGCTAGCAATTTAGCGAATGCGCGCAAGGAAGACCCGAACCATAGTCCGTTGGGAACTTTTGATTTTTTAAAGTTACCTGCTGTATGGTTATGTTGGCTCTTTTTCTTTTTTAGTAT